>Ga0180438_10000726_pt1 | contig 60740 bp, 48 predicted proteins | sample SS_ome_12_FD_132455 | JGI IMG/M metagenome (GOLD analysis project Ga0180438, IMG submission 132455) | Hypersaline lake sediment archaeal communities from the Salton Sea, California, USA - SS_3_D_2 metaG | ecosystem: Environmental > Aquatic > Non-marine Saline and Alkaline > Hypersaline >... | reverse complement strand
ATTCAGGGTCCTGGGTTATTTACGGGACAAGATTGGTGCAGCGGCAAAGAAATGGCCTGCGAAGCCGTAGTACACTACTGCGAGCAGGCCATGATGAAGCCGATGTTGTAAGGTTGGCCCGCCCGCAGGGGAAAAAATGCCGATGATTCAAGCCCTGGATTCTGTTTTTTACTATTCTTCAGATGTGAATGAAGGCATCGGCAGTTTTTATAAATAATTCAGGCGATTATTCTTGACAGGTATAGCCATTTGTGCTTTACTGTAATGTTTAATTTTCTTCTATATAATTACTATTAATTACATAGGTTATGAGATTTATTCTACACACGGATTAACCAAATGCGCACTAATCTTTCGCGAAAAAAAATCAAGGATTCTTTCGTAGACAAGGTTCAGGAACTCAGCGGGCAAAATCTTCTCGCATGTTATCAATGCGGAAAATGTTCGGCAGGCTGTCCTGCCGTAACCGATATGGACATTCTCCCCAACCAGATCATCCGTTTTGCTCAGCTGGGCCTGAAAGACGAGCTTTTGGCCTCAAATGCAATCTGGATCTGCGCTTCCTGTTTGACATGCAACGCTCGCTGCCCGAAAGGCATCAATATCGCAGAAGTCATCGAAGCATTGCGGCAAATCTTGCTCCGTAATAGAGAAGACCATCTAAAAGTCGAAAAGCTGACAGACGAGGAAAAACAAGATATTCCTCCAATTGCCCTTATCTGCAGCATGAGGAAATTCACATCTTAGCATCAGTTATGACTGATACACCTTATAATCCTAAAATCATAAGGAATCATAATGAAAATAAGCTATTATCCTGGCTGTACTCTAAAAAATCACGCAAAAAACTTTGAAGACTCAACCATATGCGCCCTGAATTCTATCGGCGTTGACGTCCAAGAGCTTGACCGATGGAATTGCTGTGGGACAGTTTTTTCTCTAACCACGGATGATCTGATCCACCATGTCGCCCCGATCCGCAACCTCATCCGCGTCAAAGAAGCCAACTTCGATAAAGTTATGACTGTCTGTGCCATGTGCTACAACACCCTCAAAAGAGCGAACGAACGCGTAAAATCCGATCCGGATAGCCTGGATATTCTGAACAACTTCATGGACAGGGAACAAGTCTCTTACGAGGGGGATGTCCAGGTTTTTCATTTGCTGGAATTCTTGAAGGAAGAGATCGGATTCGAAAATCTCGCAAAAAAAGTCGTCAAGCCGCTGAAAAAGCTAAAAATTGCCAGTTATTATGGATGTCTTCTAGTCCGTCCTAAAGGAATAGGGTTTGACGACATGGAAAACCCAACCATTCTCGATGATCTGATGTCTAAGCTGGGAGCCGACTCCATAGATTTCCCTTACAAAACAGAGTGTTGTGGAGCCTATCAGACAGTCGATAAACCGGATATCATTGCCGACAGAACAAATCAGATCCTGACGTCCGCACGGAAGCAGGGGGCTGAGATAGTCGTTGTGAGCTGTCCCTTGTGTGCTTTCAACCTGGACCAAAGACAGAAAAAAACTGTTGAAAAATATCCCGAGTTCAAACATATCCCCGTGCTGTATTTCACGCAACCATTGGCCATCGCCCTTGGTTGTCCGGAAAAGACTTTGAGGTTCGATCTTAATTTTATAGATCCTAAGCCTATCTTGAAGGCAAAAGGATTAATCTGAGGAACAAATGGTTTATTTCGGAAATGTAAAACCAATCAAGGGCAAAATTCATATCGAAAAAGACAGATGTAAGGGATGTGCATTCTGCGTGGAGTACTGCCCCAAAGACGTCCTCGAACTATCGGAGGAATTCAATGTCAAGGGTTATCATCCTCCCTTTGTCAAGGATGAGGATGAATGCGTGTATTGCCAGCTTTGTGAATCCATATGCCCTGAATTTGCCATTTTTGTGACCATCAAAGAAGAGGAGGAAGAAGGTGAAAAAGGTGAAAGCAGACCCTAAGGGAGTTCTAACCGGTTCCCATTACATCGACGGAGACTATGCGATCGCAGAGGGAGGGTTGGCTGCTGGCTGTCGATTCTTTGCGGGTTATCCGATCACGCCCTCCACAGAAACAGCGGAAAGATTCGCAGAAAGGATTCCCTATGTCGGAGGTGTTTTTATCCAGATGGAAGACGAAATCGCTTCCATAGCGGCCTTGATCGGCGCTGTTTGGGGAGGCAAAAAAGTTATGACCGTGACCTCCGGTCCGGGTTTCTCCCTGATGATGGAGAATATCGGACTGGCTTGCATGATGGAGACCCCTCTGGTTATCGCCAATGTGCAGCGAGGGGGCCCTTCCACAGGACTGCCCACCTTGACCGGCCAGCAAGATATGATGCAAGCAAAATGGGGATCTCATGGCGATTACGAAATCATCGCTCTATCCCCCGACTCTCCACAGGAATGTTTCGATCTGACCATAGAAGCATTCAATCTTTCAGAAATCTACCGTGTTCCCGTGTTCGTGATGACGGACGAATGCGTTGGTCATATGCATGAAAAAGTTGTCATTCCTCCTGCTGAAGAGATAGAGGTTGTGGAACGAAAATGGTACACGGGTCCCAAGGATAAATATCTGCCCTACAAACTGGATAAAGACGGGATCCCCTTTATGGCCAAAGCCGGCGACGGCTACCGTTTTCATACCACGGGTCTGACGCACGACGAGCGCGGTTACCCCGTCATCAACGCGGAATGCCAGGCAGAGACCATCCCCCGTTTATCAGATAAAATTAGAGATAATGCCGATAAAATCATCATGACAGAAGAAGACCAGATAGACTCGGCAGAAATTGTTGTGATCTCCTACGGGATCACATCCAGAGTCGCAATCCGGGCTGTGCAAATGGCGAGAAAAGCCGGGATGAAGATCGGGACTATGAGATTGAAGACCGTATGGCCTTTCCCGGAAAAACGGATAAAACAGTTGGCGAAAAAAGTGAAGGCCTTCGTCGTTCCCGAGATCAACTACGGACAGGTCGTGCTGGAGGTCGAACGGTGCGCATCCGGAAAAGCAGCCACATACCATGTCCCCCACCTCGGTGGTTGGGTTCACGATCCCAATGATATTTTGAAAGTCATCAAGGAGGCCGCGAAATGAAAAAGGAAGTTCGCCGTGAAACGAAAAGTCCTATGGAAGGATTCCTGCGAATGGACAGGATTCCCCATATCTGGTGTCCTGGCTGTGGAATAGGAACTGTCGTCACATCTTTTGCCGATGCGTTGAAAAAGAGCAAGATCGACCTGGATAATGTCGCGGTCGTCTCTGGGATCGGATGCACAGGCCGAGTAGCAGGATATGTCAAATTGGACTCATTCCACACAACCCATGGGCGGGCCATTCCCTTTGCCACAGGATTGAAGTTGGCTAATCCTGACCTCAAGGTCGTCGTCTTCAGCGGAGATGGAGATATCTTCGGAATCGGAGGAAACCATTTCATTCATGCAGCCAGACGCAACATGGATATCACCATCGTCTGTGTGAACAATTTCAATTACGCCATGACCGGAGGGCAGGTGGCGGCTACGACCCCGCTCGATGCCAATGCATCCACAGCGCCTTACGGAAACTTCGAATTCCCGTTCAGCCTTCCCTATCTTGCCGAGGCAGCCGGTGCAACCTATGTCGCCCGGTGGACCGCTCTCCATCTTCGGAGGGTCACGAAATCCATCCAGGAGGCCCTGGCAAAACCCGGTTTTTCTTTAATCGAAGTCATCACCCCTTGTGTCACGCTCTATGCCCGAAGGAACCGGCTTGGCGATGGATTGAACCTGCTGAGATATTATTATGACAAGACCGTGATCGAACATGGCGCAGATACAAGAACACTGGACATCAGCTACCAGGGAAAATTGGTTTGCGGCAAATTCGTCGACAAAGAGAGACCGACATTCCTGGATGCCATGGACGAGCACATGATAAAAATTTTAGGCGACAAATACGTCAGATATGGAGATTAACGATGGCAGAAATAAGATTTTCTGGATTCGGCGGCCAAGGAATCATCCGCTGCGGCCTTATTACCGGAAAGGCCCTCTCACTTTATGACAACAAGCACGCTACCATGACCCAGAGTTTCGGACCTGAAGCCCGAGGCAGCGCCTGCAGCTCTCAGCTGGTCGTATCTGTTGACCGAGTCCTCTATCCCTATATCACGACCCCGGAAATTCTTGTCTCGATGTCCCAGGAAGCATACGACTTATATGAGCCGCGCTTGAGGGAAAATGGAATTTTGGTCATCGATACGGATCTTGTCAAGCCCAAGCCCACTAGGGGTTCGATCCAGATGTTTGCCATTCCCTCCACGCGATTCGCAGAGGAACTGGGCAACCGAATCATCGCGAATCTTGTGATGCTGGGATTCTTCACAGCCGTGACGAAAATCGTATCACCGGATGCCATGAAAAAAGCTCTTCCCGGTTTGGTCCCGGGGAGATTTCTCGACCTCAACATCAAAGCTTTTGACAAAGGCTACGATTATGGGCAGGAAGTATTGAAAAAGGAAACCCCTGTCAAGGCGAAAACGAAAAAAACGCCCCCCAAGAAAAAAACATCCAAATCGAAAAAATAAGGGTTTTGAGTCATAGGTGGAAATGAAATATTTTAGAGGAATAAAATGAGAAAAAAGACAGGTGTCTTTGTTTGCCATTGCGGCATAAATATCGCAGGAACAGTGGATGTCAAAAAAGTGGCAGGAGACCTTTCCAAACACCCGGGCGTCGATTTCTCCGAGGATTATGTCTACATGTGCTCTGACCCCGGTCAAAATATGATCATCGACGCTATTAAAGAAAAAAAACTGGACAATGTGGTTGTGGCATGTTGTTCCCCTACACTTCACGAGACGACCTTTCGGAATGCTGCGAAAGCAGCCGGTATCAATGATTTCCAGTGCGAAATCGCCAACATTCGGGAACAATGCAGCTGGGTTCATAAAGACATGGACAAGGCAACGGCAAAAGCGACAAAACTCACCAGGAGCGCCGTGGAAAAAGTCCGGCAAAACGAATCCCTGGACCCGATAAGCATTCCTGTTACACGAAGAGCTTTGGTCATCGGCGGCGGGATTGCCGGGATTCAAGCCGCACTGGATATAGCGAACACGGGATACGAAGTCATCCTCGTGGAAAGGAATCCCTCCATCGGCGGGCACATGATCCAACTGTCGGAAACCTTTCCCACGCTAGACTGTTCCCAGTGCATCCTGACGCCCAAGATGGTGGAAGTATCGAAACATCCAAAGATTAAGTTGATGACCTACAGCGAAATTCAAGATATCTCGGGATATGTTGGAAACTTTAGGGTGAAGATTCTGAAAAAGCCGACCTATGTCGACCCTGATAAATGCACTCTTTGCGACGAATGCACAAAAGTCTGTCCTGTTGTCATGACGAACGAGTTCGACCTGGGCCTGACGGGGCGCAAAGCCATCTACATCCCGTTCCCTCAGGCGATCCCGGCCACTTTCACGCTTGACATAAAGGGCTGCCCGGGACTGGTTCCGATCGCATGCGGCAAATGTGCCGATGTCTGCGAGCCGAAAGCGATAGACTACGATATGAAAGCCCAGATAATCGAAGAAGAGGTAGGAGCTATCATCGTGGCGACAGGGTATGACCTGTATGAGAAAGAAAATTTATCCGAGTACGGATACGGAAAATACCCCGATGTCCTCGATGGGCTTCAGTTCGAGCGGCTGTGTTCCGCATCCGGCCCCACTCAAGGAAAAGTTTTGAGACCTTCAGACCATAAAGAGCCTAAAGAAGTGGTCTTCATCCAGTGCGCGGGTTCTCGAGATCCTGAGCTTCACTGCGCTTACTGCTCGAAGATATGCTGCATGTACACGGCTAAACACGCCATGCTATACAAACATCATGTGCATGACGGCCAGGCTTATATCTTTTACATCGACATCAGATCCGGCGGAAAAGGCTACGAAGAATTCGTGCAAAGAGCCGTTGAAGAAGACGATGTCGTTTATCTGAGGGGAAAGGTCTCGAAAATTTTCGAAGAGCAGGGCAAAATAAAAGTCTGGGGCGTCGATACGCTATCAGGCAAAGATATCGAGATAGATGCGGATATGGTCGTTTTGGCAACAGCCATGCGCCCTTCCCAAGGAGCTGCAGAGCTTGCCAAGAAACTGAAGATTGCAATGGACAAAGATGGGTTTCTCGCAGAAGCTCACCCAAAACTCAGACCTGTGGAAAGCGTAACATCGGGAATGTTTCTCGCAGGAGCGGCCCAAGCCCCCAAAGATATCCCGGAAGCTGTGGCCCAAGCAAGCGGAGCCGCAGCCAAGGCGATCTCAATTCTTTCACAAGAACGGCTTTTCCACTCTCCGATGGTGGCAAAAGTCAGCCTCAACCTCTGCACGGGATGCGGGATGTGTGTGGATGTTTGCCCATACGAAGCACTATCCTTGAAGGATGGTAAAGCCGAGGTAAACGAGGTCTTGTGCGAAGGATGCGGGACATGTCAGGCTACTTGCCTGAGAGCCGCGATCAACGTAAAAAATACGACACCTTCCCAAGTTCATGAAATGATCAGGGCAAGCCTCGGAGGCTGATAATGGCAGAAAAATTTGAACCAAGAATCGTCGCTTTTTTGTGCAAATGGTGTTCATCGGCCGGCAGCGATCTGGCCGGAGTTTCCCGGATGCAGTATCCGCCCAACGTCATCCCTATCACAGTTATGTGTTCTGGGAGTGTTTCGCCGCTTTACATCTTTGACGCATTCAACAAAGGAGCGGATGGCGTCCTCGTTTCCGGATGTCATCCGGGGGATTGCCATTATATCAAAGGCAATTATTATGCCAGACGAAGAATAGCTCTCGTTAAAGAGCTCTTGGAGTTTATCGGGCTCGAGCAGAAACGTTTTAGGATGTCCTGGGTTTCTGCAGCGGAAGGAACGAAATATACCCAAATCATCAGCGATTTCGTCGAAGATCTCAAACCTCTCGGCCCCCAGACCAAGCTGAGGAGAAAAATATAATGGTAAACGTCGAAGATCTCCGCAAAGAAGCCCAACGGATTCTGAGAGAGGGAAAAGTCAAATATGTTATCGGCTACGAGAAAGATCAAAACGGATTGTTGCCTAAACCCGCATTCATTGAAGAACCGGAGGATGTCGCCAGATTGATCTGGAACCCCACGTGTGTCCACAACCTGACCAAGTTTTTGGTAGACGAAAAAAAACGAAAAGCCCTTGAGAAAAAGCCGGATAACAGGCCCGTGGGTATCGTCGTCAAAGGATGCGACAGCCGGGCTATCGTCGTTCTGCTCCAAGAAAAATACATCGAACGAGAAGACGTTCATATCCTCGGGATGTCGTGCGAGAGGAACGGTGTTATCGACGAGAAAAAGCTGGCAAAAAAACTCAAAGGCCAAAATGCGGAAAATGTCGAAATCGACGAGGACGGAAATTTTGTCGTAACCTCTGCGAACAAAACCATCAAGTTCCAGGCCGAAGAACTCCTTGCAGAAAGATGTCTCGAATGCCCCGCGAATTACCCTGTGATATATGATCTTCTTCTCGGTGAAAAAGCGAAAAAAAAGGCGGCGGAACCGTTCAAATCCCTTGGGAAGATGGAATCCCTCTCAGAGGAGGAAAGGTGGGCGTTCTGGACCGAACAACTTTCCAAATGCATCCGTTGTTATGCCTGCCGTTCGGCATGTCCGATGTGTTATTGCGATGAATGTGTCGTGGATACGATCAATTTCGCCGTCACCGCCGATACCACAGCCTCGGAAAAAGCAGGAAAGATCAAATGGGTCGAGAAGTCGCCGGTCCCCTCGGAAAACTTCGTTTACCATATGGTCAGAGCCATGCACTTGGCCGGACGCTGTATCGACTGCGGTGAATGCGAGAGAGTATGCCCCCTGGATATCCCCCTCCGCTTTTTGAACAAAAAATTGGAAAAGGAAGCCAAGGAGTTGTTCGGATACGATGCTGGATTCGATCCCAATAAACCGTCGCTCGTTTCCAGTTTTAAAGACGAAGACCCAGAAGATTTTATCAGGTGAGACAATGGACAAGATACTCTTGAAAAAGGCCCTACATCAATGGGTGAAAAAGCTTCACGCTTACAGGATTTACGCCCCTTCGAAGGATGGGGATATCTGGACCTATGAAGCCTTGACCGGCTCGGAAGGTTTCGACCCCGATTTCCGCACGACGGCTCTCTCGCCAAAAAAAATTATCTTCCCCCAGAGAGAAGTCTACTTCCAGTTCGAAAAAAAAGATGGAGACAATAACAGTATCAAAGAAACACTCCCAGAGGATGAATCCGCCATCGTGTTGGGAGTCAGGCCATGCGATGCCAGAGCCCTGACCCTGACGGATAAGGTGTTCGGAGGCGATTTCAAGGACCTCTACTACTGGAAAAGGCGAAACCAAACGATCCTCGTGGGAATGGCATGCATCACTCCCCCGAGTCCCAACTGCTTCTGCCTTTCGGTCGATGGGTCCCCTCACTCAAAGGAGGGATTGGATATTCTTCTTACGGATTTGGGAGAAAAATATTACGTCCAGTCGTTGACAAAAAAAGGAGATCAACTCCTGAATCTCGCCAAAAACCTTTTCACACAACCCGGTGCAGCGGATAAAAGAGATTTACAGAAAATCCAAACAGAATCGGAAAAAAAGATAAAAAGACAGATAGATAATCTGAAAAAAGTCCCCCCTAAATTGAAAGGGATGTGGGACTCCCCTTTCTGGGACGAGGAAGCCATGAGCTGCCTCCGTTGCGGGATATGCACATATATGTGCCCCACATGTCACTGTTTCGATATCAACGACGAAATCCATTCCTCTGCTCCGTTAAAAGGGGAAAGGATCCGCACATGGGATACATGTCAATTCCCGGATTTTACCATGCATTCTTCAGGGCACAATCCCAGGCCGGATAAAGCTGCGAGACTGCGGCAGCGCATCATGCATAAATTCCAATACTTCCTCGAGATTCACAAGAACTATCAATGCACGGGATGCGGCAGATGTGTCACGAAGTGTCCGGTGAGTATCGATATCATCGAAGTTCTGGAAAAGGTGAGAGATTATGGATCATAATACTTATATTCCGAAACTTGCCAAAATCATAGACATCAAAGAAGAGGTCAACGGAGCCCGGGCGATCAAAACTTTCCGGACACAATTTCTCGAAGACAATGGATTTTCCCACCAGAGCGGTCAATGCGCAATGCTGTCCGTGTTCGGAAAGGGAGAATCGATGATCTCCATATCCTCTTCACCGCTTGTGAAGGACTATTTGCAGTTCAGCATACTGAAGATGGGACGCGTGACATCGGCCCTCCATGAGATGCAGGTCGGCGATATCATCGGGATCAGAGGTCCTTATGGAAACAGCTTTCCGATCGAAAAATGGAAGGGAAAAAACCTGATCTTCATCGGAGGAGGGATCGGGCTTGCTCCCCTCTGGTCGGTTCTGAACACCGCCCTGGGCAATAAAAAGGATTTTGGGAATCTCACATTGTTCTACGGAGCCAGGACATCGAAAGACATCGTTTTCAAGCAGGAGCTGGAAGAATTGAAAAATCAGATGACCGTCCATCTTTCGATAGACGTGGAGGAACCGGATTGGCAAGAATACGTGGGATTCGTGCCCCTGAATATATTGGATAAAAAGCCCTCAGCCAAGAATGCCATAACCATCACCTGCGGCCCGCCGATCATGATCAAATTCGCGATCCAAAACCTCCAGGCCCTCGGATTCAAGGATGAACAGATCTTCACCACCGTCGAAAACAAAATGAAATGCGGAATCGGGAAGTGCGGGAGATGCAATATAGGCCTTCACTATGTATGCAAAGATGGTCCTGTCTATTCCTGGGCCGAGCTCAAAAATTTGCCCCAAGAATATTAAAAAGGAGATATCCGAATGGCTACAAAGAAAGCAGCAAAAAAGATGCCCCAAAAACAAACAAAATCCAAGACAAAAGCGAAACCTAAAGCAAAGGCAAAAAAAGCAAACCTTGATGAGATGTCGACCATCTTTATCATGGGCAAAGCCCATAAGGTCCCTGCCGATGCGACCATCATGGGTGCCATCGAATATGCCGGCTATTTGATAAAGAGAGGAGCAGGCTGCCGCGAAGGATTCTGCGGGGCATGCGCCACCGTTTATCGACTTCCAGGAGATTACAAAATTTACACCGGACTTGCCTGCACAACATTGGTCGAAGAAGGGATGTGGTTGACACAGCTCCCGGTCATTCCCGGACCAAAAGCCATCTACGACATCGACAAGCTGGAACCGACCGTGGCGACCATACAAAAACTCTATCCGGAAGTCTTCCGGTGTGTGGCATGCAACACATGTACAAAAGCCTGCCCTCAGGACCTGGAAGTCATGGACTATATCCAGGCAGCCAAGCGGGGAGATATCGAAAGGCTAATGGACCTTTCTTTCGATTGCATCTCCTGCGGATTATGCGCAATCAGGTGCCCTGCGGAAATCGTACAATACAATGTCGGTCTACTCGGCAAAAGACTGTACGGAAAATATCTTTCTAAAAAAAGCCCGGAACTGCAAAAGAGGCTCAAAGAGGTTAAATCCAAAAAATTCGACAAGGAATATAAGGAATTGATGTCTATGAAAAAGGACAAACTTAAAAAGAAATATTACGACAGAGACCTTGAATCCTAAAATTTTATGAGGAGTATCCGATGTATCCAGAATATATGAAACCTTCACTCGAAAAAGTCGCCCAATCTCGGAACAAAAGATTCGATCTCGCCAAATCAGGCAAGCCGGTCTTTCCTCCGATGAGTGCTGAAGAAAGGGAAGATGTATTATCCAAATTTCATCCCGATTATAAGCCTGAATCCCGAAGAAAAATCCGGCTTGGCCCGAATAAGGGGGAGTCGATCACGACGGAAGTTGCGGATATGCTTGAATCGCACTCCAGGATAAAACCCGGCCTGTTCGACCTATCATCCCCAGATTATGAAACGGACATCCTGATCATAGGCGGTGGCGGTGCGGGAACGGCTGCGGCTATCATCGCTGCCCAGAAAGGAGTCAAATCCATTATTTCGACCAAGCTGCGTTTGGGAGATGCCAATTCCATGATGTCCCAGGGAGGTATGCAGGCGGCCATTACTCCTCAGGACTCGCCTACACGCCACTATCTGGATGCCATGGGGGGCGGGCACTTTGACAACAAACCTGAGCTCGTACGTGCTCTCACAGAGGATGGTCCCGATGTCGTGAAATGGCTGGAAGATCTGGGTGTCGTATGGGATAAAAATGAAGATGGAACGATGCAGGTCCTTCATGGTGGAGGAACGTCCAGAAGAAGAATGGCTTCATGCCGTGACTACACGGGCGCCATCATATTGAGGACATTGATGGATGAAGTCAAAAACCATCCGGAAAAAATTACCGTTCTCGAATTCATGCCTATCGTAGAACTTATTCTGGATAGCAAAGGGCAATGTGCAGGGGGAGTCCTTTACAATCTCGAAACCGAAGAATATTTTACCGTCAAAGCCAAATCGACGATTATCGCGACCGGAGGATACGGTCGACTCCATATCCGAGGGTTCGACACGACAAACCACTATGGCGCCACGGGGGATGGACTTGTCATGGCCTACCGGGCCGGTGCCAAACTGATGTACATGGATTCTGTTCAGTATCATCCCACAGGATCCGTTTTTCCCGAACAGATCGCTGGATTCCTGATTACCGAAAAGATCCGCGGCGCCGGAGGACAACCTCTTAACACAAATGGAGAGCTGTTCGTATGGCCGAGAGAACCCAGGGACGTCGAAAGCTCAGCTATTATCCGAGAGTGCGTGGACCGGAAGTTGGGAATCACCACTCCAAGCGGGCGAGTAGGTGTCTGGCTCGACTCCCCATTGATCGAGATGTTGCAGGGTGAAGGATACATCCACAGGCAATTTCCCGCCATGCTCAGACAGTTTATCCGCTATGGAATCGATATCACCGAAGAACCCATGCTGGTGTTCCCCTCCCTCCATTACCAGAATGGCGGGATCGAGATCAATGCCGAGTGCAAAACGAATATCCCAGGATTGTACGTTGCCGGGGAGGCGTCCGGAGGAGTGCATGGCCGGAACCGGCTGATGGGAAATTCCGTCCTGGATTATAACGTATTCGGGATAAGAGCCGGAAATTATGCTGCCCAATACATCAAATCCGTCAAATTGGGCAAATTAACCCTGGACCACATAGCGGATTACGAACAGGCCTTAAAACGGGCGAAGATAAAAACGGACCGGATCGCTCCCGTACTTTTGCCCTCATACACACCGGAAGACGTACGCAAAAGGCAGTTGACGGCATGCTACGAAGGCACTCTCCGTTAACTCTGTCCTGAATTATTTATAAAATACACCGACACACTCATATTCTTTTTTAAACACAAAAACTAAATTAAAACCAAAATACGTGTCAAAATCAAAATTTTGTCTCGATATCCGACTCAATATTTGACAAGATCGGGATTGTGTCAAAATGCGTCTCGTGAAGAATAATGGTTTGAATTGACTTTTTGGGGATAGAATTGATATATAATATGTTAAAATTGAAAGCGGTAGAGAGAGCAACCGAAAGATCGGTCTAGAGGAGGCTAGAATGGAATACGAAGGCATTGAAAGACGTACATGTATCCGATTTGTCATTCCCGGTGCTACTGTCAGCTACAAATTGAAAAAGCACCTTCTCACCAAAGGATCTTTCGTCGAAGAGTTTTGTCCTGCAAGCGATCTCAGCCGAGGCGGTCTTCGATTCCTTTCTAAGGAAGATCTGAAAATCGGGTCTGCGATAATCTTGAAAATTTCCATTCCAGGAGAACGGGTCCCTCTGGAACTTCATGGGCAGGTACGATGGGTGGCCCCTGAAAGCGGGTCCAACTACCAATTCCAGATCGGAGTTCAATTTTATCCTTATGGCGAAAAGAAGGGACAGAATTATCCTGGTTCTCTGGTCAAGATAATTGCACTCGAACAAAAGTTTGCTCCCTCAGACACAATGGAGCGCTCTAGATCGCCAAAGGAAGAATTCGAAACCGACGGGTAATAAATCAAGCCTATCCCTCGATCACGACAAGGGAATAATCGGCAATCTGACCTAAAAGTTTGCTGATCTCCTGGAGCAAAGCCAGACGGTTCCGCCTTATTCTTTTATCCTCGGCCATAACCAACACATGATTGAAAAAGTCGTTTATGGATGACCTCATCCGGAATATCATTCTCTGAGCCTTGGCAAAATCCCCGGTTGCGATCAAAGGCAGGATGTTATCTCGGATAATGGAAAAAGTGGTTAGAAGCTCTCTTTCCTGTTTTTCCAACAATAATCCTTCATTCACCTTGTGTCTTGAGTGACCTTTCAGGATATTATTCACTCTTTTTGCTATCATTATCATCGGTTCGAATTGAGGACTGTCCTTCAGCCCATCCAAAGCCTTCAATCTCAGGAAGGAATGATAAATATCGTCTATCCCGGGAGCCAGAGCTGCTTTAACCAGGTCATACCGATATCCTTGACTTTCGAAGATATGCTGAAGCCGATTCATGAAAAAATTCAGCACTTCCGATTTCACTTCTTCCTTATTCCTGACAAGCCTTTCTTTCATCGTATTCAGGACCTTGTCCAGTAGCCGGGGGAAGGAAAAGCTCAATTTCTGATCCAGGATGATCTTGCAAATTCCCTGGGCATTGCGTCTTATCCCAAAGGGATCTTTGGATCCGCTCACTTCGACTCCGATTCCTGTTACCCCGACGATAGTGTCCAGCTTATCCGCGATCGCCAGAATACCCCCGGTTGTCGAAGAAGGAGAAGAATCATCCAGACTGACAGGTTGATAGTGCTCATAGATCGTTTTCCAAATAGCGCCCTGTGCGCCTTCCTCCTTTGCATATAGTCCACCCATTCTTCCCTGTAGAGAAGGGAATTCTCTAACCATTTCGGTCATAAGGTCCGCTTTGCACTGATCTGCCGATTCTGTAAGGAATTTCTTTTCCTCATTGAGTTCCAGACGACTCGCTAAGTAAACCACGACCTTCTTCAGCCTTTCGGTCTTGTCATGATAGCTGCCTAGATGCTCCTGGAATATGATCTTGTCTAAATCCTTGGATTTTTCCTTCAGAGATGTTTTTCTATCTTGTTCCCAGAAAAATTTTGCATCTTCCAGCCTCGCTTTCAAAACCCGTTCGTTTCCTCTTTTGATCAAAGTTTTTTGATCTTTGATCGCATCGGCAACTCCCAGGAAATGCGGCAATTGCTTTCTTCCTTTCAATACGGAAAACAATCTCTGCCCTTCCCTCATAGCAGTGCTCAAAACTTCCAGCGGCAAACGGAGGTATTCTGAAGGAAAGCTTCCGACGAAAACGTATGGATGTTCGACATCGTAAGTGAGCTTATCCATAAGCCACTCGTCCGGATGAAGCACGGCATCGAAAGATTTGAGCTTCCTTTCTGCCTGTTTCAATATCAGGATTCTCCGTTCTTCCGGATCGATGACGACTCTATTCCGCTTTAAAAGAGTCCGATAGTCTGCGAAGGTTTCGACGATGAGCTCTCCCGGGCTAAAGATTTTGTGCCCGAAAGTGTAATTCGTTGTTGCGATATTATCGACAGTAAAATGAAGGGTTTTCCGATCGAACAGACACAAAATGTTCTTTATGGGCCGAGAAAACCGAAACGTGGAATCCCCCCATCGCATCATCTTCGGGAATGTGAGGGAGGAGATGATATTCGGCAAGATGCTTTCGAGAATTCCAGGAGCCGGTCTCCCCTCTTCTGTCTTTTCAATCCCCAGATATTCCCCCTTTTCGGTCTTCATGACTTTTAGATCTTTGACATCCACTCCCTGAGATCTTGCAAACCCGACAGCTGCAGGTGATAGGGATCCGTCTGCCTTATAAGCAACGGACGTAGGGGGACCGATGATTCTTTCCTTTTTGTCCGATTGTTTTTCAACAAAACTCCCCAGCACAATCAGCCGCCGGCACGTCCCGAAAGTGATAATTTTTCCGGAGCTGCCATTTTGGTCGACGAGTTTGTTCGCCGCCAGTTCATCTGCCAGAAGATTTTTCAGCTGCGCAAGAGCACCCTTTACATGGGCAGGAGGCATCTCCTCGGTAATGATTTCCATAAGGAATTCCATCAATCCGAAATCTCCTGAGAAGTATAGTGTCCAGCGATCTGGTTAACAATGAGCCTGATCTGAGAAATCATCTTTACCCGCTGCGTGACACTGATCGCCCCCCTGGAATCCAAAAGATTGAATAAATGGGAGCATTTTAGACACAGGTCATATGCAGGAAGAAGTAGTCCCTTATCTGCCAACCGCCCCGCCTCCTTGTGATTCCGTTGGAAAGAGCTTTGGAGCAGTTCCACATCAGCTTGATTGAAATTGTACTCGGAAAACTCCCTTTCCTCCCGCGCTCTTAAATCCCTGTATGTCGCATCATCCGACCAATTCAGATCGAAGATGTCGTCTTTTTCCTCCAGGAACATTTCCAGTCTCTCCAAACCGTATGTAATTTCGACGGGCACGGGTTTTAGGTCGATCCCGCCAGCCTGCTGAAAATAGGTGAACTGCGTGATTTCCAATCCATCGAGCAAAACTTGCCATCCTACTCCCCAAGCCCCGATGGTAGGAGATTCCCAGTCGTCCTCATCGAATCGGATATCATGTTCCAGCAAATCTATTCCTAAAGAGATCAGGCTGTCGATATAAATCTTTTGGATATCGGAAGGAGCAGGTTTGATAATCACCTGATATTGAAAGTGTTTCTGGACACGATGAGGATTTTCTCCGTATCTCCCGTCCGTTGGGCGCCGCGAAGGCTGCACATAGGCTACCCTCCAGTCCCGACGGTCCAAAACGCGGAAGAAGGTATCAGGCGTCATGGTTCCGGCCCCGACTTCAACATCGTAAGGCTGAGCCAGATAACAGCCCTGATCCGCCCAGAATTTCTGAAGAGACATGATCAAATCTTGGAGACTCATTCTTGTCCGGTCACTCCCTGTTTATTTATCGCTATGAGGTTTGTTCCAGCGCAAAACGGGGTTTCTGGCTGCACTGGTTTCATCCAAACGCCGCACATATGAATTGTGAGGCGCGTTTTTGCATAGTTGAGGATCTTCCTTTGCCTCACGGGCAATGTTTTTCATGGCGGATATGAAACGATCCAAATCTCTCTTGCTTTCTGTTTCTGTCGGCTCTATCATCAAAGCCCCTGGGACTATCAAAGGAAAAGACATGGTCGGAGGATGAACGTCATAATCGATCAGCCGTTTTGCTATATCGAGATTTGTCACGCCATGCTGCTTTTGTATCTTATCCGAAAAGACACATTCATGCAGGGTGGGCGTCGCGTACTTGAGATGGTACTCTGTTTCCAGGCTTTTGCGAATGTAGTTCGAATTGAGAACCGCCACTTCGGCAATTTCCTTCAATCCCTCGGGACCGAGAGTCAATATGTACGCCAAAGCTTTGACGACGACAAGAAAATTTCCGTAAAAACTCCTCACCCTGCCGATGCTCTTCGGTCGTTCGAAGTTCAGGGAAAACTGCCCCTTATCCTCTTCTAAAATTGGGATCGGAAGGTAAGGCTCCAATTCTTTCCTCACTCCCACGGGACCTGATCCCGGACCTCCCCCTCCATGAGGCGTGGAAAATGTTTTATGCAGGTTAAGATGAATGACATCGACTCCCATATCCCCGGGCCGGCACGTTCCGACAAGAGCGTTCATATTGGCTCCATCCATGTAGACAAAGCCCCCCTTGTCATGGACTATTTCGGTGATCTTTTTTATGTCAGCTTCGAACACTCCCAGAGTATTGGGATTTGTCACCATCAAGGCAGCGACATCTTCTGTCATGTGGTTTGCAAGATCGGCCACATCCACCATCCCTTTTTCGTTCGATCTTATTTCCTGAACCCGGTATCCACATATGTGGGCACTGGAAGGATTGGTTCCATGAGCCGAATCAGGGATCAGAACAATTTTTCTGGGATTCCCCTTATCCTCCAAGAAGGCCCGTATCAACAGCATCCCGACCAGCTCTCCTTGGGCACCTGCCGATGGCTGGAGAGTGTAAGCATCCATACCTGTGATACTCTTGAGAAGGTCTTCCGCCATCTTTAGAATTTCAAGGCTTCCTTGCGTCAAATCTACCGGAGCATTGGGATGAGAAAGCAGGAACTCCTTCGTCGAAGCGATCTTTTCGTTGATCTTCGGGTTGTATTTCATCGTACAGGAACCCAGAGGATAAAAATCCATATCGATGCAGAAATTCGTCTGGGACAGCCTGGTGAAATGTCTCACTACCTCCAGCTCGGAAACCTCAGGGAATCCTTCGATTTCCTTTCTCAATGGGATCCTCTTCAAGATATCGTTATTCTCGGGGACATCCAGCTTTGGAAGAAGGAATCCTCTTTTTCCCGAGTCGCTGATCTCGAAAATCAAAGGTTCCCGAATCATTTTTCAAATCCTCCTTCGTATTCCTTTCTCTGGGTCATCGGCATGCCTCTTCGAGCAAATCGACAAAACGATCGATATCCTCTTTTTTATGGGATTCCGTAACACAAAACAGCACGCAATTTTTCAGGTCGGAATAGGTATTTTCGACAGGAAGGCCTCCGATGATCCCATTCTTTCTTAAAAAGCCATCGATATCCGACCACGGTTTTCTAAATTCCAGGATAAATTCATTAAAACATACACCCCTGAACCGAGGTTGGATCCCCCTGATCCGGACGATTCTATCCATTGCATAGTTGGCTTTTTGAATATTCTGGTGCGATAGCTCCCTTAATCCTTCTTTGCCGAGAAGCTCGAGAAAAATGGTTGCCCGCAGCGCACACCATGCTTGATTGGTGCAGATATTGGAGGTGGCCCGTTCCCGCCGGATGTGTTGCTCTCTTGTGGAAAGCGTCAGGACAAAACCCCGGGTTCCCTCGATATCCTTGGCCTCTCCGGCGATCCGGCCGGGGAATTGTCGAATAAACTCCTTTCGACAGGACATGAACCCGAGATATGGGCCGCCGAAACTCAAGGGAAGTCCGAAGGATTGCCCTTCACCCGCAACAATATCCGCACCGAGTTTTCCAGGAGCTTCCAGTAGCCCCAGGGAGACCGGTTCTGCCACGACCACGACTGAAAGGGCTTCATGTCGATGGGCCTGGGCAGAGATCTCTTTCAGATCTTCAACGATGCCGAAAAAATTTGGCGATTGGACCACAACAGCACAGGCCTCCTGATCTAATTTCGCATTGAGATCCACTGAATCGATTTCCCCCTTGTCCGAGAAAGCGATTTCTTCCACCGAAAGATCCAAATTTCTCGTATAAGTCCGGATGACTTCTCTGTATTGGGGGTGGACGCTCCTGGCCACCAGAATTCTCTTTCTGGCTTTGAGTCGGTGCGCCATCAGAGCGGCTTCCGCTGCTCCAGAGGCACCGTCATAAAGAGAGGCATTGGCAACGTCCATTCCTGTAAGCTGGCAAATCAAAGTCTGGAATTCGAAGATAATCTGCAACGTTCCCTGGCTCACTTCGGGCTGATACGGGGTATAGGGACTAATGAACTCTCCACGGCTGCTTAAATAGTCGACGACGCTGGGAACCACATGAGGATAAGCTCCGCCTCCCAAAAATGAAAGAAATGCGTGGCAGCAATTTTTCCGCGCGATCTCTTCGAAACGTTTCATGAGTTCCGGTTCGGTCATCGGGCCCGGAACACTCAGCTTTTTCTTCAGCCTAAGATCATCGGGGATTGTGCCGAACAGCTCTTTGACAGAGGAAATGCCGATTTTAGCCAACATTTCCTTCAAATCTTTTCTGCTCAGAGAAATGTAGCTCATTCTACTCTTCTAATCCCTCTAAAAACTTTTCATACTCAGACGCGGACATCAGCTTATCCAGTTCCCCTTCATCCTTGATTTTTAGCTGAATTATCCAGCCTTTTCCATGGGGATCGTCGTTGACCAGTTCGGGGGAATCATTCAAATTTTCATTGCTCTCAATCACCTCTCCCGCAATGGGGGAATAAATATCCGATACGGCCTTGACCGATTCGATCACACCGAGCGACTGATGAAATTCCAACTGCGCTCCGGGTTGAGGCAATTCCACATAGACGACGTCCCCAAGCTGTTTTTGCGCGAAATCCGTAATGCCTACCGTTGCTTTATCTCCTTCGATCTTCAGCCACTCATGATCCTTGGTGTAGTAATAATTATCCGGATACATAAAATCCTCCTCTTCTCCTGGAGTGAGAAAAATTATTGTATTTCTTCTCTTTTATAAAAAGGGGTCGGGACCACCTTTGCCTTTACCGATTTTCCTCTTATGTCGATGGCGAATTCCGATCCGATTTCCGTGTATTCTACGGGGAGGTACGTCAAACCGATGCTCTTATGAAAAAAGGGAGAAAACGAGCCCGATCTAACCTTGGACACTTCTTCGTCGCCGACATAAACCGGATAATGGGGCCGCGCTATGCCTTTTCCCAGCAGTTCGAATCCGATTATCTTCCTGAGAATCCCCTCCTCCTTTTGCTTGAGCAAGGCTTCCCGGCCCAAAAAGTCTCCTTTTTTGAATTTTACGAGCCATCGCATCCCGGCTTCGAGAACGGTCGTGGCCTCATCGATATCATTCCCGTAAAGCATAAGTCTGGCTTCAAGACGCAGGGTATCCCGGGCTCCAAGACCGATCGGCAGAAGACCGAAACTCTTCCCTTCTTCCAGGATAACATCCCATATTTTTTCCGGATCTTGCGCGCGCGTATAGATTTCGAATCCATCTTCACCCGTATACCCTGTTCGGGACACCAAGGCTTCCACGCCTCCGACTTTTCCCCGGGCAACCCCAAAGCCTGGAATGTCCTCTAAATCGATATCTGTCAATGGCTGAAGGATTTTTTGGGCTTCTGGCCCCTGAAGAGCGACCTGGGTGTAGTCATCACTCAGATTATGCACCTCCACATCGTATCCATTCTTATGATCCAGTATCCACTGATAATCTTTATCCGAATTGGCGGCGTTGACAACAAGGAGGTAGACGTTCTCATCCAAATAATAGACTAAAAGGTCATCCACAAACGTGCCATCCGGGGTCGTCAAGGCCGAATACTGGGCTTTGTTCTCATCCAGACGGGAGGCATCATTGGGAGTGAGATACTGAACAAAATCCAGGGCATGATTTCCCGAGATTACGATCTCCCCCATGTGGCTGACATCGAATAATCCTGCTTTCTGCCTGACGGCCATGTGTTCCTGCAGAATTCCGCTGTACTCGATCGGCATCTCCCATCCAAAAAATTCCACAAGCTTCGCTCCAGCTTTCTCATGAGCCGGATACAGACGTGTTCTCTTCATTCTGCACCTCTAATGAAAAGTATTTACTACCACATAATAATCCGATATGCAAGAGAACCGTCCCCATTTTCATTTAAATTTGTTATAATGTTTGGCTATCATGATCAGATATAAAACCGAGCTTAAAAAAGAAATATGCCGTCTGATTCTGGAGCGGTATCCGCTGCAAGAATCTCAGATCGACTTATCCTTTACACCCCAGGCAAAAATGGGAGATATTGCTCTTTCTTTTCCTCTTCAACTGGCAAAACAAATCAATCGGCAGCCCCGAGAACTCGCTGTCGAAATCGTCTCTTTTCTGACGGAGCTTCCCGGTATCGCCAGAATCGAGGTGGCCGGACCGGGCTTTATCAATCTTTTTTTGAACCGCGGGGATTTTTTCCGCACTCAGGCAGCCTCCCTCGATGAACGGACATTTCAACCGGAAGAGAAAAAAATCATCATAGAACATACCAATATCAACCCGAACAAAGCGGCACATGTGGGTCACTTGAGGAATGCTATTCTCGGCGACACCCTTGGGAGATGCTTGAAATACAGGCAGGAAAACGTAGAAATCCAGAATTACATCGATGATACAGGTATTCAAGTCGTTGACGTCACATTCGGTTTTATGGACATGGAAAAAAAGACGCTATCGGATATCCAGAAAATCGAGGGGAAATTCGATTACTACTGCTGGGATCTTTACACGCGAGTTTCAGCCTATCTGGAAAAACATCCGGAAACTCAATACCGGAAATCCACAATTTTGAGAAAAATCGAAGAAGGAAAAAATCCTGAGGCCGAAATCGCCCAACATATATCCAAACGAATCCTGATGGCCCATCTCAAGACCATGAAGCGGATCGATGTCGGCTATGATGTTTTGCCCTGTGAAAGCGGTATCCTGGGAAGACGATTCTGGGATAAGGCCTATTCCCTGTTGAAGGAAAAAGGAGCCATCTACCTTGTGGATAAAGGGCCTAACAAGGGCTGCTGGGTCATGAAGCTCGATGATGAAACGGAGAGGGAAAAGATTATCGTCCGTTCTGACGGAACAGTCACCTACGTTGGCAAAGACATCGCTTATCAATTGTGGAAATTCGGCCTCCTCGAAAAAGACTTTTTCTACGAACCGTTCATCGAGGACAACGGCAAAACCGTATGGATCACACAGGCTGAATCGGAACAGCCGGCCCCCTCCTTCGGGAATGGAACGCTGGTCTACAACGTGATAGATACACGCCAATCCTATCTACAGAAAATCGTCGTTCAGGGACTGAAATCATTGGGCTATCAAAAGGAAGCCGAAAAATCCATCCATTTTTCTTATGAAATGGTCGCCCTCTCTCCCAAGAGCCTCGATGAACTCGGGCTGAAAGTCTCCTCAGAAGAGGAGGGTAAAGATTTCCATGAAGTTTCCGGGAGAAAAGGACTGGGTGTGAAAGCCGACGACCTTTTGGATAGACTGGAGCAGAAAGCATTCCAGGAAGTGACAAAAAGAAATCCGGACCTCGCGCCTGAGCAGATGCAACTCATTGCCCGGCAAATCGCCAGCGGTGCGCTCCGTTATTTTATGCTCAAGTTTGCGAGAAACTCTCTCATCGTGTTCGACTTCGAAGAAGCTCTTAGTTTCGAAGGGGAAACCGGTCCTTACCTCCAGTATTCTCTGGTCCGGATAAACAGCATTTTTCGCAAACTCAAGGAGAGAGAGGATTATGCGGAAAATGATTTTCTCTCTATAGCCGCCGAACGAAACGTTCCCCTCGATTCCCTTTCTGAAAAAGAACAAGAAGACTTCTGGGACCTCATCTTCTACGCATCGCAGTTCGAGGAAGAAATCCAACATTCCATCCGTTCCTTGGAATTCTCCCATCTGGCCAAGTTTTCCTTCAATCTCTGCCAAAAATTCAACGCGTATTATCACAAATACGCCATCCTCGCAGAAAAAGACAAAGATACCAAATTACTGAGGATCAGGACGATTCTTTTCGTGAGGGCTGTGCTGACCAAAGTGCTCACTCTTATGGGGATCCCACAGCCGGAAAGGATGTAACGTTCTGGCTTTTATTGAAGTTAATAAAAAAAACCGATATAAAAATACGGAATGGAGGTAAAAAGAAACTCAAAATGATTCAAGTGGAGCATCTGTTCAAAAAGTATGGAGACCTCACTGCCGTAAAAGACCTGAGCTTTTCGGTCGAAAAGGGTCAAATATGGGGACTCCTCGGGCCAAACGCCGCCGGCAAAACCACAACTATGCGCATTCTCACCGGCTATCTGCCTGCAACCGATGGAAAAGCCAGCGTGGGAGGATACGATGTGTTTGAACAGCCGAACGATGTAAAAAAAATATTGGGTTATCTACCCGAAAACGTTCCGCTCTATCCGGAAATGACGGTCCGGTCATTTCTTCATTTCGTGGCTGAGATCAAACAGATCCCGGTTACGAAAAGAAAAGAGGCGGTCGAAAAAGCCATTGCCATCAGTTCGCTGGGATCGGTCCAAAAAAGACTGATCAAGAATATTTCCCGCGGATTCAAACAGCGTGTAGGCATTGCCCAGGCTCTGATCCACGATCCTGAGGTATTGATCCTGGATGAGCCGACGATCGGCCTTGACCCGGCCCAGATCATAGAGATCCGCCAGCTCATCAAGACTCTCAAAGGAGACCACACGATCATTTTATCCACGCATATCCTCGCAGAAGTGACGCAGACATGCGATGGCGTCGTTATCATCAACGAAGGAAAACTCATGGCATCCGGATCGCTGCAAGAGCTTACGGCATCGCTGCAGGAAAAAGACGGCGTATTCATCAGGCTTCGAGATGGAGGCAGAGAAAAAGCAGAGCACTTCAAAAACATTCCCGGCGTGGATAGAGTTTCGATGAGGGACGATGGCTACAGCATCGAATGGACCAGAGGCAACGACCGGAGAGACGACATCGCCCGTTACATCGTGGAAAAAAACTGGGGACTTATGGAGATGAGACCTCTAGCCATGGATGTCGAGGAACTCTACCTCAGGGTCATCACAGGGGGGAGGGTACAATGAGAAACATCTGGGCTGTATGCAAAAAAGAGATAAAGACCTACTTTACCTCCCCAATAGCTTATGTGGCTTTGACTGTATTCCTTTTTCTGTTCGGCATGTTTTTCCATAGCATCATTCTATGGTTCAACTCCTATTCCATGCAGATGGCACAAAATCCCTATTATCTTCAGCAAATAAACATCAATCAAATGGTATTTCCTTCTCTTTTCCATAATGTCAGCATTGTACTGCTGTTTTTGGTTCCCCTGCTGACGATGCGGTTATTCGCCGAGGAAAAAAAGATAAAAACAGATGAGCTGCTTTACACATCTCCTATATCCATCAACCAGATCATCCTCGGAAAATACTTTGCGTCATTAATCGTTCTTTCGTTGATGCTTCTCCTATCGTGGATCCTTTCCATTCTCACTTTCGTCTACGGAAATCCCGAATTGAAACCGATACTCGTCGGATATCTTGGTTTGTTCTTGATGGGAGCGGCATTTTTGGCCATCGGTATCTTCTATTCTTCCTTAACCGAGAGTCAGGTGGTTTCAGCAGCATTGGCATTCGGAACGGTGATAGTGTTATTGATTATGAATTGGATTATCGGTGCAGCAGGAGGGACGCTGAAAGAAGTTTTGAGCTACATCTCCTTCACACAGCACTTCGACAACATGACAAAAGGAATCCTGGATACGACCGACATCGTTTATTACATCAGTTTTATCTTCCTGGGATTATTCCTCACGCATTCTGTCATTCAGTCGAGAAGGTGGAGGTAGGAAATGGAAACGATCAAAAAAAACCTGAATTATATCGCTATGGCGCTGATATTGCTGGCATTGGTTTCGTTCCGGATCTGGCCTTATAAGAAAGTCCTGCCGGCAATCCTCTTTTTCCTCGGGATTATCGCGCTGGTGACATACATCGGGCTGAATTTCTCTCTTCTGAAACAAAGCTTCAAGCGAAAGTCATTTATCTATTCCAGCAACTTGCTCCTCTTGATCGTTATCGTGCTCGGCATCCTGGTGATCATCAACTTCTTTTTTTCCAAACACCATTACAGAATGGACTTTACCGAAACGAAACTGCACAGCCTTTCAGATCAATCCGTGACCGTACTCAAAGCACTGGACGATGACATCAACATCAAGTTATTTTTTAGAGAAGGAAACTACAGCCGGGGAAATATGGAAAATCTGATGGAGATCTATTCCTATCACTCGAACAAGATCAAGTACGAATTTATCGACCCGGACAAAAATCCCGGTTTGGTCAAGCGATACGAGATCGCAGAGGATGGAACCTCGATCTTCGAAAGCGGAGAAAAAGAGAGCCGCATCACTTCCAGCTCGGAAGAGGATATCACCAATGCCTTAATCGAAATATCCAGGGAAGGAAAAAAGGTCATTTATTTTCTCGAAGGCCACGGAGAAGCGAGCCTCGAGGAAACCGGAGATAACGGATACTCCACTGCCAAGAACGAATTGGAGAAACTGGCCTATGAGGTTAAAAAACTTCCCCTCGCCCTGGAAGATAATTTTCCGGACGATATTTCCCTGCTCGTTATTCCCGGCCCGCAAAAAGACCTTCTTCCGAACGAGCTGGAAACCATAAACGCCTACATCATGCGAGGGGGACGCGTGTTTTTCATGACAGATCCCGAAACGGCTCCCGGGTTGATACCCTACCTCGAGGGATTCGGGGTGAAACTGGAAAACGATCTGATCGTCGACACCGTTTCCCGGCTGCTGGGTGGAGACTACTTCATGCCCGTAGTCAATGAATACGAACCCCACCGCATAACGGAAAAGTTCCGGTACGCGACCTTTTTTCCTTATGCCAGATCCGTGAGCCCTGCCGATGAAAAACCCGAAGGCATCTCCGTTGAAACCATCGCAAGGAGCAGTCAGAATTCCTGGTCTGAACGACAGCTCGATCAGCAAGAGGTCACATTCAGCAGCGACGACGACGTCGGAGGTCCTGTCTCCCTTGCCGTTGTCGCGACCATCCAGCCGAATGAGGAACAGCCCCAAACCCCGGAAGAAGAATCATCGGAGGAAGAATCCGAAGCTCCCAAAGATACGGTGCCTAGGCCGGAGGGAAGGATAGCTGTTTTCGGCGATTCCGATTTTGGCACGAACAGGTACTATTATCTATCCGGAAACGGCAATTTTTTTCTCAATACGGTCAACTGGCTAACCGAAGAGGAAGACCTGATCTCCATACAGCCTAAAACATCCTCTCCCCGCACGATCCAGCTCAGTCCTTCCCAGGGCCGCTTGATATTCTTCGTTTCGCTCGTCATCCTTCCACTAGCCGTTTTGATCGCGGGCTTTGCGATCTGGATAAGGAGAAGGTCCCTATGAAATTCAAGCCTACTCTCATCCTGTTGGGCGTATTCATCCTGCTGCTCATAGTTGTTTATTTTCTTGAATTCAGCGGTCAAGGAGAAGATAGTACAGAAGACAAACTTGTTTCCCTTGGATCGGATGATGTGATCAAGATTATCTTCGATAATGGGGAAGAGACCATTCAATTTCAAAAAGAAGGAGAGGACTGGCTGATCGTCGAGCCGGTCGAAGCCAAAGGTGATAAGTACGAAATCGACCGGCTGTCAGATGACTTTTCTGACTTGAGGTTCGAGAGAATCGTGGAGGATGTCCCTTCCGATCTTGAAAAATACGGCATCCCTCAAAAGGAAATAGCGCTTTTTTACGATGGCCAAGATTTGCCTGTCAAAATCCTGATCGGGATGGAAAACCCCCTAGATAACACCTTTTTTGCCAAAAAAGCGGATGAGACGAAAGTGGTTCTGATCCCAAGCAGCCTGAAAAGCCTGCTGGAGAAGAAAGTCTTCGATTTCCGGCAAAAAGACATTTTTAAATTCGAATCCGATCAGGCCAAGAGCGTAAAGCTTCGTGCAAAAGATATCGAATGGGAAGCCGAAAAAGTGAACGAAGAATGGTTCCTCAGGAAGCCGGTAAATGCCCTGGCCGAAAAAAGCAAGGTCAATGATGTCCTGAACGCCATTTCCAATCTCAAGGCCGCAGCATTCGTGTCCGAAGAAAAAAATGACGAAGAGGTCCAGAGATGGGGATTGGATGACCCAGACTATGAGGTATCGATCGATTTTCCCGTGGAAAATCGTCAGGTAACTTACTTGCTCCATAAAGAAGAGGATAGTGTACATGCCACTTCCTCCATCTCTCCCAAGATACTTCGCGTGGATGATGCGGTTTTGGCCGACCTGGAAAAAGAGCCCACGGACCTCAGAGACAAAAGCGTCGCAGACTTCTTCTCGTGGGAAGCGAAAAAACTCCAAGTGCGCAAGGGTGATTTTTCCCTGACGCTGACAAAGGACGAGGAAGATAACTGGCAATCGAACATGCCTGAAATCCAGGAGATCGATAAGGAAAAAGTACAATCATTTCTTAGAAAAATGGAATCCTTGGAGGCGGAAGAATTCATCGACCCGCCCTTGAAGCTTGCCGATTATGGTTTAGATATTCCTCGAGCGGAAGTCAGGATTTGGGCAGGCGATGAAGAAAGCCCAACCGAAGTGATCATTCAGATCGGCACGGAAGAGGAGGAATCGGAAAAAGCCTATGTGAAGAATGGCAGGTTCGATTATGTCTTTATGGTCGATTCAAGCTTTATCGAAGATCTGCCAGGAAAAGCAGAAGACTGGAAGCTTGCCCCAGAGGAAGAGAAAAAAGAAGAGAAAGAAAGCCGATAGGGCGACAGAAAAGAGGCGTCTTCTGTTCTTCTTCTAAGAAGACACTCTTCTGATAGCCACCATGGTCATATCGTCCATCTGATCCATACCGGAAATAAAGGCATCCACCTCTCCGTGGATTTTTTCTATAATCTCCTTTGCGGATAATCGGGAAAATTTCTTTAAAAGCGTAATGAGCCGCTCTTCATCGAAGTCCTTGTTCTCCTTATTCCGGCTTTCGGTGATTCCATCCGTATACAGAACCGTGATGTCCCCCGGAACCAATGTCACGCTGTGAGCCTCATAATCCATATTGGGAAACATCCCCAAACACAATCCACTACTCTCGAGCCTTTTAATCTTGCCCTTTTTATCGATAAGGATCGGGGGATTGTGCCCGGCATTGACATACTTCAGTTCTCCCGTCTTTTTGTTCAATTCGCAAAAGAAAAAAGTGATAAAACTATTTATGGCGGAACTGCGGTGGACAAAATCGTTCAATTTTGCCGTCATTTTTTCGATGTCATAATGCACATGGACTTCAGAATGGAGAGATGCCCTGAGTGAAGCCATAAGCAAAGAAGCGCTGACTCCCTTCCCGGACACATCGGCTATCGTGACTCCCAAACGATCCGATCCGATAGGGAAATAATCATAATAATCGCCTCCGACTTGGTAACAGGGCACCATAAATCCTGAGATATCGAATCCCTTCGCTTCCGGAGTTTCCATGGGAAGAAAATCTTTCTGGATCTGGGCTGCCAGAGCAAGCTCCTTTTCCATTTTTTGTTTTTCGATGGAATCCTGGATGCGCTTGGAATTTTCGATCTTCACCGCAGCCAGATTAGCGAGCAGGGTAAGAAGCCTCAAATCCTCATCCGTGAACGGTTTCAGGAGAGATATTCGGTCAGAATAAATAATGCCGATGATTTCTTTGTTATCCCATAAGGGAACACAGACCGCAGAATGGATATTCATCTTCATGATGCTATCTCTGGATTTAAGGCGTGGATCAGCTTGGACATCGGAGATCAGCACCGAAGAATGCTTGTTCATGACCATATTCACGATACTCTGGCTCACCAATATCCTCTGGTCCATGAGTCGCTTGTTGTTGATCCGGATGACTTTTGGAATGAGCTGAGCCGGATTCCCTTCCTTCAACATCAGGATTCCCCTGTCCATCGGAAGATTTTCCCCGATGAGATCCATCACATGCTCTAAAAGCTCGTGTAAAGGCATGTGCAAAACAAGAGCCTTACTCACTTCGCTTATGACCGAAAAAGATCTGTGCTCTGTCTTTATCCTGTCTAGGTCGATGTCCTTAGCTGCTGCTCTGATGGTCGTACTGATATCCGGTTTCTTCAAAACCTCTTTGAGATGCATGATCGTGTTGATGTTTGCCGATGAAGGTCCTGCATCCGTCATCTCGACATTTGTGGACAGCTCTTTATCGAAAACGATCCGTGTGGAACCGATCAGGATTTCATCCCCCTTGTTCAACTCTGTTTCGCGGTGGATCCTTTTGCCATTCAAAAATGTGCCATTTTTGCTGTTATTATCCCGAATGACATAGCGGGATTCTTTCGGATAAATATGAGCATGATTTCCGGATGCAAAAGGATCCTGGATAGGAATATCATTATCTCCGGACCTGCCGAGAGAAATCTTCTCGTCTTTCAGAGTGAACTGAAAAAACTCTCCCTTTTTCGGATAAACAAATAATCTGGGCATTGGGCCTTTCTCACCTGAGTCGATCATAAAAAATGCCGTTGCTCATGATCGTTACTGCAATTACAGCATTCAAGTCTGATGTCGCTACAATATGAGGTAATTATGCAGCGGTAATCAATTATATGCCCAAAAAAGATGGAATTCAAGAGATTTCCCTCCTTTCCAAATGCTTGAGCATTTTCCGGCAGCGCATCACTTTAGTGCTAATAGGAACATCTTCCATAAGCGGAATTATCAGTTCTCGAACTTCCCTCTCGAGAAAAACATCGCAAAGCTCAATGGCATCGCCGATCGATTTCTTGGTTCCGGCGCTAAAATTCCGATATGCTCCCAAGACATCTTCGACAGGATAAATCAAACTCAATAAATTAAAGATATTTTTCAGCGTGCTGGCCAGATTGTTCTCCAAATCCGACACCAGTTTGGCCCTTTTCTCATCAGGCATAAGTTCATGCATTTCCATAATGATCATATAGCTTTTTTTGATAAGAGAACGGATCTCTGCTTCGATGCAACTATTTTGGAAGCGGATGAGCCTGTTTTTTTTGCGTAATCTGTACATGGCTTCGATTAGTTCCGATTCCACATCCGCCATTCTTTTTTTCAATTCCATGACCATCATATCCGCAGCCCGCTGGGTTCCGATCTGAGACATGATATCGGGAATTTCCTTTCGTATCCGGATATCTTCAGCTCCATCTGTCAGGTAATCTTTCAGGGAACCCAATATTTTTTCTCCATGTTCGGCCAATGACTGGCTTGCCACGCTTCTCGTTGCCGCTTTTTTGAGATGAGCTACGACTAACGGCACGAATTCTTTCCTTTTTAACTTACCTGCGGTTTCAATCGCATAACGGAGAACATCTGGGGAATCTTCGATAAGAAGCTTTTTCAGATGTGAATACAATTGCGGGCTCGGTTCCATCATTCCGATCACCTTTGCCGCTTCCATCTTTGCGACTTCCGCATCCGGACTCTCGCCACGGATGATCTTTTCGATTTTCTCGCTCATCAATTCTTTATAAACTTCCAGAGAAAGAATCTCCTTCACCTGCTCATCGATATTGTCTTCCTCTATGGCATCATCCATTTCCGGAAGAATGCCTTCTCCATCCAAATCTAAAAGAGAATCCATGGAGCTGGCCAGAATAAGACCGGATTGGCTCACGATGATCTTTTTCATCTCTGGGCTCAGGTTCTCTCTCTTTATGAGGTCGAATAGATTCATGGCATACAGCACAGAACTTTTTGCTTTGCTTTGAAGTGTATCGAACACCAGCTTTGTCATATCCACATCGATTTTCGCATCGATGAACTTATCCGCATCCTGCCATTTGATTTGCAGGTTCCGTTTTACCAAGTTTACGTACTCCTTTCCGATCATCCTGTTGAATCCCAGCCATACAAAAATAAAAAAAATCACGAGCAGGCTTGTCTGCGGCAGAGAGAAGTGAAAAAGGGGAAAAAACAATAAAAGAAGCATGGCGGCCAGCGCTCTGGCGAACCTGTTTACGAACATATCTACAAAAATCTTGGCTCTATTTTTGATCTCCGGAGAAACGGGCACATAGAGGAGTTCACGGATGGATTTGCTGAGGGAATGAGATAGGCTCTTATCCGCCCCTTTTAAGGATATGGCCCAATAGACGAGGGCCGCAGAAGGAAGTATGAATACAGCCGCTGAGCCGACAAGAAGAATCAACGGAGAGATTGCCAGGGCCGTTTGCATCCCGATATTTTTCAGCAGGCGGTTTGTGGTTAACACATGAAGCAAATAGGAAAAAATCAAAAGCAGGGCAAAAAAAGCGCCCAGAAAGGCGGTGCGAGCATTCACATCAGCGAATTTCCGCTCGATCGAACCATTAAACTGAAAATCGATCAGGGTCGTAACGATTATGGCCGAAGCCATTATCCCGCCTAAAAATATCAGATGACGATTCCTGATGAATATATGGAAACTTTTGACAAAATCCCCACCCGGTCGGTTCCGGTCTTTAAGGCCACTTCCCTCAGGTTCCCTTTTGGAAGATTTCGCCCCTCGGAGGAAAAGCAGAAGGATCAGACTAACGGTCAAAACCAGAGGACAGGCCAGCAGCAAATCCTCTGTCTTTACTTTCCCGGCCAGAAGTCCCACAAAAAAGGCCCCGGCTATCCCCCCCAACAATCCGCCGCTTGCCAGGAAACCCACCAGCCTTTTTATTTGTCGGGAATCAAATATATCTTTGACGAGTATCCAAAATTGGGTCACGGACATTGCCGTAAAAATGTCTGCCCAGAGCCAGAACGCCAACGAGGGCCACTTCCGGTCGGCTTTGAACAACCACCAGAAAACAAAAAGTGTCAGGATGAAAAAGACCAGGCTCAGGGATATGTAGAAGCTTCTGTTCATCCTCTGTAACAGCATTGAATTCAGAGAGATAAAAAATCCGATCACAAGGGCTGTTATCAGATACGCCCAGGGAAGGTTTCCGAAAGAAAGCCTTTCCAGGTAAAGAGATATCTTGACCGGCTTGACGATATAAATGACGGACGTTACGAGAAAAAAGTAAAAAAACAAAAATAGGGAGGATGAGAGCTCTTTTGGTCTGACATCTGTGATACGGGATACTATGTTATAAACCGGGTGTTTATCCATTCGTCCTTATTCAAATTCCGGAAAATCTTTTTGAAGCGCTTTACAGGCCTTTACCCTATCCTCCTGGGATAATTCCTCCAAGATAGGCAGGACAGCATTTCGTATTTCCTTTTCCAATGTATTATCCAGAAGCTCGACCGCATAGGCGATGGAATCTTTCGTGCCTGTTTGGATGTCCTGGTAGGCTTTGACAATATCTTCACGAGGATAGATCAATCCCAATAATTTAAAGATGTTCATCATGGACTTCGACATACCGAGGGACAAGGTCCTGCACAGTTCAGTCTCAGTTCCCTTGGATTCAGCTTCTGCGAAACTTATGTAATCTCGGTAATATCCCATAATCTCTTCCCTTAACTTTTTCTTGAGAATTCTATCGGAATACTTAATAGTCTGCTTTTCCGCTCGCATCCTGTCTAGAGCATCGATCAGTTCCTTATCCATTTCTCTCTTATCTGTGTCCAGTTCCCACAGGATAAAATCCGCGGCTTCCTGATTGCCGATATTAGCCAGGATCGAAGCGACAGCTCTCCGCAAACCGATATTTTCCTCAGAATCGAAAAGATAATCCGCTAGAATTCCAGTAATTCTCGTCCCGTAGCTTTCAAGCGCCGCAGAGGCATCTCTCTGGTTCGGGAAGTCATTCAAACTCTGAATCAAGGCCGGGACATGTCCCCTTTTTCCGAGTTTCGAAGCGCTTTCGATGGCGTACTTTCGGACTTCTGCAGAATCGTCCAATAGGAGCTCATCAAGGACAGCCACAAGCGGAGAATCTGGGGCCAAAAATCCAATCCCCTTTGCTACAATCATCCTTTCCATCTCTGCTTTCGGGCCTTTTCCGGAGAGGGCTTTCTCCAGGTAATCCTTTATCACAGTTTCATAAATATCGAGAGACATGATATCTTGAATTTCTTTGATCAGAGAATGATCATTGCTAATTTCGCTGCTCGGCCGGATAAGGGCCGAGTGATCGGCTTCAAAAAATGTCCCGAATGAAACCGCCTCGGGTTCTTCCGGTCCCGCGGCAAGCAGCTTCCTGAGCTCTGGAGTGAGTTTTCCGTGCTTCATCAGATCGAACAGATGCATGGCATACAAATCCGAACTCCGGCCCTTGCTCTCTAATGTATCGAAGATCAATTTCGCATAACTCACATCCAGTTCATCTTCGAAAACACGATCCGCCCTTTTCCTGAAAGGAGAAAGCTTCTGCTTGATGGAATTGATATATTCCCGGCTTGCGCTCAACGTCGATACGATCCATGCTAAAATCAAAACAACCGAAACGAGGCTTACCACTCGTATTATTTCTCGGTAGTCTTGAATACCGAAGGATAAAATGATCATCAGAACCACTGCTCCCAATCCCTTTGAAAATCTATCCACGAACATATCGATAAAAACAATGGCTTTATACTTTTGTTCGGGAGATACAGGAATAAAGAGGAGTTCTCTAGCAGACCTGTTTATAGAATAGGAAAGGCTTTTGTCGCTTCCTTTGATGATTATCGCCATCACAAGAGTTGCCGCCACTCCTATCCCGAGGAAGCACAACAGCAGGACAACCGGATAGATCAAAAGGGGCAACCGGATTCCATAGCGCTCGAAAAGATTGCTCGTCATGAGAATGGACAGCAAAAAAGCAAAAACCATCAAACCCGCATTAAAATATCCGAAAAAACTGGTCAGGTCCCCCTCCCTGCTCTCCTTGACGACAATATTCCATTGAAAATCTATTAAAGTGGATACCACCAGGGTCAGAGCGACGATCGTCGCGATGAATCTCAAATAGCTGTGTTTTTTGACCGTATTATAACAATCCCGAAATCCCGGTCTGGAAGCTGTTCCCGCCTTATCCTCGCTTCTCATTTTTTTACGTATCCGCTCAACCGGCCTTTCTCCTTTCTGCGTTCGAAAAATGAGATGCACGAATAGAGCAGCGCCGGAAAGCAACACGGCTGAAAGAAATAGAAGGTTATAATCGACATTTTCCCTGGCCAGATATCCTGCCAGCACGCCTCCGATAAAACCCCCCAAAATTCCCCCGCTTATAAAAAAACCGCTCTGCCTCTTGAATTCTCGCGGATTAAGGATGCCGTTTACCGCTATCCAGAATTGGGTATTGAGAACGATTATAAAGATATTTGCCCATACCCAAAAAATGACCGGAAATCCCTTCCATCCGGAACCGGAAAAAAAACGAAAAACGACACAGGTGATGAAAAAGAAAAGGATGCTGCACATGATCAATGAGTAACGGGAGATTTTTACTTGAATTTTCGCATGTATCGTAACGACAAAGCCGATGAGACCCGCTGTCAACAGGTAGACGAGCGGCAGCCGCTGATAGCCCAGTTCTTCAAGAAAACTTGCATTCCTTATCGGCTTGACAACGTTGTAGGCAGCGATAACAAGGAAAAGGTAGAAAAAGAGCAGGAAAGAAATTTTTAATTCGTTCGGTTTGATCTTTATGAATCGGGAAAAGACACTCTGGATGCCGTTTTCTGCCATATACCGACTCTAAGATGTAAGAGTCAAGAACAGGCTCAGTCGCCCAGGAAGCTGTTCAGAGCCACTTCTTCTTCATCGAATATTTCGAGCACCTTCGTGAGCATCGTCACCTGGAATACGAGATAGAGCTTCTTGGAAATCTTAGCGATCTTGAGCTTCCCTCCCAAATTATGTGTGGAAATATAGCTGGCTAATATCTCCCCCACTCCAAAACTATCGATGAACTCCACGTTTTTGAAATTCAGCAGGAAATTTCTTTTGCCGACATCCAGCTGGTCCTTAACGAGCTGATGGAGGGTAACATCCGACACGTCCGATCTGCGAATTTCTCCTTCTATATCAAATATGATGATGTTGTCTTTTTCTCTTGCGTGAATTTCCATTTCTTTGTCTTCCCGTTAATGTCTGTTATCTCTTTAGCTTTTACCAAAAGGAATTTTCAAAGTCAATATGTTTCCCCTGATTTATTCATTAAAATGCTCCCGGCACCTTTTTGCATACGGGAATTTTTCGGTTTATGCAGTATTTGCATTTTTATCGAGCTTTCCTTTTTGGATATTTTCGCTATAATGTTTAAGGTGAGCGCGCACAGAAGGAGTGAGCCCATTGAAATTTAGCGGCAAAATAGCGGTAAATATGCGATTTTTAAATAGAAAGATCCCTGTCTTAATTCTTTCATTATCGCTTTTCGCCCATCTTTTTTTTGTTTCTCTGTTTGCCGATTCGAAACAATGTGTATGGAAAGACGTCGATAAAATTATTGCTGTCGGTGATATTCACGGGGATTACGATAATTTCGTCAAGATACTGAAATCGGCCGGCCTGGTCGATGATAGGCTCAAATGGTCTGCAGGAAAATGCCATTTCGTTCAAACCGGCGATATCATGGATAGAGGAGATTATGCCAAGTATATTATGGACCTCTTGAAAAGGCTTCAGAAGGAAGCCCTCGATGCAGGAGGCAGGGTTCATGTACTCCTCGGAAATCATGAAGAGATGAACATCACAGGGATCGTTTTCAGGTACCCCGAATATGTATCGCCCAAACAGTTCGCTTCTTTTCTTCCAGAAAATTATCGGATAAAAATGGAGAATGAATTCAGGAGGCAACTGCATAACCGCAGCGAGACCGGGTCGAATTCCGACGCGTCCTTCCTGGATTCCTATTTTGATACGAAATGGAAGGGCCTTGTAACGGATGAAAACATCCAAAAAATGTATGTGAACACATTCAACTCAGATTACGGAACTTGGCTTCTCGAACAAAACACCGCGATAAAAATCAATGATGTCATATTCGCTCATGGAGGGATAAGCGAAAAATACTCGCATTGGCCGCTGCAGAAAATCAACGACGTTATGCGCAAGGAGTTGAATGTCTATCGCCTGGCCTATAAAAGGGGCATCATTCCACAAATCAAGCGAGAAATTCTCTACATGCCTGATTCTCCTCTTTGGAACAGGGATTATGCCCTCAAGGACGAGCGAACATATTCCAGAGTGGTGAACAAGATCTTGAAAAATTTGGATGCGAATCACATGGTCATCGCCCATACCCCGCCCGGAAGCCCTGTGATTCCTGAAAATCAAAAAGACGAGGTCGTTTTCCGGACCCGGTTCAATCAAAAGATCTGGATGATCGATACAGGAATAGCGGAATATTATTACGGCATCCTGAGTTATCTGGTCTATGAGAACGAGGAATTTTTTATGACCGAGTGGAGAGACGAGGAATATGCGGAGGACATCCCGTTCGAACCATCCCCTATCAAATTAGGAGAACTGAGCCGCGAAGAAATGGAGTATTTTCTTTATAGCGCAGCCGTCGTCAATGTGAGCAAAGGATCGGTACCTGGGCGGACAGCCGCCTGGAGGATCGAACTCGATGACGGAGAGATCCAAGGGCGCGCAATGTTCAAAGTCGTCGATGTCACAAGGCCGACGCCACTCCCCGATAGCTACAAATACGAACTGGCAGCGTACGCGCTCGACAAACTTCTGGGATTCCAAAAAATCCCCCCCATGATAAAAAGAGAGATCGACGGCACCTTGGGATCCCTTCAGATCCGCATCGAAAATTGCTTCAGCCTGGCTGATAAGAACGAGAAGGTGCCGCCAGATCCTCAGGCTTTTTCCGACACGCTGGAGGAGATCAACGTGTTCGAAAATTTGATTTATAACGAGCGAACAGATCTGGATGACATCCTGATCCATCAAGAAACGTGGGATATATTTCGTGTGGACTTTTCTGAAGCTTTCGAACCCACTCCCGCTTTGATCCCGAACCAGAAGATCAAGCGGTGTTCGAAGGAATTGTTCCGCAATCTTAAAGAACTCTCAGACAATGTGATCAGGGCCAGGCTGGAGGAATACCTGAGCGAGGAAGAGATCTCTGCCCTGCTTCGGAGAAAAGCCCTTATCATAGAAACGATCGAAAACCTGATCAAAGAAAAGGGCAGAAAGGCCGTTCTTTTTTAGCTGCCGAAAAATTGTGCAATAACCCAGAAATCCAATAATATCAGCTTGTTAAATAAAAAATTTCACATTTTTCAACACCTTTTTTCACAAGAACAGCGGAAAAAATCGCAAGACGGGTTGACAATTGCTCCAAATCCGTGAAAAATCCAGTTAGGGGGATTGCCTTGGCGCAGCAGCAATCTCCAAGAGTTATTATCTAGATATAGAAAGGAGATAGAGTGGATGCAATGAATGAGAAAAGACCGGATATATTTCATAAGTTTCTAAGGCTATTCACCGTCGTTCATCCTGGCGAAGCCCTAACCGTTTTATTACTTGCACTCAACATCTTTCTGATCGGAGCCTCATACTCCATTCTCAAACCTGTCAGGAAAGGTCTGATTCTCACAAAACATTCGGCTGAACAAGAAGCTTATCTTTTTGCAGCAGTGGCAATTTTACTCATTTTTGTCATAAAACTATTCAGCTTCCTCTCATCAAAAATTTCACGTCAGAAACTGATTGCCTCCGTAACGCTCTTTTTCATTTCCAATTTGGTGCTATTTTATATTCTGAGCGAAGCCGGCATGTCCCTGAGTGTTATGGGAGTAGTTTTTTGGATTTGGGTCAGCATTTTTAACGTTTTCATAATCGCCCAGTTCTGGGCTTTTTCGAATGATATCTACAGCGAAGAGGCGGGGAAGCGTTTGTTTCCGATCGTTATGTTCGGACAAAATATGGGATTTTACTTCGGGGCTAAAAGCACTTCACTCCTTGTCAAACCCCAGGGACCTTTTTCTCCCTTCCAACTCATGATCGTAGCCAGCATCGTACTGCTCATCTGTATCTTCTTAACGCTGATCGTTCATAAAAGAGAAACAAAAAAGATCCCTGCTCGAACAGACGATAGGTCCCGAGAGGTGTATCCTTCTAAGGAAGTAGCAGAAAAACCTCTCAAGAAAGGGGGCGGATTCCAGATTATCTTCCAAAGCAGGTACCTCATCCTGGTCGCCTTTATTATCCTAGTTCTCAATTACGTCAACACTACAGGCGAATACATGAAATCTGATGTCTGGAAGCGGGCAGCGACCGAAGCCGTAGAAGCCGGAACAATCGTGAATACGGACGAAGCGAGGTTGGCTTTCATCACGAAAACGGATTCCGATTTTAATTCCATCGTCAATCTGTGTGCATGGCTAATACAGCTCTTTCTCGTTTCTCGAATTTTCAGATGGTTCGGTGTCAGAGGAGCGATGCTTTTCCTTCCGTTCATCGCATTAGGAGGCTACTTTTTTATCGGCCTTGGAGCAACATTTGCAGTGGTCAAATGGACAAAAGTTGCAGAAAACAGCACGGATTACTCTCTTATGAACACAGTAAAACAGGCCCTATTTCTAATCACGTCTCGCGAAGCCAAATACAAAGCTAAAGCTGCCATCGACACATTTTTCGTAAGAACAGGAGATGTGCTTGTTGCGCTGACGATTTTTATCGGTACCACCTTTTTCAGTTTCAGTCTTGAGAGTTTTGCCAGAATCAATGTAGCGGCATCAATAATATGGATAATTTTGAGCTTCCTGACCATAAGGGAGCACAAAAGGTTAAAAGAGAATATGGCAGCGCATAATCTTGGAGCATAGATCGCTTAGCGCAAATCCTTAACTTTCAGGATTCCGCCGCTATCCTGGGCGATGTACAGATAACCCTCATCATCACCTGTCAACCCCTCTTGGCTATTGCCGGGAAAAGCATACTCCCTGAGAATTTCCCCTTCTAGAGTCACCTCGACGAGAATGTTATCGGCATCGCTTATCACATTCAGCAGCCCGGTCTCGGAATCATAAAAAAGCCCCGAAGGATCATCGATTTTCAATGGTAAAACCCGGTGAATCCTTGCCTCTGCTGTCTTTTCGCATCCCGTTTTCAAGGGAATCAGGACTTCCATGACACAGGACGGATCCCACTGGTTTCCGATATAGAATGTCCCTCCTTCAGGATGTTTTTCATCCCCGACGAATTCGATGGATTCGATTCCATTATCATAGGTTTCATTCTGTTTCACGATATATTCGGGATTACCGTTATAAGCACGGTTCAGAGGAAACGAACGGAGGATCTCCATCTTTTCCGGATCGAACTCAAGGATGATATCATCTCCCTCTATAATCACATAAAGAAGCCCGGTTTCCGGATTGACGGCCACGCCTTCCAGATCGCCAGGGAGGGCTGTTTTCGAAATGGGTGTTCCATCCGTTTTTATTTCGAAAATCTCTCCTCCATCGCTGACCACAAACAGCGTCTTCCTCAAGGGATGGTAGCAAATGCCCGACGGCTCTGGGAGATTTTGACGGTCGATGTTCCCGCTGTAACCCGGATCTCCAAGCCATTGGAAAGGAAACCGAATGGTCGGAGAATATCTTTCCGCCGTACAAGAAAAAAGGAAAAACGCAATTGCTAAAAAAAAGGTCTTTGTCTTGTTCATTTTCCCCGCCACAGGATCACGGAATCGAACATTTTATTTGATTTTCCATGGGTATGTCATTATTATAATATAGCAAAATGACCGGGGAAGGACTAATCCAGAGGAAAAAATCAGTGAAGGAGAGCCTTCTAACGGCCCTTGCGTGTTTTCTTTTGTTGCCCGTTATCGTTGCCCCTGTACAGTTCACAAAGGAAGAGATCACCCAGAGGGGAAAATTCGAAGAACTTCTCAAAACTGCAGAAATCGTAAAAGCCCGGGAGATCGGGGAAGGAGTGACTAAGCCCTGGCGGCTTTTTTTGAAGACAGATGAATCGGAGATAAGCGGATGCTGGAAGAATCCCGAAGGAATTCAAAAGGGACACCTGGAGGGGTGGCAGTATGAAATTGCCGCCTATCGGATGGACAAACTCCTGGGATTGGATATGGTGCCGCCTACGGTAGAGAGAGAATTCGAAGGGAAAAGGGGATCTTTCCAATTGTGGATCCAATCGGAATTCAGCCTTCTCGATGTTATGGAAAAGGGCATTCCTCTGCCTGACAAAAACCCGGAAGTCACGATATTCAACAGGGGGAAATATTTGACCAGGGCTTTCGATAGTTTAATCGCAAACGATGACCGGACCCAACAAAATATACTCTACACAAAAGACTGGCGAACGATTCTGATAGACCACTCCCGGGCTTTCCGGAGCGCAAGAAAGAACCGCAAGCGGCTTCTTTACGGAAAAAATGGATCGAAAGAAAAAAAACTATTCAGGCAGCTTCCCCACGCGTTCGTAGCAAGAATCAAATCCCTGGATTATGAGACAATCGAAAGCGCGGTGAGGCCGTACCTGAAGGATGAAGAAATCAAAGCCCTTCTAGCCCGCAAGGAACTTATCCTTTCAGAAATCGAGGAGATGATTGCAGAATTGGGCGAAGAAAAAATTTTGTACTAAACTTATTTAGGAAGGAGGGAATATAAAGAATGAAAAAACTAATCTTGATGTTATCGATCTTGACATTTCTTATCCTCCCAAATCTTCAACTGTTCGCTCAGCTCACCGATGAGGAGGTGGCCGAAAGTGAAAAATGGGCCAATTTTCTTGAAAATGCCGAAATAACGGCTCAGGAACAGCCTTTCAGCGACAGGGAAGCCGTGACAAGACCATGGAAGCTTACCCTGGAAAAGGATGGGATCACGAAAAATGCCCTATGGAAAAATCCCGAAGGGCGCATGCGCGGGTTTGTGGAAAACTGGAGATGGGAGATTGCCGCATACCGATTGGATAGGCACCTCGGGGTGAACATGGTGCCGCCCACCGTGGAAAGAAGATTCCAGAACAACCGGGGCTCATGCCAGCTCTGGGTGGACGCAAAAATGAGCCTCAGGGAGAAATATGAAAAAGATATCCAGACTCCCTCCTACAAAGTCTTCCCCTGGAATCGGGCCCTTTATCTCCAGAGAGCGTTCGACAACCTGATCGCTAATGAAGATCGTCACCAGAATCAATACCTGATAACGGAAGACTGGCGGATAATATTGATCGACCATTCCCGTTCTTTCCGCACCTCGGGCAAATTCGCAAAAAAACTGATTTATGATGAAAAACACAAAGAAGGCCCCCGTCTGATGAAACAACTCCCCCGCGATTTTGTCGAAAAATTGAAGAGCCTGGATATGGAATCAATCAAGGCGTTGGTCGGCGAGTACTTAACCGATAAGGAGATCGAATTTGTCCTCCTTCGTCGGGACATAATCATCGAATGGTTGGATAAACACATAAAGAAAGAAGGAGAAGATAACGTCCTATACTGAGCCCGCTATATTAGAATCTTCGATCCTTTTGTTCATTGTCAGGATATTTTGGTTGTCTTCCCGCCTGTATTCGAAACCGTTCATGAGTTGACGTGATAAAAATATTCCCAGGCCTCCTTTCCGGCCCTCCTTGATAATTTCCTGGATATCCGGCGCCCTGGCACTTCTAGGGTCAAAGGGTATCCCCCTGTCTTTGATCTCGAAAAAAATCACATTTCCATGATTCCAGATTTTCAGCGAGATGACTCCTTTCTTTTCCGGATAGGCATACCTGACAATATTAATGCAGATCTCGAGAAGAGACAGTTCGATCAAATAATAGGCTTCTTCAGAGAGGCGGAGATCCTTGAGCGTTTGTTCTAAAAAGCGACGAATCTTTTCGATCTCGATAAGTTCACTTTTTACGGTTAAATACTTCTCCATCGAACCGATTATATCTTGCCAATTTTTTTAAGCCGCATCGACGTTTTTTTCAATAAATTCTTTTGATACTCTATATAATATAAAAGCAAAAATGATGTCAATCCAAATCCTGGATTATTCATTAAAATTGTCGATCCTATTCCTTTTTAAACAAAGAAACATATAAAGAAAATTACCATGATCGACAATTTCTACCCTTTGGGCAGCTCAATCTTAATGCATCTGTTTCGTCCTGTCCCATTCGCAGTATTCCAATACGGCTTCATGGACCTCTCCTTACAGCTGCAATAACCTTGACCCGTGAATATCCCAGGAACCTGAATTATTCATTAAAATTGTCGATTCCATTTTCCTTGAAAGAAGAAACACCAGAGTCGATTCTTCCTATACTTTTGTGTTGGGGTGAGGCAGTTTGGCACCCTCCAGGCGAGCCGATCTCACCGCATCGCCTTCTTTGCAGCCCACTCGAAAAAGCGAGGGGATTTTTTTGCTGAAATGACTGGCGTGCGGGGAAAAGGCCGGTGTTATTGAGACGAAAAATTTGAAATATCTAAAGATATTATTGCAGATTTTGGAGGGAAGGTTTTCCATCCGCAGGAGCATTCCCTTCTTCCTCATCTTCCAATTCCACTTCTATCCCTAAAAGTTCGGCGGTTCCGATATAGATCTGTTTAAAAGATTTTTTTGATTCCTGAAGTTTGGCCAAGCGTTCGCGGGCTTTTTGCAGCTCCTTTTCCATCTCGCCATCGATTCCATCGAGCTGTCTCTTGGCCTCATCCATGGTTTTTTTGTAAAGGTCCTCTTGTTCTTTGGTTAATGCCATTCTTGTCACCTATTCTGTTTTATTTTTCTTGAATGCAATGGAAAACGTTTTCCACACTTTTACATTTACACCGTCTTTTTTTGCCGGAGTAAATCTCCACTGGCGGACGGCCTCCTCGCATACCTTCTTGAACGCAGGAGCTGTCTTTGTCGGATCCACAAAAGCCACATCCAAAACATTCCCGAATTCCGAGATGAGAGCACGAAAAACCACCGTCTCTTCCAGTCCCTGTCGATACGCGGCAGGCGGATATTTGGGATTAATTTTTTTCGTGGCTATTGGAGGCAAATCAACGGAATCAATCGGAAGCAAATCCCCTGTTTTGACCCTATCCGGAGTATTTTCATTTTGGATAATACTTTTAACAGCTTCTTGCAGTTGAGGTGTGCTAATTTCCACACTGGAATCTCCCAACTGTTCCTCATCGGTCTCTTCTACTTCGATGACTTCGAACTTCCGCGATTCAGGCGAGGCTGTTTCCCCCGGGAGCATTACCTGCCGCTGCCTCGAAGACAATCCTGTCGTCGACATAAACTCCGTCCTCGATTCCGGCTCCATCACTTCCCCAATCGTTTCATCCTCAAAACTCGAGCTGTCGTTCGGATTCCCTGCTGCGGCTTCCAGAGAAGGACCTCCTGTCTGATCACCGCGACTTTCATCCCTCTGTGTTGTGAGGCTGGCAGAAGAAGGCTCCTGTTCTTGGGAAATCTGTGTCGAACGCTCGACACTCCCCAGTGTCTGTGTCTTTTCCTGGCTAGGAAGCGCCTGCGATTTGTTCGGCTTCAAAAAATAATACGTGGCTCCTGCAGCGACAAGAACAATAAAGGCTGTCGAACCTATCATCAAAGGGAGAGGTTTTTTGATCTTTTTCAAAAAACCGAAAAGATTCTTTTTGACAGGGGCCTTATCCGGCTCTTCAAAATAATCTTCCAGTACTTTTTCTTCCCCTTCCTCTCCCTCCTCCTTTGCCTCCTCTATAATCTCTTCCTTGATCTCCTCTTCTTGGATCTCCTCTTCTTGGATCTCCTCCATTTCTTCCGGAAATTGTACCTCAGCCTTGGTCTCGGGCTGAGCAGTCTCTTCTGATTCCTCTTCTTTTTGTATGAGTTCTTCGATCAGTTCTTCCGTCCTAAGCTCTGTCTCCTCCTCCTTCTCGACCTCCTGTTGCACTTCCCCCGCTTCCAAACCCAATTCTAAATCCATGGTCTCTTCCTGGTCTGCTGGGGGCTCTACATTCCGGATCTCCTCCCTGCTCTCAATTTTTTCCACTCTTTTTATAGAGGATTTTTTGCCTACACTCAATCCGAAATCGCCCAGAGCATCCTTGAGCATCTCATCGACTTCGGAAGTGATCCCGATTTTATCCTTCTTTTTCCCTGTTTCAGTGGATTTCTTCTTTTGCTCACCGGTTCCTGTCTCATGCTCCCTGATACTTTTCTCCATCTCTCTTACGCTTTCTTCGATATCCATCGTATCATGCTTTTTTTCGTTAACGCTTTCTTTGACTTCCTTCACGCTTTCTGAAGTTCCGTTTCCCAACAGATCGTGGATCGCGGTCAGCAAATCTTCATCTTTGACGGGTTTTTCGAAAAATGCGGCGGCACCGAAAGTATCGAGAGCTTCGGTTTTGTAGTGCTCGCCCTTATAAAATCCGGTAGTAATGATAACCGGAGTTTTTCTATTGGAATCCTTGGTAATTTTTCGGCACAGGTCGAAACCATGGAGCTTCAGGAGCATGGGCTCGAGGATGACCAGATCCGGATTCTCTGACTCGAACATCAGTAATCCTTCATGCCCATCCTTGGCTGTGACGACCTGAAATCCCTCGGTTTGCAAGGTTTCTGAGAGCGAGCTGAGGGAACTTTCCTCGAATTCCACGACCAATATTTTTTCGTTTTTCATGTTTACCCTTACCGTTCGTATTTTTTATTCAGGGAATGAAGACAATTAATAACAGCTCCGGATTTCGCCTGAAAAATCATTCCGTTTTCCCGCCAATATTGTACTCCAAGAGGCTTTTCCCCGGTCAATCACCTTTAGAGGTGATATTGGGGATGATTTTTCCCTGAGCCAAATTTTCGTGAAAATCAGGCTCATTGATGATAAGATAAAACCGTTTTGAAAACGTATCATCACCCCAAGATCAGCTACCTGGATGGCTATCGTTATCAACGAGCCATACTATGCGGATGCAAAGAAATTATCCGCCATGAAGAAGAACTGAATGAAATGAACATCTTTCCTATTGCGGACTATGATACGGGCACAAACCTGAAAAGGACGCTGATTCCCCTTGTGGAACATTTTCCCGTCCGCGAGCCCAGAATAAATATAATAAGCCGTGAAATGGCTGATTTGGCTGTCGGTGCCGCTTTCGGCTACTCAGGCATCATTTTTTCTCAGATCCTGTCGGGATTTGCCGATGCATTGACCGGTCAGCATCGAATATATCCAGAAAACCTGAAGAAAGTCATGCCCAGTGCTGTGAAAAATGCCTACCGATCTATCGAAGCACCAGTGGAAGGGACAATTTTAACGGTGTTGAGAGAGTGGTCGGAAGAAATATCGCGAGCTTGTTCCCAATGGAGAGATTTCGCGCAAGTTCTTGAGATCTCCGTAAAAAAAGCGTACTCCGTTCTTGAGAAGACTCCCGATCGTCTAGATATCTTGCGAAAGAATAATGTGGTAGATGCCGGCGCTAAGGCACTCGTGTATTTTCTGGAGGGAATCCATGTTTTTTTAAAAACGGGAAAAATTGAAAGGCCTTCTTCCGCAAGTATATTTTCGAAGGAAAAAGCTCAGGACCGCACTCCGGCCCCTTATTGTGTGGAATGTAGTGTAAAAGCACAGGACATGAACCGTACGGAACTGATCGAGAGACTTCGCGACATAGGCCAGGAGTTGATTTTTTACGGATCCAAGCACTTTTCCAAGTTTCACATCAATACACACGCCCCAGATGAAGTGTTTTCCCGTGCCTCTCTGTTCGGAAAAATCTCGGAAAAAAAGATCTTCCCCTGCTCATCCGATCCTTCAGATAAGGACAAAAAGCCCTTTTGTCTGGTCACAGACAGCACCTGTGACCTGCCGGAAGATTCGATAGAAAACAACGACATCTACTTTGTCCCGGTCAAAGTTCAGATTGGGGAAAAGATATTTACGGATAGGCTGGATATCATTCCCGAAGAGTTCTACGGCTTATTCGACACTTCCCCTTTCCTCCCAAAAACTTCCCAGCCGAGCCTGAATGAATTCACACGGGTTTACCGGCATCTCCTTACGCACTATCGATCCATTATTTCGATCCATCTTTCTAAAGCTCTGAGCGGCACATTCCAAACAGCGGTTCAATCCGCCCAACAGGTGATGCCGGAGCGAATCAGGCTCATAGATGGAAAAAATCTGAGCGTCGGGTTGGGCTTGATCCTGCTGGATGGGCTCGACGCCATAAAGAAGGGAAAAGAAATCGAGGAGGTTGTGAGTCGGCTTGAAACCGCCGCAAAAAATACGAAAATTTTTATTGGCCTGCCTACTCTAAAATACCTGGTCAAAGGAGGAAGGCTCACAAAAACGAAGGGATTCATCGCGAATATCCTGAATATCAATCCCATCCTATCGATCGATGACCAAGGTAAACTCGTCCCAGTGTGCAAGGCGAGAGGGATAAAAAATATGGAACAGAAAATATATGAACTGGCCGGTCAGAGAATAAAAAAAATTCCCGGCAGATTCGCGATTGCCGTCGCCCACACAAATGCCCCTCATACGGGGAACCGGATAGCCAAAAGAATCAAAAGCATTTTCAGGGAGGATGCGGTGATGGTGCTGAATGCATCTCCTGTTCTTGGAGCGCATGCGGGACCCGGAGCTTTCGGTATAGGCCTGCAAATATCAGAAGATCATTCGACTCCGGGATCGGAGGAAAGTGCGAACATCTGAATGCGGTTGTTCTCCATTTCGCTGACGTAGACATTCCCCCCGGAATCGATGACAATTCCGTATGGATAATTTATCGAGTCGTCTCCTTCTCCGGTTCCTCCCCACTCGGCAATGAACTGTCCCCTGATTTCGAATTTTTGTATCCTGTTGTTCCCGGAATCGGCGATGTAGACATAGCCATCCCTATCGACGAAAATCCCCATGGGTTTGTTGAGTTCTCCGTCATTCGATCCTGACTGTCCCCATGAGCCGATGAACTCCCCCTCCAGGGAAAACCGTTGCACGCGGGTTCTATCCAGGACGAGCAGCTCATTATTATCGATCGCAACCGCTGTCGGAAAAAGAAACTCTCCTTCGGCACTTCCCCCTTTCCCGATGATTTTCGTGAACACTCCGAGGTTGGAGAATTTTTTTATGCAATGATTTGCAAAATCTGCGACATAAACATTGGAATCGCTGTCGACAGCGATGCCCATCGGTGTTTTGAATTCTGTGTTTTCCGACCCCTCCTTTCCCCATTTTTTGATAAACTTCCCATTTTCATCGAATTTATAGACGGCATGTCTTTTCGTGTCCGTTATATACATGTATCCTTGGCTATCGATCGCGATCCCAACCGGACTTTTTAAGTCTTTAAAATCTTTTCCCCCTGAATCCCATCTGCGATCGATCTTTCCATCGGGCAAGATTTTTTTTATTTTGATATCGCTGTCATCCACAACATAAACGATATCGTTGTTATCCAGTGTCATGGATTTGGGTCGCTGAAAGAACGGGGAATCCGGAGAACCCCATTTCTTTTGACTCGTATATGTTTTCCCGGCGAGTACCACCTCTATCGAAATCGGATCTTCCCCGGCAGAAATCTCGACGATTTCCCGCCAATCGGCATAATTTTCCTTGGATATCTTTACCTCATGGCTGCCGAAAGAGACATAGGACAACACACAATCCGTGATCTGCCCTGTATCTTTACCATCCAAAAAAACCCTCGCTCCCTCCGGCCTGGTTTTAACCTCCAGATTCCTCCCCAGGCTTTCTAAAACATAATTTTTATCCGTGTCTTCTTGAGAAAGGAAGATATCCTCCTTGAGGCTCCCATACCCAGCTTTTTTAATTTCCAGCACCACCTTCGGAGATTCCGAGCGGTAAATCATGGGCGTTTTCCCGACGTATTCACCGTTGATGTTTATTTCTGCCTGGTCGGGCGTAGATGAGATTCTCAAGGAATAATTTTTGATGATCCCGAGGTATTCCTTCTCTGCCTGCTCGATCAATCCCCCGATTTGAGGGTCATAGATATTGCGTGTTATCGTCTTACCGAAAGCATAATCCACTTCGAACATGTTCCGGATCTCTCGAAGAGCCGCGTATGAGTCTCCGAGCCCCGAGTACCCCATTCCCATCCAGAGAAAGATCTCGGCTGCTATCTGCCTCTGCTTCTGGATATCCTCTACGCGGAAGGTCTTTGCGATCAAAGGGCTGAGAGAGTCCAGGGCCTCTTTATATTTTTTCTCCTCCCTGATCATTTGCCGGCCTTTATCCATCCAGCCTTCGATCTCTACGATAATCTCTGTTTGGGTTTCCACTGCGGTCCCGATAGAAGAAACTGCAGCTTCCTCCGCAATTTCTTCTGCGCTCATCTCCCTGACCAACATCTCATGGATGAACCCGGTTATCTGAAGTCCCTCTTTGTCGAAAGTGACTTTATACCACTCCCCTTGTTTTTCAACCGCCTCAAGAGACGTATTCAGCGGGATCCTTGCCAGGGTTTCTCCGTCGATCTCCGGCTTCACTTTCACAGTGGCGCTATCGACAATAACCCTGACTTTGACAGGATTGTTCTCTTGAGAAAAAGCCAGAAAACATGCGAGACCTGTGAATACGATGATTATCCTGAAACACAATTTTCGTGACATTTGCGACAAACCTCTATCTTAGACTATTCAAAAAAATATGGCTCGAAATTATCTATAAACCAATATTTTCCAAGTATCGTCAAGTTTTTCCAGAGTCAAAGTCTTTTTTCCCTCGAATATCACCTTCCTGTTTTCTGACGATTTATCCAATCCGACCAGAAGATGGGAAAAGGTGACATCCGCATGGTTTGGATCGATAAAATCGATCGAGAGATCGGATATGCGCGAGTTGATGGCATCAAAGTTATTGAACAATTGCATGGCATCCGTTCTCTTTTTTGTGATAAGTGCTTCGGGTCCGATATCACTCAAAAAAGCCAGAAGATCTTTCTGTTCCTCTGCCCGTCTTTGCCGTTCCACGATCTGCCTGATAACCTGTTCGGAAAGCGCCATATCTGCCAGATCGAAATAACGCCGGGCCTCCTCGTTTTTTGATTCGATCTTCAAGGCCCGGTCCATATTGATCTTGCACTGTTCAAAGCTGCCGTTTTCATAATCTCGTATCCCATCGGAGATGAACGCGGCAACCCGGCCTTCGTTCAGCCGGCCTCTTGCTCTGGCGAGATAATCGATAGCATCTTCGTTCTTTTCATCTTGTTCCAAAATATTCTGTGCAAGCCTGATGGTTTCAGTATAGTTGCCGTTATTAAAATTTTTGACCATTTTGTCCGCCTCGGTCTCGAGGGCATCCAAAACAGAGTCCATCTGGCGGGGGGCAAGGAGAGTGCTTTCCACCAGTAGGGGATCCGAATCTGTCGAAGAGGATGACTTCTCACTCAATTTCTCGTACAGGAAGAACCCGCCGACCCCGATCGCAATGGCGGCACCTGCTAATGCCAAAATCGGTACGAGTCTACGTCTCTTTTCCCTGGGGGCATGCTTTCCGACCGCCGCGTGTTGAACCCCTGTCATGGCCATCGTCTCGTCTGAGAAATGCATGATTTTTCCCAAATCGGCAGCCAACTCGGAACAAGAGGAGTATCGGTTTTCCGGGTCCTTGGCAAGAGCTTTTTTTATGACGGCTTCAAACTCCGGGGAAATCCCCTGCCCTCCTCCTGGAAGGGAAGGCGCATCCTCGTTGATAATTTTATAGATGACTGTCGTGATGCTGTCCCCGTCGAACGGTCTCTTTCCAGTGAGGAGCTCATACAATATGGCTCCCAAAGAGAATATATCCGAGCGCTTGTCGATCTTTTTCCCCATCACCTGTTCGGGCGACATATAGCTCGGGGTTCCGATCGTAACGCCTGTCTGGGTTATGGTCGACATCTCGACATGAGCTACGCCGAAATCACAAATATGGGGCTTTCCGGCATCATCCAGAAGGATGTTGGCAGGTTTGATATCCCTATGCACGATTCCTTTCTGGTGAGCAAAATCCAGGGCATCACAGAGTTGGATCATAAGGTTGACGATTTCGGGAGTCGAAACCTTCTTCCTCGTAGAAATCCATTTCTGGAGGCTGACACCCCCGATATACTGCATGACGATGTAGGTCATGTCTTCCTCTCTCCCAACATCATGGATGGTGATAATATTGGGATGGACCAACCGCCCTGCAGCCTTGGCTTCCCGCATGAATCTCAGCATCAGCTCGCTTTTTTCTTCCTCATCGGAGATCAGATCGAAACGGATGGTCTTGATGGCAACTTCGCGGTCGATATCCGGATCGAGGGCTTTGTACACGATCCCCATGGCCCCCTTCCCCAGGAGATTGATAATTTCGTACTTGCCTATCTTCTCCATTAGCCCTCGTGAAATAAGACCCGGCCTCCCACAGAAATAAACCCTTTTGACAGGAGGAAAACCTCGTGTTTATTAACGTACGTTCGTAAGACAAAATATCCCAGTTCTCCTTTCTTGTCAAGAAGAGATTCCCTGAGCCTGTGGCCACAGTGTGTTGTTTCGGTTAAGAAATTCTGGTATACAAATGAGTTCATACTGTCATGAAGATTTCCGAGAAAAACGCCTACGAATTCCAGACTAAGTTAAAATCCTGGTACACTGCCCATCACAGGGACCTTCCGTGGCGGAGGGAACGGGATCCCTACAAAATCTGGATTTCGGAAATCATGCTTCAGCAGACCACTGTGCAAGCCGTCATCCCTTATTTCATCCGATGGATGGAGCTTTTTCCTGACATGTTCACCTTGAGTAAGGCACCATTGCAAAAAGTGCTCAAGGCTTGGCAGGGGCTTGGATACTACCAGAGGGCGAAAAACCTCCATCAGGCAGCAAAAATCATCATGAGAGACTTTGGGGGCCAGATCCCCCAAAACTATGACGATTTGAGGAATTTACCGGGGTTCGGCCCGTACACGACAGCGGCAGTGCTCAGCATCGCTTTCGATAAGCCATTCTTGACCATCGATGCCAACATACGGCGGGTTCTGATGAGACTGTTAAAACGGGTCCAAAAAGCTGCTCCAGGAATCGACAGGAATCTCCAGCATGTTTTCGCCCCGATTCTCCCTCAAAGACACCCGGGAATTTTCAATCAGGCTTTGATGGAACTGGGATCTCTCGTATGCCGGTCAAAAAATCCTCAGTGCCTGCTTTGTCCGTTGCCCGAATTTTGCAGCGCCTACAAATCCGGTGAACAGGAAGTTATCCCGATTCCCGAGAAAAGAAGTTATAAAAAAATAGATGCCGTGATCGGAATCATCGAAAAAAAAGGGGAATTTTTGATCCAAAAAAGGCCGTCATCTGGCCTGTTGGCAGACCTCTGGGAATTTCCAGGTGGAAAAATAAAAAAGCGGGAAACAGCTGAACAAGCCCTCAAAAGGGAAATTAAAGAAGAAATCGGCGGGGAAATCTTTCAAGAGCGTTTCCTTACCAAAGTTCGGCACTCCTACACCCAATATCAGGTTTCTCTCCATGCCTATAGCTGCAGTTTGAAAAAAAATCCGATCCTGGACAGGTCCAGGCATCGATGGGTTTCACTCAAAGGATTGCGCCAATACCCTTTTCCATCCGGGAGCGCCAAAGTCATCGAGTTTTTGGAACAGGCAAAAAAGAGTATGCCAGATAAATGAGCATCGATCCTAACCAGCCCGCTTTTCGATTCGTTCCATACGGAACCCGTTTCGAAGCCGAAAAAAACACGCTGGTCCTCGATGTCGGGATGAAAACCACTCCCGGAATTATCGATCACCACCATCCGGATGCCGAACCCGAATGCACGGCCTCGTTAATCACTAAGAACCCCTTTCTCGTTCTGGACCACGACATCGATAGGAACAGGCTGAAAATCGTTACCCATCGCCGGCCCGACTTCGACGCAGTCGCGTCAATTTTTCTTGTTTATAAACTTTTAGAAAAAGGAGAGATAGATCCTGCGATGGAAAAAATCTCCTGGTATGCAAAGATGGTCGATTCCGCTTCCATACCGAAAGATTGGATTCTCCCCATAACACCCTATGCCATACTCCGGGCTCTGTTTCTAAGGATCAGAAAAAGAGATACCGAAGCCGATGTCGAGCGCGTGAGGATAGGGATGCAGTTGATGAATTTTTTATATGAAAGGGCCGGTCATGGGGATGATATCTTCCAAAATAGATCCCTTTTTGCAGGAATAGAGAGGTATGAACGCGCCATAAACAAGGCGGAAGACGATTTCTTCAATTACCTCCAGGATCTGGACCGCTGCCAAATGCTTAACTTAGACTTCCCTCTTATCTCAGGAAACGGGAAAAAGACTGTGGATGGGCTCATCGTGAAAAATCCACGAAGCTTTCTTTTCAAAGACTGGGCCCGGCGAGATTCCACCCACACTCCCCTTAGAAACGGCTTTTCCTTCCTGATGACAAATTTCGGAAACACTCGATATATTCTCGGTGTCGATCCCGACAGGGGTATTTACCTCAGAGGTTTGGGGACCCTTTTGAACGACAAAGAATCCGATCGACGGAAGCAGGAAAATCGCCCCGCTGACGAGAGCTGGTATGAAGGGAATTGCCCGCTGTTCAACTTCCGCATCATCGACTCCCCCCAGGATGTTTCTTCCCTATCCCATCAGGAGATCGTGGATACGATCCGGGAATTCAGCCAGTCATGATTTTTTTTTGCGGCGCACAAAAAATATGGTATACATAGCCGGGACGACTACCAGCGTAAGAATCGTGGCAAAAGAGAGACCGAATATGATGGTCATGGCAAGGGGATTCCAGAATGCCGCATTATCCCCTCCGAAGTAAATCTGGGGATCGAGGCGGGTTAGAAGGGTCTGAAAGTTGATGTTCATGCCGATCGCCAGAGGAACCAGCCCTAGGATAGTAGAAAGAGCTGTGAGCAGCACGGGTGTGAGACGCGTGGATCCGGCCTGTATGACCGCCTCCACCTTGTCCATTCCCGTCGCGATGCGGTTATCGATATAATCGATGATGATGATGCCGTTTTTCACCACGACCCCGGCAACGGCAATGATACCCATCCCTGTCATCATGACCGAGATATCGATCCCAAAAACCACGAATCCCATCAAGACCCCGATGAAACTGAAAAAAAACATAGAGATGATGATAAGGGGTTTTGCCATGGAATTGAACTGAGCGACCAGGATGACGAAGATCAAAGCGAGCGCGATGAACATCGCCAGAACCATGAACTGGCCGGTTTCCTGCTGCATGTCCTGTTCTCCGGTAAACTGGATGGTATAACCTGAAGGCAGGGAAAACTTGGGCAGGGCTCGGCCGATGCGGAAAATGATCTCCGTGGCGTTGTAACCGGAAAGCACGTTTGACGACACGGTTATGACCCGCTTGTTATCGATACGCTGAATTCCGCCGTAGCTGGTCTGATAAGAAATATTGGCCACAGAAGCCAGAGGGATCTTGTACGGCATGGCGTTCGGCTCACGGGAAGGCACGGTTATTTCCTGGCTGAGAAGCACGCCGATGTTCTCCCTGTATTTTTCGGCCAGACGCAACTGGATGGGATATTCCTCATCGCCTTCTTTAAACTCCGAAATCTCTAGTCCGTAGATAGCCGTTCGAAGGGCCATGCCGATCTGGGCCGTGCTCATTCCCAGTTTATTGGCTTTCTCCCTGTCAATAGCCAGCACCAGCTCAGGTTTGTTCACCTCCATGCTGGATTTGAGTTTTTCGATCCCCGGGACATTCAAAGTCTCGACGAATTCCATGAACCGTTCCGATATAGCGACCAGTTCATCGATTTCCTCCCCCGAGATTTCGATATTGATCGGCATCCCTGTCGGGGGGCCCATCGCTTCCCGGTCGATCCGGATCTGGGCACCGGGGATCCCCTTCATTTCTTCCCTGATTTTATCCAGGTATGTTCGCGTACGGGGGCCTGTCCGGTACTTGTATTCCACGAATGTTATGGTGACCTTGGCCAACTTATCCTGCGCAAAACGCTCGAACAGACTGGCCCCGGCATTGAGCGCCACATTGGATACCACAGACTCCACATCGGGATTGTCCCTTCCCAACACTTTGAAAACCCTTTCTTCCACCTGTTTGCAAGTCGCGTTTGTCACTTCGATATGGGTGCCTTCGGGCATCGTGATATGCACAAAGAGCGAATTTGGATCACCGCTGGGAAAAAACACCACCCGGGGCGTCTTGATCCCCATCAGGACAAACGTAAAAACCAACAAGGCCACGATGGAAACGACAACCAGATAAGGCCGCTTGCCCCTCAGAGAAAAAGCCAGAGTTTTCCGGTAAAGATCTAAAAACTTGGGCAGAACGCAGCACTGGAATTTATCGATGAAAAAGTGCAGGACGTATTTGAATAGATAATAGATGACCAGACCGAACGTTAAAAGGTTCGCCAACATTCTGACACCCGCCGCATGGAAAGCAACGATCAGGACCAGGGCGATGACCGTTCGAAGGATTGCTTTTTTGGAAGGAAGCCGGAACCGTTTTCCATTATCCTCCGGGGCCGGGCGTTTCATGAAAGAAACGGCAAAAACCGGATTCATGATGTAAGCGACAAGGATGGACGCTGCCAGCGTTATGATGATGGTGATGGGCAAAAAAGACATAAATTTCCCCGGGATCCCGGGAGTGAAGATCAGGGGGAAAAAGGGCGCGATGGTCGTCAGAGTACCCGTGAACACAGCCAGGGCGATCTCGCCAACGCCCCGCTTAGTGGCGGTGATGATGTCCAGCCCCTCTGTCGTCGTGAAATGCCGGTAAACATTTTCCACGACGACGATGGAATTGTCCACCACGATGCCCAGCACCATGATGAAAGACATCAGCACCACCATGTTCATCGTGAATCCCACCATGGGGATGAAGATAAAGGCGATCACCATGGACAACGGGATGGATACCCCAACAAAAATGGCATTCGCTTCCCCCATGAAAAACATCAGGACGAACACGACCACGATGAAACCAAGAATCACGGTATTGAACAGGTCGCTGACCGCATTCTGGGTTTGGGTGCTGCTGTCTCCCGTGAGCGTGACGATCAGGTTCTCAGGAGCAGTTATCTGATAATCGCTCACGATGTTTTTGATCTTGTCCACGGCGATAATTAGGTTTTGCCCGCTCTTTTTGATGACGTTGAGCGTTACCACATCTTGACCGTTCAGCCGGGCATAGCTCTCCCTGTCTTTGTAGCCGTCTTTGACCTCGGCGATATCCTTGAGGTAGATCCCGGGCTGGAGCATGAGATTGGCGATCTGCTCGACGTTCCGGAACTCGCCGACAACCCGCAGGTTCCGCCTCATGCCGTCGGTGTCGATCTGGCCGGCAGAGATCGTCATGTTTTCATAGGCAACCGTGTTCTGGATGGTGTTGAAAGACAACCCGGCCGCCTGCATTTTGTAGAGATCGACATTGATCTGGATCTCCCGGTCCAGGGCCCCGACGATATCGGCTCTGGTGATCTCTTCCAGAGCCTCGATTTCATCCTGGAGCTTTTCGGCGATCTCTTTGAGCTTGACCAAACCCAGGTCTCCAGAGAGATTGATATACAGGATCGGAATCTCGGAAAGGTCGATGCGCGAGATCTGAGGCTCCTGAAAGAGGTCCGTGGGGAGTTCGGACCGCGCATCGTCCACAGCCTGCTTTACATCCAGATAGGCCTGGGTTTCGTCCGCTGAAATTTCGAATTCCACAAAAATGGAGGAATAATCCTGAATGGAGTTACTGGAGATCTGCTTAACGCCGTCGATCCCTTTGAGCTGTTTTTCGATCGGCCGCGTTATCAGGTTTTCGACGTCCTGGGGTGCGGTTCCCGGGTGAATGGTCCCTATCATAAAGTAGGGGAATACGATCTCTGGGAACCGTTCCTTGGGAGTCGCCCCGTACTGAATGATACCGAAAAAGACGAGCAGTATCGTAAAAATATAGATGGTCGTGCGGTTGGCGATCGCTACATTGGTAGGTTTGAATTCTTTGTACTTCATGGGATATTTTCTCTCATTGAATTCGACCGGCAGAGGATCTTATTCTCCCTGCTGGATAGAAACGGGCTGTCCATCTGCCAGGGATTGGAAACCTAACGTGACCACAATATCTCCGGCACCGAGGCCATCGAGAACTTCCACCCGGTCTGCATAATTTTCGCCCAATTTTACGGTCCTCCGGTGTGCAACCCAACCATCATTCCGCTTTTCGGCTACGAAAAGAAATCGACCGTTTCCTGTATCTTGAACCACATTTTGCGGCACGGTTAGCGCATCGGGATTGGTGTAGTCGTTGATGGTCACGACAGACAGCATGTTGGGTTTCAAGCCCTGCTCGCGAGCTGGGATTCGGATCTCGATCTGGAAGGTGCGGTTATTGGGGTCTATGACCTGCGAAACCGCGTCGATCTTCAGTTCCATCTCTTTTCCGATGACCGGGACCAGGACTTTGACCGGATCGTTTAGCGAAATTTTCGAAATATAATTTTCTGATAGGGACACCGTTAGTCTGAGCCGGCTGAGTTGAACGATGCGGATGGTCCCACGGCCTGCGGCAGCCATTTCCCCTTCCTTGATGAGCACGTTATCCACGGTTCCGCTGATCGGGGCATAAATCTTCGTCATTTCATACTGTTCCTTCAAGGTTTCCAGTCTTTTTTCCATGTTTTCTTTGTTGTTTTTTGCCTGAAGGTACTCGATTTCGCTTCCGATATTCTTCTTCCACAACCGGTCCTGCCGTTCGTATATGGTCGTGATCAATTGCAGGGCATTTGTCACCTCATCGATGCTGCGCTCAAGAACGGCCCCGTCCAGTTCGGCCAAAAGCTGCCCTTGAGCCACGCGTTCTCCCTGGCGGACATGAATTTTTTTCACGACACCGTTGGATTGAGCAGGAATCAGGATATTGTTATCAGACTCCACTGTGCCCTGAGCCTGAATAAAGTGTTTGAAAAGCCCGGGCTGCACTTCGATGCCGCGAACATAAGCAATCTCTTCCTGAGGATTCCTGTTCGTTCCTTGAGGGATCTCAGCCTTTAGCTTCTCTATTCTGGCATCGAGCGCTTCCCGCTGGGCCTCCAACCGAGCTAATTGGCTCTGTTTATCCCGGGGAGGGCCACAGGCGGTAAAAATCAACGCAACTATAACCGGAATGATAAGTTTTCTTTTGTTCATCGTTTCATCCTTCTATCGACGCTTGATAGTCATTTTGGAGCCTGTCCAGCGTGTTTTTCGCGTTCAGGAGCTCGGACAAGGCACGAATGTAGCTGGCTTGAGCGGCAAGATACCGGTCGTTGGCCTGCGTAAGGTCCGTGCTCGAGGCTAACCCTTCTTGATATTTGATCAGCGTCTTGTTGTACACCTTCTCGGAAAGCTCCATATTTTCTCTGATATTGATGTAGTTTTCATAGGCCGAGGAAAGCACATTTTTTGCCTGGGCCACTTGAAGCAGCAACCCTTGAGATACCTGAAGCGTTGTCTGTCGAGCTTGCTCCAGCGCAATCGATGCCTGTTTGACACGGGCCCTTTGTGCGCCGCTTCTGAAGATCGGGATGTTCAAATTCACTCCAACGGCCTGAGAGCGGTACCACTTCTCATCGAAGTCCAGAAAACTGAATTCGTTTCGCTGCGCCATATACGACAGGGTATAATAAGCCCCTATGGTGGGCCAGTATTGGGCTTTCTCATTTTTGAGGTTCATCTCGGCCAGCTTCTCCTGAGTCTGGACCAAGCGGTAATCGACATTCCCTTCCAGGTCGAAACTTCCCGCTAGGGTATTCAGGATATCCTGCTCCGAGATGACTTCGGCCAGTTTATCCGTGAGTTCGATCTCTGCGCTGAGGTCGAGCCCCATCTGGAATTTCAACAACTTGTAGGCAGTTTCCGTCTGTTTTTCAAGGCTCTGGAGGCTGTTTTTAAGCGCGGTTACCGAGATCTGGATGACATCGGCATCGGTCTCTTCGACAAAACCTTCCTTGTACAGCTCCCGGATCTCATACAATGTCTTTTCCAGATTTGCCATGTTTCTCTGGATGATTTTTTCGCTTTCCTCGGAGACCAGGATCAGATAATAGGTTTGGGACACGGTTTCCATCACATCCAATCGGGTCCGTTCCAATCCTTCTGTGGCCAGGCGCTTGAAAATACGGGAAGTGGCCAGGCCGACAAAGTAGCTCCCGTTGAAAACGAGCTGTTGAACCTGGAGGTTGAGAGAGGCATTGTGCTGGGTTCCGAATTGGACCTCGATCTTGTCGTTCGGGTCTCCGAAAAAATCAGGGATGAGCATGGTGACCAACTCGATGTTGTTAACATAGCCCAGCGACGTGCTGATCTGTGGAAGCCCTGCACCGACGGTTTCCCGAATTCTCTTTTCGGTCACAAGGACATCCATTTGCGATTTGATGGTGTCGTAGTTGTTTTCGGCGGCATATTTTTGAGCTTCCAGCAGGCTAAAGGTCATGGGTTCATCACTAGCGGATAGACATGAGACCGCCAAAACCATCATAACCATGCCTGCTCCAACCAGTCCGGCCAGAATTCGCCTGAAGTGATTGTGATTATGCATTGGCAAAGACATAATAAATCCTCTGTTCCGATTGGATTTCCTTCTAGATTTCTAAAAGGATGAGGAAAAAGATCTTGTCTATTTGAAAGGTGTTATCCCTGTAAGTCCTTGCGAATTTTTCCTCTTAACAGATACTAAATACGTATTTTAGCATAAAAGAGTTCATATGTATTTATTTTTTTTGATAAAGCCGGAAGGGCTTGCATCCATGTCAAAAGAAAGTTCGAACTGGCGGAGAGGGTGGGATTCGAACCCACGGTCCCAATTTCTCGGGACAATCGCTTAGCAGGCGATCCTGATCGACCACTCCAGCACCTCTCCGCCGGGCGACACAAGCCCTCATTGTAACACTTTTTCAACCCGAGTCAAAACGAAGAAGCACGGTCAGCGGATCCGCTCTTGTTTTTTTTTATGCTTTTTGAACTGCTTCACCATCCTCCCGAACCTGCGGTCTTTTTCTCTCATTTCAAGCATGCTCATGCTGTGGTGTTTATTTTCTCTTATCAGCTTCAAGAAGTTGGCATATCGTTTCCCATCCAGGTTCCCTTCTCTTACAGCCAAAAGCACTGCGCATCCGGGTTCATGAATATGAGTGCAGTCTGAAAATTGACAGTTCTTCGAAAACGCGGAAATGTCCTCGAACACATTTTCGATCCCGGCCCCGGCGTCTATCAATCCTATTTCCCGCATGCCGGGGTTGTCTATGACAAGCCCTCCGTTCTTAAGGACAAAGAGCTGCCTGTGTGTCGTCATGTGCCTGCCCCTGTTCCTTTGGATACTTATCTCCCCGGTTTTTATGATATCTTTCCCGAGAAAGGTATTGATAAGAGAGGATTTCCCGACTCCGGAAGAGCCGACAAAGCAGTACGTGTGTCCTTTTCTTATAAAACCGCTCAGCTCTTCGATACCCTCTCTTGTCGCGACGCTTGTTCGAAAGATCGAGGCTCTGGGGAATCTGTCGCTCATATCATTCCGTATGCTTTCCAATTGTTCCCGGGAAATGAGATCTGTTTTATTCAGAACGATAACCGGTTTTATGTTCCCGGACTCGGCTATGGAAAAATACCGTTCCATCCTGTTCAAGCTGAAATCCCTGTCCGGTGACTGGACGATGAAAGCGACATCGATATTCGATGCGATTATCTGTGCATCCGGTTTCGTGAGCGATTTTCTTTTCAGAACCGATCTTCTAGGGAGAATCTCGTGGACTGCCGCGTTGTTATCATCTGGAAAGGAAACCAAGACCCAATCCCCCACCGCAGGATAGTCTCGTCTGGCGGAGGCTGTGAACATCATTTTCCCGGTCACTTTTGCAGAAAATTCGTATTTTTCGTTCCTTAGAACATAGGATCCCTTATGTTCGGCCACGATTCGTGCCGGTATCAAGCTTATATCGGGATTAGCTTTGCGGCAGTCTTCGAAAAAATCGCTATAACCCAGATCTTCGAGCTCGATTTTTTCAGAGGTTTCGTTCATTCGGATCTCCCGCTCCTTTCGAATCTGCATTTATCGCGAGCGAGGCTGATACGGAAAAAATGTCTTTTCTGTTAGATGATGCAACTTGGCTCGTATGAATCTTGCGGAAAAATGGCGGAGGGAGAGGGATTCGAACCCCCGTCACGATCACTCGTGAAGCGGTTTTCAAGACCGCCGCCTTCAGCCGCTCGGCCATCCCTCCGCGCTCGTGAGAAAAATTCATGTGATCATTTCCAATCCGTCCATGTAGGGGCGCAAAGCCTCAGGAATCAGGATGGAGCCGTCCTCCTGCTGGCCGCACTCCAGGATGGCGCTTACAGTTCGCCCGATAGCCACTCCTGAGCCGTTCAGAGTATGCACGAATTCTGGTTTGCTGTTCAGCTCTCTCCGGAAGCGGATGTTCGCCCGCCTGGCTTGAAAATTCTCGCAGTTGGTGCAAGAGGATATTTCCAGGTACTTGTTCCGATGGGGCATCCACAGTTCCAGGTCATACGTCTTGGCGCCGGCAAAGCCCAGATCCCCGGTGGACAGCACAACCGTGCGGAAATGGAGATCCAGTCTTTTCAGGACTTCCTCGGCATCTCCGGTCAGTTTTTCCAGCTCCTCGAAGGAATTTTCTGGAAGAACGAAACTCGCCAGCTCCACCTTGTTGAACTGATGCTGGCGGATCAAACCGCGAATGTCCTTTCCGTAGGATCCGGCCTCGCTCCGGAAACAGGGCGTGTGGGCCACGAACCTTTGAGGCAGCGACTGTCCATCCAGAATTTCTTCGCGGTAAAGATTAGTAAGGGGAACCTCGGCCGTGGGGATCAAATACCATGGCTGTCCTTGCAGTTTGAACAGGTCCTCTTCGAATTTGGGAAGATTCCCGGTCCCGGTCAGGCTCTCTTCGTTAGCGATATACGGGGGGATAACTTCCTTGTAACCCCTCTCCTTCGTGTGAATATCCAGCATGAAATTAATCAGAGCCCTTTCCAGTCGAGCGCCGAGCCCGAAATAAACGGCAAACCGCGAACCGGCTAGTTTGGCCGCCCGTTCAAAATCCAGAATCCCCAAATTTTTGCCGAGCTCCCAATGAGGTTTGGGGGCAAAGGAAAAGGCCGGTTTTTTCCCGAATCGCCTCACCTCCCGATTGCTTTCGGAATCAGGTCCCTCGGGAACGGAATCATGAGGAATATTCGGAATATCCAACAGGAGTTTTTCCAGTTCCTCCTCTAATTTTTTGTACGTCCCTTCCAGATCTTTGATTTCATCGGAGACCTTCTTCATCTCCTGAATGAGAGAACGGGGATCCTGCCCTTCTCCTTTCATCTTTCCGATCTGCTTGGAGGTTTTGTTCAGCTCGAACCGCAGGGTTTCGATCTGCTGCAAAAATTCCTTTCTCTCTTTCTCAAGCTTCAAAAAATCTCCCAGGTCCAGATCTATGCCCCGCAGAGCCATTTTTTCTATGACAAGGTCCGGATTTTCCGCGACAAACTTT
>Ga0180438_10000725_pt1 | contig 60782 bp, 88 predicted proteins | sample SS_ome_12_FD_132455 | JGI IMG/M metagenome (GOLD analysis project Ga0180438, IMG submission 132455) | Hypersaline lake sediment archaeal communities from the Salton Sea, California, USA - SS_3_D_2 metaG | ecosystem: Environmental > Aquatic > Non-marine Saline and Alkaline > Hypersaline >... | reverse complement strand
TGCACACCTAACACAGGAAGCTCCCCAGCAGCACCCGACACAAGTGCAGTAATACAGAGAGCCGGACCGGCATCAATGGGACGGAGCGGCATCAAAGAGACGGAGCGGCAGTCGGCAGCCGCCAGCGTATCGCCAGCTCATCGGCAATAGGATCGACCGTAGCTAAGAAGAAGCGGATGGGTAACCGTCCCCACACCACATTCCGGCACCCAGTGGAACCCCGTGTCCACAGCCACTCCTGAATCTGGATCGCCGGGGTCGTGTAGATGGCTGCTCGGAGTGGGGTCATCTTTTATCTCCACGTAGAGTTGGTAGGGTGACGCGTCGTTGGAACGCGGGCGCGTGGTGGGTTTTCATAGATGGAGTCATCGATCCACCCCATAATGATCAATCACCAACCTGATTCCGAACCTGATCCACAACCTGATTCCGAACCTGATTCCAAACCTGCGCCCGAACCTGATCCTTAATTGGCGTCATAATTCTTCCCTAATCTGATCCAGGTACCACATCTGATACCAAATATGATCCCAAATCCGATACCCCATCTCCGCATGAAGCTGATTCCAAACCTGATTCCAAACCAGGGACCCAACCTGCTTCTGAACATGGACCCGAACCGACTTCTGAACATTATTCCAAACCTGACTCTTCATAGGCGTCAGACCCATTGGAAAGCCTCCTGAAGAACGTACCCACTCCAAACCGCCTCCACCTCCTGCGGACAGCTATGGAAATGACACAAGGCGCCCACGGCTCTCGATACGTTAGGCACCGCGAACTGCCAGCGGTAACAGTAGCTACACACATCATCAACCATCTCACGTCGCAAAGGTGTCATAGTAATTCCCTAACCTGATCCCTAACCTGATTCCCAACCCGATCCCTAACCTGATTCCGAACCTGATTCCGAACCTGTTTCCAAACCTGTTTCCAAACCTGATTCCGAACCTGATCCCAAACCTGATTAAAACCCGATTCAAAACCTGATCCCAAACCTGATTTCTAAGTGGCGTCATTCCTGACCTCCCATCTGATAGAAAGAATGAGCGGCAGCATCACTTCTGGCCGCACCGACCTCACCAAATCGTTGAGTGGATGAGTCCCTTTGCCCAACGCAGTGAACGAGCCCTGAAATATGTTCGTTCGAATCACGTCAATCAATGGTATCATAACCACTCTCGCACGGACACGTATACCCGAAACATCACCTGACTAAACAACCCAGCCGTGCCACGCGTGTCAAATGGGACCATGCTCCCCGTCAGACTCCCACACTTGAAATCAGTTCCCATGAACAGTTCAGCTAATGGTGTAATTCCTCATCTCCTCACGAACGAAGTTGCGAGTTTGCCCCATCAACCCGTCACCCATCTCAACAAACTGTTGAACCGGGACATGGACCGTATCCTGGATCAAATCCCAACTCCGTCCCCAGAGCCGGTCACACATCTCTTTTCGAAGCGGCGTCATCGTTGATCCCCAACCCGATCCCAACCCGATCCCAAACCTGATCCAAAACCTGATTCCAAACCTGATCCCGCACCTGATCCCGCACCTGATCCCGCACCTGATCCCAAACCTGATCCCTAACCCGATTCCAAACCCGATTCCAAACCTGCGCCCGAACCTGATCCCCAACCTGATCCCCAACCTGCGCCCGAACCTGATCCCCAACCCGAACCTGATCCCAAACCCGATTCAAAACCTGATCCTTAATTGGCGTCATCGTTGCTCCCCAACCTGATCCCTAACCTGATCCCAAACCTGATCCCTAACCTGATCCCAAACCTGATCCCCAACCCGATTCCAAACCCGATTCCAAACCCGATCCCCAACCTGATTCCAAACCTGATTCCGAACCTGATTCCAAACCTGATTCCGAACCTGATTCCAAACCTGATTCCAAACCTGATCCTTAATTGGCGTCATAGTTGCGCCCCAACCTGATCCCAAACCTGATTCCGAACCTGATCCCAAACATGATCCCAAACCTGATCCCAAACCTGATTCCAAACCTGATCCCGCACCTGATCCCGCACCTGATCCCAAACCCGATTCAAAACCTGATCCCAAACCTGATCCTTAATTGGCGTCATAGTTGCGCCCCAACCTGATCCCTAACCTGATTCCGAACCTGATCCCAAACCTGATTCCAAACCTGATTCCAAACCTGATTCCAAACCTGATTTCTAAGAGGCGTCATAGTGACTCCTTGATCCACGCACGAAGTAAGTTTCGCGCCCTCGTGACAGTCCAGAAATCTAACCGCTCGCTTACCGACACTCGCAGTCCCCGACTCGTCCGTTTATCCACGAAGACGTGAAGCCACTCCCAGACGTACCGTCGCATTATCGATTTCAATGGCGTCATAGTGCCCCCTGAGTAAGCATCTCGATAACACCGCGCATCAAAGCATCCTGAGTAAATACCACCCATGCAAGTGACGCGATCCACTCGGGCAGATGCGTCGCAATCAGCGGGCGCCTATTGTATGGGCGGCACTCACGGTAAAGTGGTGTCATACTGTCTCCCTCACGGCATTCGCTATCGGAATAATGAGTCGAGGAATCCTCACCCACGGCTTCTGCCACTCGCGATGCTCGGGCGCCACGCAAACCATGAGAGCCCACATACGCTTCCCCACATCGTAATACACTATCCGTTTCAATGGTGTCATGTTGAATCCTTAATGGTCTCGACAAGGAACGCGAACCCAACCGGTTTCAATACGGACAGTACCTCTCCAAGTGACTTCAGCGTGTAGCGTCTTTGAGGTCCCCACAGGCGGTGGTGCATGTCTTCCCAAACGTGTTCGCGGATTTCAAGTTTGATCGAAGTCATTATAATGGCTCCTTCACCTGGTGCCGTACTGGGATGATCACCACATTCAACATAAAACGCCATGCCTTCCCGCGAGTCGCCTTCCACACGCAGGCGGAGATGTTATCATTGACTAACTCCTGCACGGAATCCATGGCTTGGTACTGAGCAGCTCGGCAAACACTGTCAACCAGAGGTGTCATGGTAATGTCTCTTTGATTTCCTGCCTGATGTGATCACGAGTTCCAAGCCAAAGCCTCACCCACAGCTCCTCTCGAATAACGAGCCACACGAGGTCGAACGTAAAGGACGCAACACGATTGTCGAGGCAAGTATTAGCCTGTGGGGCTATACCTGATCGGGTCGCCTCTTTCAAAGGTGTCATCGCCATGGTCCTTTTACCAGGTCTTGAATCGATATGAACGTATGCCTAAGTGGTCTCCGTAACTTTTGATGAACAATCCTAGAGCGGAAGGATGCCACCACGCAGTCCCACGCTTTACCTCGCATTTGACTGCTTACAAAGAACTTCACTGGTGTCATGTGATCCCCTCCAACAGGTCATAAACCTCGACCCAGATCACGTCTTTCAACCAGTCCCTCATCAACACAGCGACCGCAGTAGGGACTTGACAACGAGTCCGTACAGGTTGTGACGCCTGTTTCCACACTCGGTGCGCTGATCGTGACCACACACAGTCTCGCAAGTCGTTACGAAGATCAGTCATCTATTACCTGTTTCACAAATGCGGACACTATATTGACCCTATGCGGAGCCATCCAATCATGGATTGAATGTTTCAACAATGATTCACATGGTATCCGCGTCCACAACGGACCAGCGACCCGCCACCAGATTTCATCTCGAAGGGGTGCCACGTAAGTCCTCCGTTAACATTCTGCTATCTACTTCGAGTCGGACAGCCCGTATTGAAGCTGGCACCCGGTCTATCCACCTATTCCAACAACCAGGTGGGAACACACTGCTGACCCGTATTCGACCAACGGTCTGATGAAGTGGCGTCATACCGAGTCCCTCACACTTTCAATCAGCTCGGTCATGGTCTTCCACAACGGAGCATCGAGTTGCACGTAGGCTTTGCACGTGAGTTCAAACTTCGACAGGTTGTGCCAATTCGTACACACGTCAAGTGGGCGTGAACGGAGTTTCCATTTCATCGGCGTCACACCAATCTCCTGGGTAGAAGTCGAAAACCCATAGTAACCGATCCTCGATCTGTCGGCGGGGTGTCGCACTCACACGAGTCATGACGATGTCATATGACACCTCGTCAGGCTCCCTCAACAATTGATTCCTTACTGTCTGCATAGGCGGCGGATTTCACTCTCAGTATCTGTTGGTTGTAGACCATCTGAAGCCCGTGCCCTTCACTGGTCAGCCAGTACGTGAGCCCCAGCCCCTTCATCACAGACGAGGACCTGTGAATACCGAAGCCCGAACGGAGGAGCGGTCTTGTGGCGAAGAGCGGTCGAATGGAAGTCATATCGTGTCTCTCGTAGTCATAATCAGTTCACGTGTCAGGTCGAGGAACTGGACTGTTTGTGGATACCATCCGAATACTAGGAACCCAGGCACATTATTGTTCACGTCGATGCTGTGTTTGATTGCGTTTCGAATACGTGAGTAGAGTGGCGTCATCTTAATTTTCGCGAGAAGCCAGACGTGCCTCTTCCTTCGCAGCAAATGTTATGTTTCTCATTCCTTCCAAATACAGCTTCTGCGATGAACTTTCTGCCTCATCGAGTTGACGCTGTTTGAAACTCCAGGCCATACATCGTCGCATCACACTAACGTATAAGTTCGGAATCACGGACTGCATCACCTATGCTCCAAGTGATAGGAAAGAGTTCGTCATCCCAAACCTCCGTGTACCGGTCCCCATCCCTGTTGACATCAACTGCCATAAATGTCCTGCCAAGGCCAAGGATGCGACACCCTTGGTGGTAGACTTCTGGTCGAAAGGTTACACACAATGGTGTCATGGTAAACAAAGGGCTCCCCGAAGGGAGCCCACCCTTTCCACTACGTCTCAGCTCAGCCCTCTCGGCTCAGTCGGCGACGTTGCGAACTTCTTCCGTTATATGATCCGTCTCGCGGATAATACCCGAGTCGTACTCGTCCGGAGGAAGTGTGACCGCGTTGTGCTCTTGGTGAGTCAACGTGGCGCCTTCCGGCTTGGAGACGGCGAAGAAGTCTTCGTGGACTTCGACTTCGTCAATATCGATCCCGTGGTAATGTCCGGTGACTTCACCGTGAGCAAGGATCAACGCTTTCTTGCTCTTGTCTACTTCTGGAGTCATGATACTCTCCTACTGTTGCGAACGGTGATAAAGGGCTACCGTTCTCAGCCCACATGTGGATCAGGTAAGAATCTTGGGCCTCGGCTTCAGACTCGTTGCATTCTTCGGGAAGATGCAGACATCCCCTTGCTGAAACCAGTCCTTGCCGTTCTCGGCGTCGACCGGGATGCGCCGCATGTTGTCCGGCTTCCGGAAGTGGAGTGCTTCGTCGATCGTCGTACACTCAACCCCGACACCCTCGACGTGCCACAAGTCTGGAACACTCGGGTTCTTCATCTTCAAGTACGGCTTGGGTCCTTCCGTCTCGAACATCGCCTGAAGGTCGACGAGTTCGTAGTTCTCTTCCTTATCGAGAACGATCGGATTGGAGATTACGACCAGTCGCTCCATCCCTATCTTACGGATGGCTTCGGCACGGACTTGGGCATTTGTGATGCTCAAGACCTGCTGCCCAGTGATATCCTCGATCGGAGTCGTCACCAGCCACTCGGGAACGCGGACGCCGTTGAGAGCCCACACCGCGAAGCCATCACGGTAGAGAATGGCAGGTCCATCCTCGTTGTGCAACTGACCTTCGTTGAAGTGAATCTCAAGTGGACGCTCTTGGATGAACACCACCTCTTTGTATGGCGCCCACCAACCACAGGTTCGCGAGACTTCCAGGAGCCCCTCAATGATCGCCAGCTCGTCGAAGCCGACTTCCTTCCAGAAGAAGTTGTAGAACTGCAACCAGTAGATGTCGTGGCACCCATAAATTTGGTGCTCAAAGAGAGTCGACCGTGACAGCCCACACTTGTGCTCATCGGAGAACTGCTTCTGTTTGTCGACGCAGTCCGTGGGTGATTGCGCGAAGATGAAGGTCTCCGGGCATTCGATATCAACCTTCTCGTACGCGAGGCGGACGGCGGTGATTGCCTTCTCTCTGTCGACGTCGGCGGTGCTAAGACCGATGTCCAAGGCTTCTTGGAAGTAAACATCAAGTTGAGCGGTTTGTTCCGGGGTCAGTTCTTCGATCATCATAGTCTCCGAAGGAAAGGGTTATTGTAACACTCAAGTATACACTATGAGCGTCGGTTGTCAAATCAAGATTCCAAAGATTTCAAATATTTGATTTCAGCTAAGGTGAGGGTGATCACGAGAGCCAGGTCTTTGCCTAAGCACTTGGTGCTCGGGAACATGGTGTCAAGCGTGAAGACACCCTTTTGCTGTGACAGTTGCCAATCAAAGCCCAGTTCGCGGGCTTGTGTCACGAGGCGTTCGATGTTCACGCTGACCTCGCCTTGTCGATCACCATTTCGATTGTGGCTGGGACGGCGTAAGCAGCGAATCCAATTAACAGCAACGTCAAAGTATCCAGCCCCTCGCAAATTGTGTTCCCAGCCACCATTCCGCTCACACAGTAGAAGGCTCTCATCGTAGTTTCTCCAAATAGGTTTGAATCGATATCGGGACGCTGACGGACATCGCCAGTAGAAGTACATGTATCGAATGAGGTTCGGACAGAGAGGGCGCGAATAACCAGTAGGTACAATTCACGCCCCAACACCAGTAAAAGAGGTTCAGCCGCACTCAAATGCCTCCATGACAGACTCAACGGTTCCATCCACCACGCACCGAGCGCCAGTGAATGCAATCGTAACTTGTGCCAGGTCGGGGCTGGTCAAGAACAAGAAGTCCCGGTTGACCATTGTGTCCAGACCGGTCGGCGTCTTGAATCGAACGTGGAATCCACTGTCTTCCAATGTGGCCATCATCGCGTCGTACGTCAGCCCGCCTGTGCAGGGCAGGCCCACACCATCCATCAAGGCAACAGTGTAGTCTTTCTCGAACGGCGCCTTCGACAAGAAGGCAATCTTCTCAGGTCGAACAATTATTTGGAACTGAGGTGTGTCGAATTTGATCATTCGTCTCTCCATTGTGACTTCTTTCCTTTGGTTGTCATAGGGCACTTACCAAACATACCCTCCAGAATCGCGTGTGTCAAGTGCCACGCACCACGTTTCCTTGGCCAGTGCGTCAACTCGTGGTGCAAATCCACCTCTTCATCTACCAGGTGTGCCCTGTACTGCCCTGTCTCTGCGTTGAGGAAGGGTGTCGTGTTCGCTATTTCCAGAGTGCCTAGCGTTCGACGACGCCTCTCGTCGCCGAACGGGACCATTTCCAGGGTTACTCGGAGCATAGCTCGGGGACTCCTTTAGCCAGCACTCGGATCGGGAGTGTACCACTTGGGGAAGTACAGGCTTCGGCGATGCTGCAATTCATTCGTTTCATACGTGAGTCGGGGTCCGACCCAGACATGAACTCGATCGCGCGGCTGATATCGCGAGGTTGGCACTGTATCACCGACACTGGAATCCACTTCCCCGCTTGATTCTTCTTTTGGAACTGAAACGTTTCCATTGGGGACCTTTCTGATCTTGTTGACGCGTTCAACTGTGATGTAAAGCGTATCGACTCCGTTGGTCGCCACAAGCGTCCCAACATATTTCCCATTGTATGTCACAGGTCCTCCTGAGTCACCACCCCGCGCACCTGCCCCGGCGACAAACCTAAGACCCGATTGACCCTTGGCAGCCGTAGGGCTCGGGATACAGTCCGAGAGCGTGCCTGTGATCGATGCTGGGATGCCAAACCCATAGCCATGGATTGTGAGCGACTCGTCGTCGCATGGCGTCTCACCCAGAACGGCTGGCGTGCGATCGGTTTTATCGATTTGGACAATTGCGATGTCCCAAATCTTGTCTTCGCGGATGACTTTGCCGGTCGTCCACTCCCAATCGGTAAACATGATCAGGACCTTGTTCTCCTTGCGGTCGCGAACCACATGGTGATTCGTCACTATCTCCGTGGGCGAGATCAGCGTACCGCTGCCTTGCGAGTCACAGACCGGGCTGCCGCCCTTGTCATCGACGAAGACACGGACACAGAAGTCAGGAGGCGCGCCACAAGCCGATGAGCACACGAAATGCCCAACAATCGACATACCAACGATGTACAGACAAACACAACCAAGTAAAATCAACCAACGTTTCACGGCATCGTCTCCTCAAGAACCCACTCTATGGCCTCGTAGTCCGGGTAGACATGAAACGGGCCACGCTTACTTACAAATGTACCATTCTTTTCCTGCTCTGTCAAATCGGTTGCCCAATTCTTTCCAATTTCATGAAGCATCTCGTGGACTTGCGACGCGTGCTTCCCATGGAGCTGCTTCTGCGAGAAGAACGAACTCGCGAACATCGAGAGGGAATTACGCTTCCAGTCCAAACCTCTCCAGAGGAAATAGTTGGCCACCTCTTCCTTCGGGATGTTGAAGCACCGCGCGTCGAACGTGGCGCCCGACGGGTACTTCGTGGCAGCCTCCGGGTACACGATCGCCTTGTTAAAGGCTCGCGTCACTATGGAGGCGGCATTGCTGCATATCTTAGGCACGCTATAATTGAACCACGCGTCCGTCTGGAGTGTGTCGTAGTCCGTCAACACCACGCTGATCTCATCACTCTGGGTGTAGGCCAGCTTGGCGCCTTGGGCGTCCGCCAAGAGTTCCTTGGTAGCATGCACCATCGCGTTGATGAGGCGTTGATCGAAGGGACGATCGAAGCCACGCGTGAATGTGTGGAAGGCGCGCCCGTCTATCCGGATGATGACCGGCGTCCTCCGCGTGAGGCAGAACTTCGCACGGCTCTCGTAGTTCTCTTTCATCCTGTCGCCAAGGTCTTTCATGATCGCTCCTCTGCAAGGTTTCTCTGAAACTCGTGATAGAACTCTGGCAAATCATGACCCTTCCGAGCCATCAGCCGCTCAATAACCTCCTGCCCACTGAAGGGGCGCCACTCGCCGGTCAGACGAGCCGCATTGTCAGGACCAACGTCCATACTGCGTCGTTCTGGCCATGTTGTGTCGAGGGTGTCTTCTCGTTGCGCATGTGTATGTCCATAACAATGCAGCGACCCACGGTGGCTCAAGTCCCAGAACGCGTTCGGGAAGTGACTCATAAAGACGCGCACTCCGTTCATCTTGGTCATTCTTTGTCGATAGCAGGACCCTCCGAAGACCTTCCGGCACTTGTTCTCGTTGTCGTGGTTGCCCAATATAAGTTCAACGTGCCTACAACGTATCTGTTGACGCCAGTAACCAGGGCGGTGCCACGCGAAGTCTCCAAGGATGAACAACCGGTCCGCCCTCATGACCCTTGAGTTGATCGCGTCGAGGATGTGTTCGTTCCAATGGTCGACGGACTCGAACGGGCGCCCACCCAGATTGATGAGTCGCTCGTGCTCGAAGTGCAGATCGGACGTAAACCATGTGTTCATAGGGCATCCTTGATGCTGCTGTGAAGTAGATCGAATTGATAGATGCAATCAAGCCTTACTCCAAGCACGACCTGACGCCGGATAGCATTGTCTTCCTCCCCGAGACCTTTCGAGACCATGTCACAGGTCTTGTCCCAAACCTCGTACCGAATCTGCATCTTACAAGGTGTCATGATCGTAGGAACTTCAACGTGTTCATTACATTGTTGAGCTGCGTCGAGACATTCCCGAACCGTTCGGTGAACTCGCGTAGCATGTACATGTCCTCGCCATGGACTTCCAGGTCTGCGACCTCATTGACCAATTGCTCGACGAATTCATTCTGAATCTGAGCCAGCTTGTCGAATGCGAGTCCGCACTGCTTGGACAGGTAGGGGTTCGCCAGCTTCCACTCCGCCGCCGTATCCTGCTGCTGTTTCTGCTGCCGTATGGCTCGGAGTTCCTTGAGCATCTCGGTGAACAACGCGTCCATCCTCTGCTCCCATGACACACGTAGACGGGGATCATTTATCGTCATTGGGTTCACCTTTCAGGAATTCAAAGGGTCCGGAGTGCCCAGCTTGCAGAAAGGCAACCCGCGTTAAGTTAATCGAGACTGCACCACAGCGTGCGCATTGTAATCGATCCTTTGATCGATACACGTCCTTGGCGCGGACATACTCCGCAACTGTGCAAACTTCACATTTCATAGGTATACCCACGCTTTAACTGGAAAGTGGACAGTGACATGTCCGTGCGAACCATACACTGTCTGCCCAACCAGCAGGGGAGTACCCAGCCCCTCTAGCACCGGATAAAATGCACCAACATCAATCCCGTCTTCGTCCATCCACCGTAAGCGCCGCTTTACGATGTTGATGGTCGGCATGAAACACATGTGCATAGTGAGTGAGGATTTCCCATCAATGATCGTGACTTTGTAGACGTCAATAGTCTTGTCTTGTAAGTGTGTCAAGGAGGCTCTCCAATATTGCTGCGGCGGACATGTCGTCGTCCACTTGATCCAACAGGGATTGGTAAAATGACATGAGTTGTGGAAACGTCATCGCATTGACGGGCGGACTCAACGGGTCTCGTTGAATCTTCACGAACTGGAACGACAGGTTCAGTCCGTCATGTTCAGGTGTCGGTGGGTTGATCCATGGCATCTAGGAATCCCTCCAATTCGACTGCGAGGATTGATTCGATGTCCGGCTTGACACCGAGCCAGCGTGTTTGGTCCTTCACGATGATCGCAAACCGACCATCAAATGTCATGACTCCACTGACATTGGAGACCATGAGGACCTTCCGGATCGGCTCCGGAGGGACAGGAAGCGAGCCTTGGATGACTTCTACCTTCCCAACGCCAGCCCGAGGCTTGTTGAATACCAACCAATCACCCATATTGTGGCGTGGCGTTGTTGTCAGGACCTTCTTGTCCCCAATATCCATTTCGTTCCACTGGAATTCAATTACCATGCTTTCTCTGCCTTGATCTGTCGGAGGATTTCGATTGCGGTCGCGATGGTGATGTTCTTCTGTGCCTTGTCAACACCAAAGCCAACCCTATGCCCGCCCTTACTAATCGGCAAGACAGCCCGGCATGCTGTCTCAACATCATCGATCGCGGACATTAGCCGGTTGTAGTACGTTGACACGAGGTCATCTTTCAGTTCTGCGCAGACCTTGCGTAGTTGCTCGATCTCAGCAGCACACGTAGGTGTCCCTTGTCTTTTGTAAACAGGTGCTTTGGCGCGTGCCATAGTGCCTCCTAGTAAGGGGTTGAGTCGTCCCAATCGTCATTGAAGAAGTCATCGGGCATGTCATCGTCGTCGAGTCCGAGCAGATCATCGTCCGGATCAACGTCGATCTCCAAGCCCCAATCGTACTCATCGTAGACGTCATCATCAAAGTCTTCGTCTTGTGGCCAGGTTGCCATTTGTCTTCTCCTGTGACTAGAAATACTTCTGATACCACTAGCTTACCACACAAACCACGTCGATGCAAGTGGGAAAACGGCTTATTTGATGCTTATTTTGACTATTTTGGGGAAAATGACGATTATTCGGATATTCTGGCTTACTTTTGGGCACCAACTTCGTATAATGAGGATAGTAGGAGTGAAATTCATGAAACATGAACAAGTACCAGCCGATTCCCCAGACCGCTGCCAGGGGGTAGCACCGGCGACCGGCAGCCAATGTAGCAACCGCGCCACCCTTGACGGGAGGTGCGATGCGTGCCGCGCTGTCGACCCGGTAGAGCGAGAGCACACGGACTGGCTAACGCAACAGTACAAGAAAGCCGTCCGTTCCAAGATCAATCCTGGGGCTGAAATCGATCTACTCCGGGAGGACGTTCTTACGATCCGCGCACTCATTGCGGCTCGCCGCGACATGATCGAAGACTCGGACACCTTCCGAGAGCACTCGGGTCATCTGTCAACTCTAATGACCAAAGCTGAGAAACTCATCCGCACGCTAGTTGAACTCGAACGTCAGAACGACCAGCTTCTCAACAAGGATGCTTTGCTCGTATGGGCGACCAGCATCCATAAGATTGTCCTCGATAAGATCGAAGGGCGCTTTGAGGGTTGGGAAGACGTAGGCGATGAATTAGGCACGCTCCTCGCCGAATCAATTGTGCATGTCAAGAACCCCGAGTAAGGAGAAACCATGGTAGAAACACCCCGACGCAAGGGCCTTCTGAGGTCGAAGACGTTTTGGGCGAACCTTTTGGGCGGCGTCGTCAGTGTTGGCGCAGTCCTGGTCGAGAGCCCCTTTGTGATGAGCAACCCTCAACTGGTTGCGTACTTCGCAACTGGGATGGCTGTCCTCAACGTCATGTTGCGACTCGTATCGTCCGATGAGGTAACCGTCACCGGTAACTGATCATTGACTAATCAATCCACTAACACGAAGCGGCAACGGGGACCAGCGGGTCCCCTTGCCCAGCTCGTCCGAGAACGCCATGATTCCAGTAAACCTTCAACAGCATCTGCGTGGGATTCGAGGCGTCGGGACGGATACGCGAGTTTTGAATGTGGGCCAGATCATCCGACGCCAGCCCGACACAAAGCTACCACAACAACCAAACAGCCCCGTACAAGACGTACAAAGGGCAATCCAAAGTCGCAACCGTCTGCTCTGATATGCAGCTGTGGGAAACAGATCAAGTATGCCCACGAGACACGGTGCGAGGACTGTTACGCCGACGACCAGGTGAAGTACCACGGTCGAGATCAATCGGCAACCATTTATTGGTAAGGGGAGACTATGATTAGGTACATCTTGTGTACTGCTGTGTTCTTGATGACGACCACGACCGGCGCCGACGACTTTCCGGCAATCGACTACAGCCCATCGGCTGTGTTCAATGATCCGGAAGAGGCAACGGAAGGGACGCCACAAGTGATTGTTGATGCGCCCGACTCGGTGTTCATCGGCGACATGATTGTGATTGACTTAAGCGACAGCATTGGCAACGGGTTCGATCTTCGCATCATCCCCGAACCTTCGGTTGTCCGCGTCTTCAACGAAGGACGAATCATCACTGCCTCCACTGGCGACAAACCGATTGAGTACCTGTTCATCTTCTCGTGTGCGATTGCCGACAAGTCTGATGTAAAGACCAAAGTCATCCGCGTCGAGCAGCGAACACCGCCCGCGCCGCCCAAACCACCGAAGCCTCCGAAGCCGCCGACGCCTCCGAAGCCTCCGGTGGAGCCGGACAGCCTTCTCGGACGCGTAATCACGTGGTGTGAAGACGTGCAGTCCCCGACGGCGCGCGACGATGCGTTGAAACTCCAACAGTCATTCAGCACCCTAGCGATGGTAATTGAGAGTGGCGCGTTCTCCGATGTCGCACAGATCATGTCCGCGACAAAGGAATCGAATGCTGACGCTCTTGGCGCCAACAAAGTACACTGGGACCCGTTCCTCGATAAACTCGCCGAGGAGCTACGAACAATGTTTGACGCAGGTCAGCTTCCGACAATCGAGTCCCACTCCAAAGTGTGGACGACGGTGTCGAAGGGACTGCAACAGTTTGCTGATCGTGAGGAGGTGAAATAGCCTTCTGACCGAGTAGAGGAGAGGGTTATGGATCGCAGATCGTTTTTAAGCCTTGCTGGTGGCACACTCGTCGCTGGCGCAATGTCCCCCGGGCAGTTACTTGCAGAGGCAACGCGATCCAAGAAACCGATTGATGGCGGCTGGCGACCCGGACCAGCCAAGCACCGACCCGAGTTCGCAACATTCAACTACGCTTTGCAGCGGACAGGTCGACGGAAGCTTGCTCTCTTATGGAAATACCTGGAGCGAGCAACAAAAGCCCCGCTCGTGCCGCATGATCAAAAGATCGGCGACTGCGTGAGCCAGGCGTACGGACTCGGGATTGACGTCCTGACGTGCGTGCAGATGTACTCGCTTCGCCGCTTGGAGCGGTGGGCGGGTAAAGCCGCGACCGAAGTGATTCACGCTGGTGCGAGAGTTCAGATTGCTGGCGGTAACCTCCCCTTCAGGGATGGCTGTGCAGGGGAATGGGCAGCCGATTGGTGTATGCACTACGGTAGTCTGCTCCGCCAAGCCTACGGTGACTTCGACTTCACAACATACGATGGACTGAAAGCCCGCGCATGGGCGCACAAGTGCAACGAATGCACGACGTGGGGCGGCGGCGTCCCGGAGGAATTGATTTCACTGTGCAAGGAGCACCCAGTCAGGACAGCTGCCGTTGTCAAGACATGGGACGAAGCCTGTGACGCCACGTCGAATGGGTACCCAATCATCCTGTGTTCGGATCAGGGGTTCTCGAACGAACGCGATGAGGACGGCTTTGCAAAGCCCATCAGCGAGAAGTGGTACCACGCGATGCTCCTGGCAGGGACGGACACCCTGAGCCGACGCCACGGTGGCTTGGTCATCAACTCCTGGGGTAAGAAGTGGATCAAAGGTCCGAAGCGTTGGAATCAGCCCGATGGCTCGTTCTGGGTAGACCCAGACACAATTGAATACATGCTGAGCTTTGGCGACAGTTACGCCATCTCAAACTACAGAGGCTATCCTCGACGCAGTCGGCTCGACTACGTTTGGTAAGGGGAGACACATGAGACTTGCATTACTATTGATCGCCATTCTGGCGCAACAGGGGTTGACACATGAGACTAGTTCCGCGAATGAGACTGTGGGTTCGGTTCCAAGCCTGGTTGATTGGAGTTTGGCGGGCGATGTGTGGCAAGAGACCCGTCGATTGGCAAGACGAAATCAACGCTGCTGTCGACCTAGCCAACGAAGCACTCGACCTACGGACGAGACAAGCGTTGGAGCGGCTGGAACGAGCACCAGTGAAACCGAAGCCTGTCCCGGAACCTGCCCAGCCCAGTCCGCCGAGTGGACCCGAGAAGGACAAGGATGGGACAGTGTCGGACCGCGTCTTTATGGAAGCACTCCGACGGAGACGCGAGAGGCGGCAAATAGGAAAGTTCGAACTGTAGACCACGACGTCCCGCCCATCGTTGATATGGATGGGAATTATGCTGTACTCTTGACCGGTGATGGCTGCATCCATTGCAAACGGATGTACCCAATCGTTCAAGAACTCAGGGATGCAGGCTACAAAGTCTACGTGTTTAGCACCTCGGATTACCCAGAGATCAAAGCCCAAATCACAGCGTTGGACAAAGACGCCCGCCCGATTGGCAGTGGCATTCCTTGGTTTGTTATCCGAAGCGAAGGGGAGACGGTCAAGGTGTTCCGAGGCTTCACCCCGATGGAGCGAATCAAACCACACATGAAGAAGCCAGTGGTTGTTGTCCCGGATGACCCCACACCCAGACCTGACTATGATCTCTGATGTGTTGTCCAAAGAATTCAGTATCGATCCTGACCCAGATCAAGAACGCGACAGTCGCGTATGCAACTTGGGTCGCCGCAGGAATGCCCAAGCGGTCGCCGACATTGATTGCGGCTCTGTTTGACTTCTGCACAAAGTGCCCAAGCAACCGGTACCAGCGTATCTCAGCCGAGCGAGGTAAGTGTCTCGAATGTGGCTGCTTCCTGAAGCGGGTACCAGGCGGCTTAAACAAACTAGAACTTGTCAGTGAGGGTTGTCCACGAAGGCATTGGCCCCCACAACTAACTGGAATTCCCGATGACGTGTAAAGGCTGCAATCAGAAAGGCAACCCACTCAGCGGGACGGGAGACTATTACATGGCAGAACGCATCCACGTTGAACTACCCGTTAGCGAGTATGTCACTCGACTCGAACTCTACCACGGCGACCCTGATGTCCCCGAGCGTTCGAGCGAACAGTGGCCAGGAACCGAATCCATCAAAGTCAAGCTTCCTGACCATGTGCCGCTCGAAGAGTGCCTCATCGTCGTCAAGACGATTGGGAATGACGGGCAAGAGATTGGCAATCCGTACCAATGGAAAGACGGTAAGCTCGGACCCTATAACCCCGAGACTGACCGCTGGACGCCAAAGGAGCCCGCTGGCAAACGTGTGTATGTTAAAGATGAAGAAGGGTTGCCCGCCCCAACCTATGTCGAGTCGGATGCAGAGCCCGCGCCCGAGACCGTCGTTGAGCCCTCGCCCGAGACCGTCGTTGAGCCCGCGCCCGAGACCGTCGTTGAGCCCGAGACAACGCTCTGGACAACGAAACAGTTCTCGCCCGACGAAGTGATCGTACATGAGGGATCGCCCAGGGCCTACGTAGCCGACACGCCCGCCCCAGGCGAAGTGCTCGACTACGAACCCGAGGTGGACGAGCCAGTCGACGAATTAACTGCCATGGAGCAGATTGCCGAAGAGACCCGCGCGTTCTACGACATGGAAGAGCGTCCGTACATGGCTCCCGAGAAGAAAGTGATGTTTCCAAGCCCGGAACCGGATGTGAAGTACGGGCTCAAGGAATTACAAGAAGATGTCAAGGACGACGAGCCTGAGAACGATGAGCCCGAACGTCCGCAACCCAGCGACGAATAAATGCCAATTGATCTCACAGACGTACAAGAAGCCATCCGCTCTGGATTCAAGTCCAGGACACTCACCACCTGCTCTCGATGGGCGGTGGCGAGGCGGGTGATGGGAGTGCCTTTCCCGGGACCATTCAGTTTCAAGTATCATCCCTGGGCACGCGGAGTCCACGACTCCACGGCACACCAGAACGTGGCGATGAAGGCGGCACAAACAGGGTTGACGGAAGTGTGCATCAACCGCGCCTTCTTCACACTCGACGTGCTCAAACGAGATGTCTTGTATGTGTTGCCAACGACGGTCAACGCAGGTGACTTCTCAAAGGGTCGATTCGGACCGGCCCTGACGCACAGCCAGTACCTGAAGAACCTCTTCACAAACACGAACAGCGAGAAGCTGAAACAAACTCACCATGGCACCACCCTGTACATCAGAGGAAGCCGTGGCGATAGCAACCTGAAGTCGATCCCTGTCTCGGACCTGATCCTTGACGAAGTCGACGAAATGGACCAGAGTCAAATCTGGTTAGCCTTTGAGCGGTTGTCGGGGCAATTAGAGAAGCACATTTGGGCTATCTCGACACCGACGATACCTGATCACGGAGTCAGTCTCCTTTACGACGAAAGCAGCCAAGAACACTTCGTTTTCGAATGCCCTTGTTGCTCGCGAATGACTGAACTGATCTGGCCAGACTGTATGGAGATCATCGGAGAGGGCGTGAGCGACCCAAGATGTCACGAGTCCTATCTGAAATGCAAGGAGTGTGGTGGGAAGCTGAATCACGAAGACAAGCCGAACTTCCTCAACAAGGCGAAGTGGGTTCCGATGAATCCCGACGCCAACATGGACAACCGAGGATTCCACATCAATCAGCTGTACAGCTTCACTGTCACCCCGGGCGAGATTGTAATTGCCCACCTCCGTGGGATGGGCGACGAAGGAGCCGAGGCTGAGTTCCACAAATCGAAGCTCGGCAAGCCGTTCGTGCCAGAAGGCGGGCAGATCATCGATGGTCAAATCGATAACTGCATTCGAGGGCACTCGAAGAACGACATGCCGCCAATCCAGAGTGAAGCTGCTCATAGACGCATGATCACGATGGGTGTGGATCAAGGCAACTGGTTACATGTAGTGGTGATTGAATGGTTCTTCGAAGCGTTTGGACCAGATTTGAATGCAGTCGCCATCGGCAAGATGTTGTGGTTCGGCAAGTTCAACGTGCAAGCCGACAACGGATGGGGCAGGCTCCGCGAGATGATGCGGACGTGGCAAGTAATGCACTGTGTGGTCGACGCCGACCCCAACACGCACGACGCCAGACAGTTCGCACGGTCCTTCCCGGGTTATGTCACGCTGTGCCGCTACCGCCGAGGAGTGCCGCAGAAAGAAGTGGCAGTGACGGAGATGGACGACATGCGAACGGAAGTCGCAACAGTAGATCGAACAAGTTGGCTCGACATCACCCTGGGTCGCTACAAGACAGCTGAACCACGGATGCTCTTGCCAAGAGACATCAACATCGAGATGAGGGACCATCTCAAGACGCTTGTGCGTACGTACAAGAAGGACGAGAATGATAACCCGGTCGCAACGTACTTGAAGCCAGGGAACAGAGCTGACCACTATGCTCATTCCTTGAACTACGCTGAGATTGCATTACCATTCGCAGCGAGTTATGTGCGTGGAACCGATATCCGGACTTTCTTATGATGAAAACGTGTACGCTATGTGGTGAAACTAAGTCTTTCGAGGAGTTCATGCGTAACAAGCGGATGAAATCGGGACGGGGACCACGTTGCCGAACTTGCAACAATATGTACGTACGTGACTACTACAAAAAGAATCGACACAAACAACGTGCAGCGAATATAAAAAGCAAGTATGGGATCACCATTGCAGACTATGACACCATGCTGGCCAAACAAGGTTATGGATGTGCGATCTGTGGGGCAAAGAAACCAGGTGGAAAGCAGAAAGCATTTTACATTGATCATGACCATCAAACGGGTGAGGTACGTGGGCTCCTATGGAATCGGTGTAACCATGGGTTGGGGCTCTTTCGAGATGGGACTGAGTTGTTGTACAACGCAATCTCGTACTTAAACAGTGGGGAGGGCTCATAATGCCAACCAACCTAACGACAAAGCGTCGGATTATCGATGCGCGCCACCCTGCCTATCTCACAGATCAAGGCATGTGGAGAAAGTGGAGATATACGTACCGAGGCGGAGATGAGTTCGTCGAAGAGTACATGACAAAGATCGACCGTCAAGAGGATGCCCTTGACTTCCAGGCGCGGAAGGACATGGCACCCGCTCCGACGTTTGCCAAAGCAGCCGTCAACGACGTTCGAAACAGTATCTTCCAACGGATGCACTCGATTGTCCGTCGCGACGGTAGTGCCTCGTATCACCGTGCCGTAGCCGGGCTGGATAACGGCGTTGACCTTCGTGGTAGCACAATGAATGGGTTCTTCGGGAAAGATGTCCTGACCGAACTACTCGTGATGGGGCGATGTGGTTTGTATGTGGACAGCCCAGATATTCGTCGTGATGATGGATCACTCCCAACCCTCGCTGATATTCGAGCCGCCAACTTCCGACCTTACATCTACATGTACCAGGTCGAAGACATCCTGTCATGGAGACTGTCGAGACCAGAAGACCCGAGTGAATTCCAGTCCATCTTACTACGTGACACGTGTCTCGACTACGATGATGCGACGCTCCTACCGATCCAAACGTTTGAGCGGTACCGCCTCTTGTGGATCGATCCTGTTGACGGTCTCGTTCGCTTGCAGTTCTTCGATGAGAATGGCGACACAGTGAATGCGAACGGCGACATTGTTACCGAACCACGCGTGCTGAACTTGAACCGCATCCCGTTCATCATGCCGGACATCGGCGACAGCCTTCTGAGAGATGTGTACCGTCACCAGATCGCTCTCATGAACATGTCATCCCGCGACGTGGCGTTTGCATACAAAGTCAACTTCCCGTTCCTCTCGCAGCAAGAAGACCTGCGAGCGGTCGGCGACCACCTGAAACACAATGTCAACCCAGACGGCACAGCCGAAGCGGGTGGGCAGCACACGCACCTAAAGGAAATGAAGATCGGGCTTGAGCACGGCATCAAGTACGACCGCAATACAGACCGACCTGGGTTTATCCACCCGTCAAGTGAACCCCTACTGGGCTCCATGAAGCTTCAAGAGAAGCTGGAAGCCAACATCCGACAACTCATCAACCTCGCGGTTGTGAATACAGCGGCGCCCCGTCAGTCGGCGGCATCGAAGTCGTTCGACAACCAAGGTTTGGAAGCGGGTCTTTCATTCATTGGGCTGGTGCTCGAACAAACAGAGCAGCGTGTTGCTGACTTCTGGGCCAGCTACGAGAGCGTTGAAGTCGCCGCGCGTAACATTGCAGTCATCAAGTACCCCGAGCGGTACGCCCTCCGCAGCGACCAAGAACGAATCGACGAAGCGGCTGGTCTTGTTGACCTGATCAAGCAAACACCGTCTTCCACCGCCCGCAAGGAACTGTGGAAGACGATCATCACTGTCCTCCTGGGCGGTAAGATCAGCGTCGATGACATGAACACAATCTTCCGAGAGATCGAGACAGCTGCGTTTACGACAAGTGATCCGGACGTCATCTTCGAGGCGTTGGAACGTGGAGCCGTTGGTGAAGTCACCGCTAACCTGGCACTCGGGTTCGAGGGTGAAGAAGAAGTGAAGAAAGCAAGGATCGACCACGCGGACCGACTCGCACGTATCGCAGAAGCACAAAGCAGTAAAGACGACGGTGAGGACGACAACCTAGCCGCACGGGGGCTGAAGGACTTCGATGATGGGAGTGGTGGCGCCTCGAAGGAGCGAGAGGAAGCGAATAACCCAGACCTCCAAGCTGATAGGAAGAAGCGTGTACGAGGTAAGGGCAAGCGAACGGAGAATAAGTAATGGCTATCAATGAGACCTACTACGGAACGCTCGCCGAAGCCGAAGACTACTTCGCATCGCGCCTGCATGAACATGCGTGGACGAATGCGGTACCTACCGACAGAACAAAGGCGTTGATCGCCGCAACAAGAATCATCGACTACTTGAACTTCAAAGGTGACAAGGCTACGGTCTACACCTTGATCAATACAACGAACTCGTGTAATGCGTGCAGCTCAGAGGGTGCCCTGGATGAGGGGTGTATAACGATTGCGGAATTACAAGCAGCAAATCTCGCACAGCCGCTCGCATTCCCACGAGGACAAGACACAGTAGTGCCCGAAGACATTCGACGGGCCTGCTATGAAATCGCTCATTCATTGTTGGATGGCGTAGATGTTGAGATCGAACTTGAGAACCTCGGTATCTCCAGTATGGGCATCGCCTCCGCGAGAGCCACGTACAACCGAAGCCAAGTGCCGATCGAGCATCTTATTAACATGGTTCCCAACGCACTTGCGTGGAGAATACTCAAACCTTTCATCCGAGACAATGACGCAATCAAGATTCGTCGAGTCTCATAGCTACCAGCATCCTAAACCTGCCTTAGAGGATGAACACCTGGGTACTCGCAGGGTAAAAAGAGGAAAGACATGTATTTGAATCCGGTCGTTTCACTGTACGAGGGAGAATCAACTGACGCCGACGTAGCCGCCGCACAAGCCGCGCTACAGAAGACAGCTGCCGATGCCGCAGCCGCAGCAGCCCAGCAGCAAGACAAAGTCTTCACGCAAGAGCAGTTGAACCAGTACGTTCAAGAACGACTCGCAAAGGACCGGAAAGCCCGACAGGAAGAGTTCAAGAAGATCGAGAAGGACTATCAAAACCTCCTCGCATCGAAGGGACTCACAGAATCAGAACGCGATTCACTCACAGAGCGGCTTGAAGAACTCCAACGTCAGAACCGGACGAAGGAAGAACAAGCCAAAGTCGAAAAGCGTGAGATTCGAGAACAGTACGAGAACAAGCTCAAAGAACTGGAGAAGCGAGCACAGGACTACGAGAACCGCTACACCAGGTCAACAATCGAACGAGCGTTGACAGATGCGGCGAGCAAGCACGGTGCTTATAAAGCATCCCAGATTGTAACGATATTGGAGAAGCACACCAAGTTGGTGCCCCCAGTTGACGAGAAGGGGAATCCGATCGACGGTGAGCTTGTCCCGAGAGTAGACTTGCCAGATGTGAATGAAGCTGGCGAAGCTTACATCTCCAACCGAACCCCCGATGACGCCGTCGAGCGTCTGAAAGTTATTGACCCCAACCTATTTCTTGCGAATGTGGCTGCGGGCGTTGGCGGGGCTTCCACTACCGGTGGTGTCACACCGGGTGCCAACGGGGAAATCGATATTTCTAAGCTGACACCCGAGCAGTACCAGGAATTGAGACGCAAGGACCCAGCCAAAGTGGGTCGCGCCCGAAGGGCTTTTCAATAGTCGGGGTTGAACTTTGACAGACCTGCACCCACGCGGTGCGTAACCCTACCTTATGGAGAAATAAGGACATGACTACTTACTTGAATCCCGTCGTTTCGTTGTACGCGAATGACAATGACGCACTTATCCCGGAGCACTGGGCCAACGAGGGTCTGATGATCCTGACAGAGAACATGGTGATGGCCAACTTGGTCCACCGTGACTTCGAGGATATGGTAGCCAGCTATGGTGACGTTGTGAATACACGTCGACCTGGTGAGTTCGGCATCCGTCGACGTGACGATGCGACAGCCGTTGTGGCACAAGATGCGGTAGCGACAAACGTTGCGGTTCCGCTGAACCAGTATTTCTACGAGCACTTCGTCATCAAAGACGGAGAGGCTTCGAAGTCGTTCCAGGACCTCGTCGAGATGTACTTGGAACCTGCGATGATCTCGATTGCCAACGGTATCGATCGTGTTCTCTTGGGTCAAGTCCATGAGTTCCTCGCGAACACCGTCGGTGGCTTGGGTCTGTTGTCCAGCACAACGTCTTACGACACAGTGTTGGCGGCACGCCAGAAGCTGATCGAGAACAAGGCTGGCGCCGCTGGGCGTAACCTTGTTGTGAGTCCCTCCGGTGAAACCGCCCTCTTGAAGGACCAGACATTCGTGACTGCCGACAAGAAGGGTGACGACGGCACGGCTCTTCGTGAAGCCAGCCTCGGTCGTATCCTTGGTATGAACACCTGGATGGACCAGAACACGCCTCTCGTCGTGGCGACGACAGCGGACACCGCTTCGACCACAACGACAGCTGTTGAGCCTGCTGGCGAGACCAACATTGCCGTGACGAACACGACTGGCGTAACCGTCGGTTGTTTCACAACGATTGTTGGCGACGAGCAGCCCCGTTACATCACAGCCACTGGTGCTGGTCCCGATGTGACATTGGATGCAGGTCTCGTAAGTGGTACCGCCTCCGGTGCCGCGATCACGTACTACAAGGCTTGTGCGATCAAGAACGCTGCTGGTTACGCCGCTGGTGAAGGTAAGCAGATTCTGGTCGATGGCTACACCGCTGGTAAGTACCCGCGCGTCGGGCAACTGTTGGCTATCGGTGTAGGTGCGGCTCGCCGGACCTACACAGTGATCGAGTCTTGGGACGGTGGGGCGAGCGATCGCTACCTGCTCCTTGACCGACCTCTGGAAGTTGCCGTGATCAACAACCAGGCTTGCTTCCCAGGCCCAGCTGGCGGTTACAACTTCTGCTTCCATCGCGAAGCTCTGGCTCTCGTGACACGTCCCCTGGCTCTGCCCGCGTCGAACCTTGGCGTCCGTGCATTCCAAGCGGTCTACAAGGATGTACCGATGCGAATTGCGATGCAGTATGACATCGCTTCCGCTGGTACAAAGGTGACTTTGGACATGCTCGCTGGTGTCCAGACCCTCGACACCAATCTCGGTGTGGTGATGCTTGGCTAATCAACTAGTCGGCTGCCCTCCCCGATCAATCGGGGAGGGCGCTGGCTGTTTATGGAGCGGGAAGATGACGGATAAGGACACCATCCAGGAGTTGTTGAAAGCGCAAGCCGAGCAGCACGTGAAGGTTGCGACGATCGAGACAACTTGTAAGGAAATCAGAGACAGTTTACTAGGCAACGGTAAGCCGGGGCTCTTAACACGGATGGCATTGCTAGAAGACAAAGACAGAATCCGTGGGAAGTTCCTGTGGATCGTTGTGACCGCTGTTGCTGCCTTGGGAGCGGAAACAGCACTAACCCTTCTCAAATGAGGACCTCAACATGCCAGCTGAATTCAAAGACACCGTGGCGTCGCCGCTCAAGCATGGGCATAAGGCTGTAGGGACTACCGCCGTGCAACTTGTTTCCACTAATCCACAAACGATGCAAAAGGGCGTTCTATTGCGAGCCAACTCTGCAAATGCTGCTGACGTGTGGGTTGGAGTGGGTTCGAATGTAACTGCCGACTCCGCAGAGAGTACCGGTGGCATGCCTTTACCGGCTGGGGCATCGATGCTAGTCCCGACCGATGACGCGACAAAGATATGGCTGATTTCTACAGCCGCGACACAAGACATTGCTTGGATCGGAGCATAACACATGAGATGGACGCTCGGTTATCCAAATCAGAGGGGGTTCGTTGGTTGGGGCTTTAATTGTTACTATGGCGTTGAAAGTGAGGATATCGTGACTGGTGAAGTCCGTGCGTACTGTGGGAGTGCCGCCCCGAGCGGGTGGGTCCTTTGTGATGGGTCAAGTTATGCGACCGCTGACAAACCCGATCTTTTTAGTATAATCGGGTACACTTACGGCGGGTCTGGCGCAAACTTCAATGTACCTGATTTCCAAGGACGGATGTTAATTGGAGCTGGGTCGGGCGCAGGGTTAACAGCACGGTCTCGCGGGGATTCCAGCGGCGCTGAGAAGATCACCGACGTGCCTGAGCACAACCATGACATTGAATGTAATTCAAATGTTAGTGATCCAAATACGGATACAGACCCTCTTGACCGTTACTGCGCGAACTCAGACGCTACTGGAGAGGACTTGTATGCAGACACGCCAACAGGGAATATGGGGCCAACTGAAAACACGGGCACAGCTGGTGGTGTTGATGTAATGAACCCGTTTGGTGTCGTCAACTTCATCATCAAAGAGTGATCATCTACCTACGATGATACAAACCGGAGTGATCGGAGCATAGTATGGGTTGGGAATACACAAGTCCAGGTGGCGGAGCAGGTGGCGGTGGAGTCACTATCGGCGATACAGTCGGTGGTGTGGCTGTCAACGATGCCGTTCTATATGTCGACTCTAGTGGGAACGTTGCAAACTCTGCCAACTTCAAATGGGCTGGTGGTGTTGAGATTATACCACCTGGGACAACAGACATCCCTATCTCAATCAGTGTACCAGCACTCCAGTCGGGTGTCATACTGTACACAGAAAACGATAGTGTACAGACTGCCACTATAAATGCGAAAGGACAATTTACACATAACGTCGCTGGGCTTACGAACGAGGCATTTGGTACTGGTGCGTTGTCAGCGATAACGACAGGTCAATTCAACACAGGAATTGGCTACCAGGCGTTATTTAAGAATGAGGATGGGAACTACAACTTTGGTATTGGACATCGAGCCCTCCGTGAAAACATTGATGGCGACTATAATGTTGCTGTTGGGTCCGATGCCATGTATAACAACACGAGCGGCAACCAGAACGTTGGAATTGGTTACATTTCACTAACCAATAACCTGACGGGACTAAGAAATGTAGCTGTCGGGGGTTACTCATTAACTGCGAGTCAATCTGGTAATGATAACACCGCGATAGGTGGATATGCACTCGCCGGTTTGATCATTGGATCAAATAACGTAGCAGTCGGTTACCGAGCTGGGTACTCTAATACTGGTTCAGGAAGTGTATTTGTCGGTTTTAACGCTGGCTTTAATGAAACAAGCAGCAACAAACTCTACATCGCCAATAGTAGCACGGCGACACCTCTCATTGGTGGTGACTTCTCTGGAGAGACTGTTAATATACAAGGCGCGACAACTATAACAGCACCAACCATCTCCCAAGAGCCACTTCGATTAGTGGCGGGTGGTACACAGGCAGCAGACATGTTTGTGACCGAGGTTGGTGGTGCCGTATGTGCATCAATAACTGAGGAAGGAAACTTCACAAACTCACGTGGGAAAGCTGGATGTGAGTTCTTTGGCTCCCTTGCTGGCTCATTGGCTCCAACAGGGGCGGCAAATACTGGTGTTGGTTGGGCGGCGTTGAATTTGGTCTCAGCAGGTCTCAATAACACAGGGGTGGGTTACCATGCCTTGGCCTCCGTAACTACCGGGGATTACAATACCGCTGTTGGCATGAATGCACTTGAAAAGACAACGGGTAACAACAATACCGGACTAGGGTACCGAGCTGGACAAAACATTGTCGGGGGTATTAACAATACCTTTGTTGGCGGCGAGGCTGGCGCTTCCATCGTTTCGACTTCGAATAACACGGCAGTCGGATATGATGCTCTCCCAGTCAGTACCTCATCGGTGGCGTCGACAGCGATTGGGATGCGTTCTCTTTGGAAGAATACCAGTGGATCATTCAACACAGCCCTTGGGGCGGGCGCTGGCGAGAACAATGTGAGCGGGGCGAGCAATGTCTTTTTAGGCTACCAAGCTGGGTACAATGAGACAGGTTCCAACAAACTTTATATCTCCAACAGCAACACAGCGACCCCACTCATACACGGTGACTTCTCGACAGATGTTTTAACCATCAATGGAACACAGACAATTACGAATGCCGCCAGTGATGGCCTGACGATACGAAGCACAGGCACGGGCTCCAGATCGGGTCTTGTTTGTGACAATGATGGTTCAGTTCAGTTTCAATTCTTTATGGGCGGAAGTCTCCACGGAGTGTATCCGAACAAGGCGGCTCTTGTCCTTGATGATGGTGTGCCATTAGTAATCGCGCACACATCCGCAACGCCCCGTTTCTCCGTTGATGAAGATGGGAATGTTCTTGTTGGAACAATAACACAACCCTCCGCTAACAGCGGAGACATGCTCATATTTAAGGCCAAGTCAAGCACACCCACCATGGGCACAGACACTGCGGGCATCTTTGGTGAGAGTGATGGTGGAAATGTCCGAATGAAGGCTATCGATGAGGATGGAGTCGAGAAATACCTTACGGGCGCCTACGGCGAGATAAGGGCGGAGAGTAATGCCACGACTACCACATTCTCAGATTCGTCAACAGACTTCAGTAACAAAGTTCAAATAGTAATCTTTGACACAAACGGAATATCAAGAGGGACAACACCTGACCACACAAACGACCATATTACAATCGATGAGGATGGCGATTATAACCTGAGAGCAGATGTGTCCTTCTCGGGTGGGAATAGTAATACACTGTCATTCGCAATCTTCAAGAACAACGGGGCAACACAATTAACAACTCGCGCCACGAGGAAATTAGGCACAGGGGGTGATGTTGGAAATGCTGGAATTAGTGGGCAAGCCACACTCTCGGCAACGGACACAGTTGAATTGTGGATTCAAAATGAATTAAACACTACTGCCATCACAGTAGAAGATGTAACCCTCAGTATTTCTAAAATCTAGTTGGTATGGCTCAACGTGTTGTGCGCCACTGATGAGCCTTTAATTCTATAGCACTACTATTCTGGATGAGATTCCAGAAGATTTAGGAGAGAACATGACAGGGCAGATTTGTGGTTTTGGTGGGCTTACAGCACCGAGTGGGTGGTTGCTGTGCGACGGAGCGTCATACAACATTGCTGACAAGCCAGACTTGTTTAACATCATTGGTTACTTGTACGGAGGGTCCGGCGCAACATTCAAGGTTCCCGACCTACGAGGGCGATCCGTTATCGGTGCGGGGCAGGGTCTTGAACTAACGGCCAGGACACTTGGAAGTTCTTTAGGGACTGAAAAGATCACAAATGTTCCCGAGCATGTGCATGCAGTTAAATGCAGCACAGGTGACGGAGACGACACGAATCCGCAAGGGCGCGTTGCTGCAAGTTCTTTTGCAGTCGGTGAAGACCTGTTTGCTGATTCAGCCAACGCTGATATGGCAGCCACTTCCAACACCGGTGTTGTGGGCGGGGTGGATGTTATGAATCCGCATACAGTCATCAATTTCATCATTGAAGAGTAACAACCATCTGTTCGTGGGTAGCGTGGATTTATAACATACACGCTACCTCAAACCCAACCATGAAGGAGCCATGTATGGCGACGATCAACGATATTAACCGAGTCTTGATTGTGATGGACTTAATCAAAGATGGCACAGTCGCCAACGCGGCTCCCTACGCCAGCGTCGACCTCTTTAACGGGGCTAAAGCTGATGGTTGGGTTGAGTCTTTCTACACTGTGTATGGTCCTTTGTATGACAACGACGGCGTGGCCATCCCATATGCGTCCTTAACCAATGACCAGAAAGCAGCCTTCTATATGGATCAGCAGATAGAATTCCATCGACAGGTACGTCAATCAGCGGAGGTCAAGCAGGCGGCGGACGCTGCGGCGACAATCGCTCGTGCGGCCATTGAAACGGAACTCACTGAAGACTTTGGTGCGTAAATGACAATCGTCAACCGAAACATGAACCGTCGACTACAACACCTGCTCTACGCTTTGAAGCGGAAGTATGGGGGTTCAATCGACATCTATAAGTTGGGCTCTTCGAGCACCAACTACGATACGGGTGAACGTACGGTTGGCAAGACAGTCTACAATGTTGAGCGAGCCATAATCCTCACCGCCAAGGTCGCACGTGAGAGCGTCCAAACATTACCAGTCATCTCCGCCAACAAAGCATTCTCCTATGGTGGAGACTACGATACCAGGACCCGACTGTTCATCGTAGATCGAACTGACCCAACGGCTGTCACTCTCCCAGACTTGGGTGTGAGTGACTGGGTCGTGTATGATGGCACAAAGTACGAGATCAAGCACTTCGAGATGTTCGAGTTTGATGCGGCTTATGTCATCACGGGGAAAGCTGTAATCGGCGACAGTCCAGAGAAGATTCACAATCTCAGAGCTGACAATCTTGTGCGTGTCACGGATTCTGGAGGTGTTTCATGACGCAACCAAACGAACGTTGGGCTCGCTGGATCAAGCAGTCGATTACAAAGTATTTCCGTACGAATGTCACAACACCACTCTCGTTGCCGTTTCTCGTCGCTGGCATCGACATGGTTACTGAGACGTTCACGCAGGCACCAGACCGCGCTGAGTGTCGTGTAAATGGCCCGTTCACGAAAGAGATGAGTGCCAACTACTGGCGCTTGTGGGTCGACATAAATGTGCTCGTGATATCCCACATGGATGAGGAGTCGAAGGACATTTACACACTTGAGCGTATCGCGGGTAAGTTCCACGCAGCGATGGACACCTGTATTCCGATCTATAGGTTGGGTGACGTCAGCGTCGACTCACAGAACGATCAGGCACTGTTAGGGCACCTGAGACCTCGTACTGGACTGAAAGACTCAGTCAAGGACTTGGACTTTGGGCAACTCGACAAAACGGACCGACTGCGCGAGCAACAGCTTGACGCTCGGTATGTCATGTATCTGACAGTCTGATCAAGTACCGGCTTCCCGGGTTGATTTGTAACAAATGGCCATTGGCGGCCAACCTCTAACTAGGAGACATAACTATGGCACGCATCGAACTTCGAGATGCTACCATCATCATCAAAGATGGTTTGTCCGGCACTGGCGCAATCAATGAAGCGACGCCGGGCGCTTCCGACACCGACGTGGATGTCGACACACTCGTTTTGAATACCACTGATACGGACAAAGTCCCCATCGGTGCTCGCTTTACTGTCAGCACCGCTGGCAATACCCAGGTCTACGTCGTAACTGGACGTACGAACAGTGCTGGTGTCAATGAAGTCCAAAGCCTCAGCGCCAGTGGTGCGACGGCTGGTAACTTCACACTCGACATTCAATTGTACGGTGAGACTGCTGCGGTCACGACCGCCAACATCGCCTACGACGCGGCTCCGGCTGCGATCCAGACTGCGGTTGACACAGCCCTCGCGGCAGTGGCAACATACGTTGCTGGCGACGTCACAGTAGCGGGTGCGGGTACGGCTGACGCCAATCCCACGACCTTCACGTTTGACGGCACGAGCGTTGAGAAGAAGAACCATCCGGCGATCACTGTCGATGGTACGGGCTTGACGGGTGGTGGGAGTGAAGCCATCACAACCACGACCGAAGGTGAATTCGTCGACCAGACGACCAACATCACGTTCACACCGGCTTGGGGTGCGACAGCTACCCCGTCCGACAACGATGTCATTACGTTCGCTCCGATCGAAGTGGCAATCAAGATTGGTGATGGTAACCTGACGTACACGCGAAGCAAGGATTACGAGTATCTGCTCGATCGCGGTATTCTGGACACAGTCAAGGAGAACGACGAAGTCCCGATGGACGTCACAATTGACGGTGTGTATGAGTTCGTGACCACGGGCACGGGCGAAGCTATCACGCCGGTCGACGCCATGTATGGCGAAGGTGGAGCCGACGAATTCGTGAGTTCGTCTTCTGACCTTTGTGAGCCGTACGCGGTTGACATCCAGATGACCCACGCACCGTCGTGTGGGGCAACCCAGAACGAAGTGACTGTGTTCCCGGACTTCCGTGCGGACACCGCTGAGTTCGACATCAGTGACGCGACGATTTCCTTCACGGGTCGTTGCAAGGCTACGAAGCCGACCGTTACGCGGGTAACTGCGTAAGCATTGTGTTTTATGGCGGACCGGAATCGGTCCGGTCCGCCTTCTTTCTTTCGTTAGTTGGGAGACTACAAAATGGTAAAGATTGCTGGTCGCGAGATCGAAAAGACCCTGTTCGAAGATTACATTGTCTTGCCGCAAACGGGCGAAGACATCGTTGTCAAGGCGAGAGCCGTGCCGGACTACACAGAGTTCGAGAAGCTCTGCCCGCTGCCGACGCCGCCTGGAAAGCAGACGCGTGAGGGGTTCATCCCCGACCGTGAAGACGACACGTACAAGCTTCGGCTGGGTCAGTATGGACTCCAGAAGATTGGTTGGCTCGCCCTCCATTCTCTGTACGAGTTCGAATGGGAAACCGTCATGGAGAGTAATCCCAAGACGTGGGTCAAGTGGGAAGACGAACTGCATGCCGCAGGGTTCACGACGATGGAAACAGGACTCATCTTTGGGCTCATTCTGGACGTGAACAACCTGAATGAGAACAAGCTCAAAGCGGCGCGAGAGTCTTTCTCACGTGGTCAGGAGCAGGCGCGAAGCGATTCATGTGGCCCAGAGGAAGGTCCCAGCGATACGCAATCTGGCGAGCCTGTGACAGGTTAAGCATCACTCCACCAGGTCTCCCAAAACAAGATGGGAAAACCCACTGGGATGACCTGAGCAGTGAGCAGCAAGCCGATGTCTTGGCTTATGATCAAGTAAGCACGCATGATGAAAGTGGAATGGACTCGAATGAATCGGCACGGATGCCCCAATCAGCGAGCTACCGTTCTGGCGGAACTCGTAGTCCAAGACGATAAGGTGCGACCTGACCATGTTGAAATTCAAAGGCACCATACGAAAGCCAGGAATTGACGTTAACAGATGGAAAGCCAAGATAATCGAAGAGATGAGGGAGCGGTTGAAAGAAGCCGCCATTGCTTGGCTCAACGCCGCGACTGCCCCTATCCCAGTGTGGAGTGGGGCTGCCCTCGGGACATTCAGTGATCTGGCTTCAGAGGTCAACTTCTCATTGAACATCAGTCCCACGCAGTTTGGACGCGCGGCAGGATTAGGACCCGCAGTTGGACGCGCACAAAGTACCGGCACATTCGGCGGGGACGAGAAGAGGGGTGACTTCTACTTTGAGTACACGACGTCACTCGACCACCTGATCTTCAACGAATTCAATAATGCCAACGTGACGTATGACCCGAACATCTTTAGCGGGTTGCGACACCCAACCCCCTACAGGTTTCAAGAGAAGGGACGTGTGGCTTTTGACACGGTAGTGCGCAGGATCAGGTTACCCTTACCGACCATCAAAGTGGTCGAAACGAGGCGAATATAATGGCTGACGAAATTAGGCAGAATCTTGGTATCGATGTCACTGAAGCACTCCGTGCTGTTGATGCCCTCGATGCGCGCCTCAAAGGATTGGGGTCCTCCCTCGATACACTCGCAGGGAAGATGAAGCCGTTAGCCGGGCAATCCAACCAAGTCGCTGGAGCGATCGGAAACAAGTTCGTCGTCGGAGCGGTCAAAGCCGCTGACGCCGCCGAGAAGGTTGGTAAGCAAGTTGGTGGTCTCCGAGGTCGGCTCGGGGCGCTCGGCGGTGCTATCGGAACAACCACCAGAGACATGGCAAAGCTCGCCCAATCAGCTGGTGGCGCCATCACGAGCATGGCGGTAGGGTTCCAACTACTGGGACGTATCATTAGCACGCAGCTGATTGTTCGCGGCATCAACACACTCATCAACACATTTGGAGAGGCAACCGCGAGTGCGAAAGAGTTCCAACTCCAGATCAGTGAAATCCAGACGATTTCACAAGGAACCTTTGGAAGCTTCGATAGAGCGGCAGAGTCTGTTCGAGGAATCGCTGATGCCTTCAATCTCCCTCTCGGTGAGGTAAGTGAAGGTCTCTATCAGGTGATCTCAAATCAGATTCAGGGGGCTTCCAATCAGATTGGTGTGCTCGAAGCATCTGCGCGTTTGGCGAAGGTCGGTGTTGCTGACTTTAGCTCAACAGTTGAGTTGATGACCGGCACGATAAATGCTTTTGGGTTAGCCTCACGTGACACTGATAAGCTTGCTGCAATCTTCTTCGAGACGGTTCGACTTGGTCGTACACGTATCGATGAGCTGTCTAACAGCTTCGGCACCGTTGCTCCTCTGTTCAAAGAAGCGGGTGGGTCCGTTGAAGAGTTGTCTGCCGCGTTCGCAACATTGACGATCAATGGTGTGGACACAGCGAAGGCTGCAACCCAACTCCGTGGTGTTATTAACGCGTTCATCAAGCCGACGGATGCGATGGTTGAAGTCTTGGACAAAGCTGGCTTTGCCTCTGGTGAAGTCGCCATCGAAGCCCTTGGTCTTGAGGGCGCCCTAAAGTTGATCTCTGAAGCATCTGGCGGAAGTGCCAGTGAGATGGCGAAGTTGATCCCGCGTGTTCGTGGGTTGGCGGGTGCCTTAGTCTTGGCGCGCGATGATGGAAGACAACTCGCAAGCAACCTGGAAAGCATCAACAACGTTTCACAGAGCCTTGTGCAAGAGAAGTTGGAAATCAGAATCGAGACTGATGCTGAACGAGTCGAGCGGCAACTAAACCAACTCAGCAACGCACTGACGGTTGACATGGGGCAGGCTATACTCTCAGCCACGCGCCGTTTCCTTGAACTCACAAACGCTGGCGACAACGCAACAATTGTAATTAAAGCGATGATCCCAGTTGTCATAACAGCTGGCACAGTTCTTGGTATCTATGGTGGTGCCGCTGGCGCGGTAGCCATTAAGAACTTCCTCCTCGCACAGTCGTTTGGTGCCGTGACAATTGCAGCTGGGACAGTGGTTGCTGTCGCTGGCGGAATTGTTGCTGCCTATTTAGCAATTGAGGCGGCTGCGGAAGAGAGTGGAAAGCAGGCACTTGCAGAAACAATAAAGTCCGCTGAGCAAGCGAGTGCCACACGTGTTCAACAAGCACGCAGCGTTCGTCAGCAACTGTTAGAGATTGAACGGCAAAGTATTCGTGAACGATTCTCAGGTATCTCTGAGTACATACGCGACGAGCGTGGGATTCTACAACAGCGTATCAAGAATTGGGAAGAAACCAACGCTAAAATCAAGTCCGACAGTAAGTCCGTACTCGACGCAATCGTACAAGCCAACAAAGACCTAGTTAGTAACCTCGGAAGCGAACGTGAAGATGCAACACAGCTTGCTCTTGACGCAGACCTCCGTGCGGCGGATCGCCGTGCAGCCTTAGCCGACGACGAGTTCAAGTTTCTCAACAAGCGTCGCTCAGCGATTGCACAAGCCTCTGCTGCCGAGCAGCGTGGGCTATCCCTCGCCCGCTCCGCGTCAGAGGCTCTCGCGTCAGCACGAACACAAGAAGACGTATCAGCAGCTCTGCGTGTCCAGCAGCGAGCGGACGGGTTCTTGCGCGAGGCATCGGCGGCAGCCCAAACAACTGGCAACCTGGCACTCCAAAACCGCATTGCTCAGTCTCGCTTCTCGTCCCAACGCGCCTTAATCGCAGCCGAAGAGACACAGGCTCGCAAGCAGAGACAGCGTACCGCACAACTGGCAGCCGAGCAGGAAGCCGAGCAAGGTCGTCTCCAAAGCTTACAGAAGGCAGTAAAGAACGTTCTTGATCTCCAAGACAAATTGAATGTCACCGATAACTTCACGCAGCGATCGGACATAACAAAGCAGATTCAGCAAGGTCTGAGTACCATACGTGGTCTGGCTCTACCTGATAATGCCAAGCTAACAGCAAACGACATCTTTAGCTTTGCTGAGTTCAATCGAGACATCAACAGTGCCCTCCAATCACAGCGTGCGGCGGGTATTGATGTTGACGTGGTTCTCAGTGGTCGTTCCTTGAACAAGCTGAACATCGACATTGAACTCGGGATCGCAGACGCGGTCACGAAGGCTGTTAACCGAGGGCTGAGTGAAGGCATCGATCGATCCAAGTTACAAGAGATTCAGTTTGGGTTAGGTGGGACTGGCACAGTCGACGCCTTGGTTTCGTTTGTCAACGAAGAGAAGGCTCGCCAAATCAAAGTGGCAGAGAACATCGAAGCTCAGAAGTCGGCAACAGAAGACTTGCACAACACCACGAGGGAAATCAATGAGATCATGAAGGAGGGGGCTACCTTCTGGGAGCAAGCTGCCAAAGTGGTAACCGTCCCTGTCGCCGCAGGTATTAGTTCCGCTGCCTTCTTGACACCGGGTGGTTCAACGCAGGGGTTTGATATTGCTGGTGCCCGAACAGAATTGGATACGCTTGCACAAACAGCTGCCAACATCACGGCAACAGCCGGGACGAAGACAGCTGCGGACTTGTCTGCCAGCCTTATTAAGCTGGACAACGATTACCAAGCCTTATTTGCCAGCCTGTCCGTCATCCAAAGAACTGTCCTCGATACCACGATCAGAAACACAGAAGCCTCGTTCGCAAGGTCGGCTGCTGAATTAGGAAGACTAATTCAACAAGGTGCAGCTACAACAGAGCAACGGGCGGCTGGTGCGCAGGGTATCGATACGGAACTGAAGAATGCCACAACAGAAGCTGGTAACACAACACAAGCGACAACCCAATTGAACTCGACAATGGGTACCGTCGAACAAACGACTGCGAACACAAATCAGCAGTTGCAGGGTATGTTAAACCTTGTCACCTCGGTCGGGCAAGCGGCTGGGAACATTCAATTCCCCACCGTGCCAACATCGCAAGTTGGGAACGCTCAGATTGGACGCAATGTCAGGGCTCGCTATCTTGCGGGTGGTGGCTTTGTTCCAAAGGGGACCGATACGGTTCCCGCCATGTTAACTCCAGGGGAAGTCGTAATGAATCCCCGAGCATCACGGAAGTTCTACACGCAGCTGCAAGCAATGAATGCTGGCGTGCAACCAATATACCGTCAAGAGGGCGGTCCCGTCTCTAACTTCGGAGACATCAACGTAACAGTCAACACATCAACATCGCGTGTTGATGACAGGGCTGGTAGACAACTCGGTCGCGCTCTCAAACGAGAAATGCGGCGCAACACCCTTTCTCTTTAGGAGGAGAATCAGATGTCAGCATCTAAGATTGACGCAACGCAAAGTGCGGCTGTGAGCATCATCCGCGCCGCGAACCCTGCGGCGTCCCAGGACATGAGAAGTGGCCTGTATGAAATCCGTGGTATGTTCAACGTGTCGCAGTGGCGCGGTGGGAAGCGGATCAACGAATGGAACATCGCGAACGGAATCACAAACGAAGGCAAGAACAACCTGCTTGACGTCGCTTTCAATGCCGATACCCAGATCACATCTTGGTATCTCGGTCTCATCGACAACGCGTCCTACTCGGCTCTGGCTGACGGAGACACGTACGATGACATTAACCAGGCTGGAAACGGCTGGGATGAGTTTACATCCTACACGGATGCGAACAATGCGTCCAGCACAACAACGCGACCTGAGTGGGGACCCGATGCAGCGTCGGCCCAGTCGATCAGCAACTCCACTGTTGCGATTTACGACATCACTGGATCGGGTACTGTCAAAGGTATCTTCTGCGTCGGTGGTATCGCCGGTGCCCAGACAAAGGGTGATCACGCATCTGGTGGTACATTGTGGGCAACTGCTCTGTTCACAAGTGGTGACGTGGTTGTGGCTGCGAGTGACCAACTGAAGGTCACCTATACAGTGAGTGCGTAAACTGGAGATGGCGTAGTCTCCCTCGCCGGTTAGGGCTTGCAAGGAAGTAGGCCCTAGCATTTTACTAACAGGAGTAATTCAATGGCTGTATTATGGATTGAAGGTTTCGATTCCTTCGGAACAACCAACGGTGTTGCTCCTATCGGGACAGTTGCTAAGTACGGCGACTCAGTAATGGCATTAAGCACATTGGAGGCCCCTCGACTTGGTTCGGGGAAGAGTTTAATCATGGACCCCACGGGGTTTCTACGCACAAGAAGCCTAGGAACCAATGTAACAATGTTCATTGGGTTTGCATTCTACTACGATGCTGTTTCGAGCACTGAAGAGTTCCTAACCTTGTATGAAACTGGCGTCACACGCAGCATTAACTTCCGCCTCACAGCCGGTGGGGAGATTGCTTGCTACCGTGACACTACTCTTCTTGGAACCTCAACGACTGCGGGTCTCTCACCTAACATATGGTATTTCTTAGAGTTCAAAGCAGTCTGTAGCAACAGCGCTGGAACTATTGATGTCCGTGTGGGTGGCACCACGAATGTTCTTAGTCTAACAAGTCAAGATACGCAAGAGAGTGGGACACCCGGTTACGAGTATGTAAAACTACTTGGAAGTTCAACAGCTAGTGATGACTTTCAATTTGATGACTGGTATGTAGCGAATGACTCAGGGTCCCAGAACAACACTTGGTTAGGTAACGTCCGCGTGGATGTCATCATGCCGAATGCAGCCGGGGATAGCTCGGATTGGACTCCAAGCGCCGGGTCAAACTATCAGAATGTGGATGAGATTCCTAATGATCAAAACACCACCTACAATACCGACTCGACGTCGACAAACAAAGACCTATTTAACTACCAGTCGATGCCGACGAGTCTTGGCGACATAAAGGCTGTTCAAATCAATACGGTGTGCAGACAAACTGACGCGACGGCATTCACACTAGCAACGCTTGCAAAGACAGGGACAACAGAAAGTTCAGACACAGCTCAGTCCATTGGGACAACGTCATATAAGGTTCTCTGGCGGGTCGTTGAACTTGACCCAGACACGGGAGTAGCGTGGACGGAATCTGGGATCAATGCGGCTCAATTTGGTTATGAGACTGGCTAATGGCTATTCGCGCTACTCAACAGTATGTAGAAATACTAGCTGCCGGTGATGGAGCAATCAGTACGACTCAACAGTATGTTGAAATACTGAGTGAGGCTGGGGCCAATATACATGTAACTCAGCAGTATGTTGAAGTCTTGACGGCTGTCAATGAATACTTTGCCGAGAGTTCCTTGTCCCTATCTCAAGAAGCAACTAAACAGTCTCCTGAGAAAGGTGGGAGTTCTCTTTCATTTACACAAGCCGTTGGGCTGTCTGGTAAGTTGAGATACTTTGCTGAGTCGGATGTCAGTTTTACTCAAGCTGCAACCTACACGCAACCCGTCAAAGCGTTGACCGCTGAGAATACACTAGCGATGACACAAGCCTCGACGAACAACATCAAGAAGTTGTTCGCTGAGAATACGTTGTCTCTGATCCAAGACATCCGCATCCCAGACACACACGTGGCTGCGGCTGAAAGCTCCATGGCTCTGACGCAAGCCGCGACGAAGAGTGGTAAGCTTCGCTATGACGCCCAGAGTATCATTGTCTTCGCAGACGATGCAGACAATAGCGTCAAGAAGCGTAATGTTACCACCAGCATCTCGTTCGGACAATCAGCAACGTTCGAATACGTGAAGATCGCTCGCTCGACATTGACCTTGACACAGACAGCTTTGAAGGGCTCGGTTGATGTCTCGGCTGAGAGTTCGATCGGGTTAACACAAGCTGCAAGTTCGATCCCAACGACACGTCAAGCGTTCAGTACCCTGAGCATGGGGCAGGAAGCTAAAGCGAACATCCGCTGGGTGCAAGCTGTGTCGACGATGGACCTGAGTCAGGAGATGTCCGCCATTGTACCGTGGCGGGTGAGTGCTGAGTCATTGCTGGTCGGTGAAGAGAGCGTGTGGAATCCTGAGTTGGGTCTGGTTGACACAACTGTCTTTGACATCACGCAAGAGGCAACGGTCACGCGTACGAACATGACGCGACCGACCGAGAGCCAAATCAGCTTCAGCCAAGAAGCCAAGGTCACACTTGTCAAGTCGACAGCGACATCGCATGGCGCCACAAGTACCTTGTCCCTGACGCAAGCGGCGGTCATTGCAACAACGCAAGAGGCAGAAAGCCAGATCACCTTCGGGCATGCGGCGACGGTCACCAACTCAAAGCCTGCTCTTTCTGATGGGCTGTTCGAAGACAATCCGGACATCGGGACAACCGACGGTCAGTTGGCATTCGTGAACATTGTTCGTGGTAACCCGGCGACGTCAACAATTGGTGTTTCGCAAGCTGTTACCTACACCCTCATCAAACCAACAACCGAGTGCGACTACAGCCCATTCGTTGGTGCCAACACTGATGTTAACGCACCGACCCCACCTGATGGATCACTACCTGCCCAATCATTTGATCCGACAACGACAAGGTTCAAGTTGGTCATCCCGGCGTATGGCGCCTTGGGCGGCGGGTCGCCGCTGGACTCTGTTGTCCTGCGATCGCCTGACTTCGGAAACCGTGAGGGTGTGCAAACGACAAGGGTCAATCGGGAGACGCGTGGCGGGACACTGCTCATCTACCGCGATCCGATCTGGCCGCAGTTCTACAAGATGACCGCACAATTCTCAGCCCTGGATGAGCCAGCTGCGAGGAAGTTGCTGCGGTTCATGGAGGATCACTTGGGCTTGGAAGTCGGAGTGCAAGACCATGAAGGTCGTACGTGGCGAGGGACGATTCTTAACCCAGATGAGGCGATAATTCATGACGGTCGCGGCAAGTGGTCAGCCACCCTTGAGTTAGAGCTGGAGAAGGACCCAGTTTAATGTCATTCACACTTCAAGCCCCATACCCTGGTATCCAGACAACGTCAGTCCTGCCCAACCCTGGGTTCGGGAACAGCGAGGGTGTGGTTCAAAGCCAGAACATCAAGCGAGCCATTGACGGTACGGTTCGAACGTACATCAAGCGGGCGGGTCGTCGGAAGATGGCTTGGTCCTTCGTGCTCACACGAAACAAAGCCATTGAGGTGCGGGAGTTCGCCTACGCGTATCATGCTTCCAAGATACTCGTCGAGGATCATGATGGGCGGAAGTACGCTGGCTTCATCATGAACAACCCTCTCGAAATCACTTCCGTCAAGCGCGCAGCACCCGGGCGACAAGACCTGGATGGTGAGCACTGGGAACTGACACTTGAATTCGAAGGTGTTCCAGTGACAGCTAAAAATGCAATCACAGCTGGCGAATGCTACAGTCTGGATCAAGCCAACCAACCAAGGACAATCGAGTTGGATGCCACGTCCGAGGTCTCGGTTGCCCAAACCCAGTTCAACGATATGGGTGTCCCGATCGCGAACCCGCTTCACAACTGGGATGCGTCAGCTCTGGCAGGGCTTTCGAACGGTGACCGCCTTGTGTCGATTCCGAATGACGGGACTTCGAGTGTCACGCTCATCCCGCGTCCGACATCCGACTTCATGAACAACATCGATCCGACACTGGACTTGGCGCCTCAATACTTCCGCAATCAATTCTGTGGTCCAGCCAGCCTCTGGTTTGGTGCGACAGCTGGTGACACCTGGAATGGTGCCATGTCAATGCGATCCTCCTCTAATGTGTCATTCTTCCCGAACCGACGTGGCACAGTGTTCTTCGTACACTCACACAGCATCGGTGGTCCGCCTGGAAGCATCTATCAGTGGTTGACAGACGGCAACCTTTGGAACCTGTGGAACATCCATCAGAGCGGTGAAGTCAAAGAGTCATTTGATGTTGGTGCTGGGGCGAGTATGTTCCATCCTGCAACGTGGTCAACATCACCTGATGTGCTTCCAGACCTGTTCCATCCGGTCCTTGGTGCGGGTAGCAACAAAGACACTGCCCCGTCCATCTTGGTTCGAGGTCGACCATATGTCCACACGCTCCAGCGAAACACTGATACCAACATGCGTTGGAGGTTGAATGGGTTCGAGCAGACTGGACGGACGATCCCGAACAACCCACCGGCAAGTGGAATCTTCCGATGGAACCAGCCTGAAGTCCTACGGAACATTGGACTGACGCCTGGGGATGAGAAATACTTCACACGCGTGACCGCGCCTATCCCGACCGGTACACTACGGGGTCACTTTGGTCAGTTCATCGTGTACGACTATACACTGAGCGACGCTCAGATCGGAGCAGTCGAACGGTACCTGATGCAGAAGTGGGGCGTCCGATCAGATCGAGCGTGGTACACAACAGAGTCCTGTTTCAAAGACCTGTGTATTGAGAATCCGCGATGGTGTGGTGGGGATCAAGTTGGTAGCTTCACCGCTGGCTCGCAGCAGTACATCGACGACAACAACGTAGACACGGTTTGTTGTGGGGAGACATCATAATGAGATCGATTTCATCAAGTGCTCTGGCCAAACTTGCACAGAAGCGAGGGGTTGAGCCCATCCTTGTGGTTGGTATCCAATGGACAGAGGGTGGCATCTTCAAACTATATGCTGACCGTGAGATCGAAGGCCAGCCAGGTGTCAAGGCATCCATCCTTGAGATCGGCGAACTGGATTCAATCCTCGCTGTGTCCCTCAATGAGACAAACGATGGAATGACAGTGGTGCTCGACGACGAAGATGGAGCCATCAAAGACATCATTGACAATAACGACATTCACACACGTGACATCGTCGTGTACCAGTGGTTTGCGCAGTTGCCATGGGAAGACAAGTTCGCCATCTTCCGTGGGAAGATCAACTCACCAATTGCTTGGCGCGCAACCGACAACAGCGTCTCATTCAGTGCGGTGTCCCAGCTGGAAGACCGTGAGGTTGGATTCTCGATTGAAGAAGGTGACTTCGGAAGCGAAGAACTCGATGACCTGATCGGTAAGCCATGGCCTGAGTGCTTTGGGACAACAGTTCACACGAAGGCGTTGCAGCTTGACGCAAAGCACCACGGTTCGTTGGGTGAATCATTTGGAATGGCTGACTTCACAATCCCTCACCGTATCCAAGCGATCCTTGCGATTCGAAACTACCTGATCGACTTACAGTTGTTCTGGGCGTTCGCAGCGGGCTACCTTGCGTTCATTGGCGCCGAGCAGGCTGCACAGCAGGCACAACAGAAACAGCAGCAGTTCATCCAGCAGCAAATACAGTTCCTGCAACAAAGGGACGAGTTAGCAGCGGTCTACGCTGACCAACAAGCCACCGAGAAGAGTGCCGTCCGAATAGTTGGCGGGGAGAAGTTTCCAGAGGGTGAGATGACATTGAACATCAATGGCGCCTTGCTTACGGGTAGCTTCAATGGAACGGATACCTTCACAATCAGCAGCCAGGTACATCCGGAAGAGGAGAACTTCTTCCCAGATGGACCCAAGCAGTACCCGTCGGCTGAGACATATGGCGTGACCCAGGCGGACGGGTCAGCCTTCCTTGTCTACACAGGAAACATCAATGGCGATCAAGCTGGTGCGTTCTTCGCCCAAGCTGGAGCGGCGGTGACAATCTACACAGCCGAACCTATCCGTTACGTCGCCAGCATTACACCGGGATCAGTTTTGAAGGTTGCTGCCTTCACCACGGTCAATGGAGGTGAGCGATTGCTGCTAGACGTTCCGGAAGACATGTACGAAGTCACCCATCAAAGCTTCGGAACCGTACGCGCCACCATTGTCGAAATCAACGATGCACTCTCGAAGCAAGAGCCCCAGCCGTGGGAAGACACCATCTATGTGACCTTCCAATCCAGCATTGGTCCCAATACTGTCGAGATCATGAAGTACCTCATCAATCGGTACACTGACTTCGCAATTGACCCGACGTCATTCAGTGAGGTTAGTGCGTTGGTTTCAAACTACCCCATGCACTTCGTGTTCCCTGGGAAAAAGAACATATTCCAAGCATTGCAAGAACTGGCTTTCCAAGCCCGGTGTGCGATCTACTTACGGAACGGTGAGTTCATCCTAAAGTATCTACCTGCCCAACCTGATAGTGTACATACTTTCACCGAAAGTAATGTTGATACACTGAGTGTAGAATTGGGCTTCACCGAGACCGAGGACTTGGTGACTGTTATCAACGGGACGTGGAGACAGCATGGTGCTCAGGATGAGACCTACAACTGTAACATGCGTTACAATGTGAGGAAGTATGGAAAGCATGTGTTAGACGTGGACTACTACGCGTACAACCGTATTGATTGTGTTGTGAAGTCGATGACATATTGGATAATTCGTCGTGGAAACACGTGGAAAACGCTAAACTTCCAAGCCTCGCTGGATGCCCTCAATGCTGAGACATTCGATGGTGTCACACTCAACTTCACTCAGAACTACCAGGCGAATAGTGCGACACTTGGCATCGTCGAGATGGCGGACTACAACTCGGAGTCGAATACTATCAACTTCTCCGTGTGGACGGGCGTACGCGCGGGTGAGATGGAAGCCTACAATCTAGCATACCCGGCAGCCGTCAGTTCAAGTATACGATTCCCTGACGCCATAGAAGAAGCCAAGAGCTACTCTGGTGGAGGTGGCGTGAGCGGTGGAGCGGGAGGTACGCTAGATCGACGAGGACCCCATGCTGGTATCACAGTGACGTATAACGGAACCTCGGACCCGTTTGGGATGGGTAGTAGGAAGAACAGTGATCGTGGCGCGGTCAAGCCGAGTGATGTTGGTGACACGCAAGCGGGAGCTGCCGAAGTGACCGAGACTGGCTTCTTCGTTCAAGGAAGCGAGCCGCCGCCGACGCCTGAACTTGGGCAGAGTGCAATCGAAGACAAGGGGACAGCACCTTATTACATCGACATTCGCGTGACGGAAGTCCTCGACTCAGACAACCCAGGCAACGTGACAACATTCGACACGTTCTTCAAGGAAGTCACAGAGAACAAACTGAAGGGCGACACGGATGCCAACTGGTCAGACGGGACCAATGACAACACGTTCGACTTCAAGTATGATTCGGGTGGGAGTCAGTGGGGTGCTGGGACTGCATTCCTGCAAGATGATTGATTTGCATCAACGGGGTATCCCGATTATAATAGATTGAGGGGCTAGCGCGGCACTTCGATTGCCGCGCTAGTCGTCATTAACCTTTCGGAGGGAGCTACTGATGACAAAGTTCGAGTCTGCGTGGGTCGATACATACTTCAATAGTGGTGTCGACATCGCTAATCGCCGTGTCTTCCTTGGAGATATTGACGCTCAGTCGGTTGACAAGGCTGTCCGAGGGTTGTACTTGATGGAAACCGAATGCGACCAGCAGCCCTGTGAAATGTTCATCTCCTCGTACGGCGGGGACATCTACGAAGCGTTGGCACTGTACGACATCATGAACACGCTTCAATGCCCCATTCACACGTTCGCATACGGGAAGTGTATGTCCGCTGCACCGCTCTTGTTGGCGGCTGGCTCCAAGGGTAACCGGTGGGTGTCACCTAATGTGTTTCTCATGCACCATGATTGGTCAGCGGAGGTGGACGGCAAAGGTCAAAGTCTACAGGAGACCGTTCGTCATTACACGAAGTTGAATGCTCGATGGATTGCCCTGCTGTCCGCACACAGCAACAAGAATATCAAGTGGTGGACCTCACGTGCGGTTAAATCAAACGACTTCTATTTCGATGCCAATGAAGCGATCGAATGGGGTCTGGCTGACAACATTTGGGATGAAAACTGATGGCGAACACAAGTCAACCTTATCGCAGAGTTGGAGCCAACAGCTGGGAAGAGCTGATCAACAAAGTCAATGATGTCCTTGAGAACCCGGATGATGGGTGTGATCCGATTGAACCCCTTGAGGTTCCAGAGGCACCCCACCGGTGGGCAAAGAGCGACATTCGTGAAGTTCACGACCGTCTGAACGAGATGCCCGGCGACTGCTTTGAGTTTGACCCTATTCCTGATTTGTGGAAGAAGTCAATCATCGACAACATCGAAGAGCAGCTTGAGAACGCGTGGTGTGAGTGCGAGGGGTGTGAACCATGTCAAGTAGAGTCGTTGGACTGGGAAACAATCCATACCCACTCGTGGTCATACGAACTGTGTGGCTTTAACCCCTCTGGTCCAAACTGCGGGGAGACCGTTGCCGATTGGGTAGGTATCCAATATTATCATGACCTCACGTTGGAAGAGATTGCATACTATGAGTCAGCCGCCGTTGACATGTGCTTCTTGAACCTTGAGCTTGTTGATTTGGAAGAGGATTTAGCCGACGCGGAAGCTGAGTTAGCAGCCGCTGAATCGGCACGCGATGCTGCTTGTGCTGCGGACCCGCCAACGGGGTGCGCGGCGGCGCAAGTGATTGTTGATGAGAAACAGCAAATTGTCGACGATCTCGAAGATGACATTGAAGCCAAGGAAGCCGAAATCGAAGCAGCTCGAACCGCGCGAGATGACGCCAGTTCGGCGGCGGATGCGGCGGCGGTTGCTGGTTGGACAGTCTTGTCAGAAATGGAATTTGATAGATCACCTACATCGACGGTTGTTGGACAGGACTACGAAAACATAACAGAGAAACTCCTGGCTAAAATCGGAACCCTACCATGGGCAAAGGATGACACATGCAGAACAAAGTTTCTCTTCCCCTGGCGGTGCCGTGGAGGTTGGCAGTTTCGACAGGAGAACAAGTGCTTTGGGACAAGTTGTAGCTGCACACTCAGGTCTCCGAACTACTTTACATTCACGTACTCGTACACACCAAACGGAATCCCCGTCCCGACAGAACAAGCACTTAGTCTTCTTGCGTCGGCGTGGTATTGGAGATGTAACTATTATCTTGACCCAGTCGCTGCTGGTTGCGACAGCCCGCCCGCCCCGCCGAGTGGCTGTCCTGGGATTGATTGGGACGCCCGTGTCCGGTTCCCATCCTGTCCAGAAGGAACCGAACCGCCAGAAGAACCACCAACCCCAGGGGACCCGCTTGATCTTACTCCTGATCCTTAGCCGGTGGCGGGTCAGCTCCGGCATCCCAGAACCCGAGGTCACATTTCCATGTTTCCAACTTGACTTTATAGCGAAGATTGCAGCCGCAGGCCGTGCATGAGTTGGCGGTTGACTGAAACTTACAAAGCCCGCAGATACCTAGTCTGCGGGCTTGTTCGTCTTCACTCGCAAAGACGGGGTTAGCTGCTGCTTGGGCGGCGGCCTTAGCCGCGTTCGACAGCTTCTTTAACGTTGATGGCCCACGAAGTTCCGTTCCGCCCTTGTATGGGCAGTTCTGGCAAATAATTGGTGTCACGACTTCCTTGAAACGCCCCGAACTATGATGTAAGCAGGACTCACCATTGGAAAGTTTGACTCGTGCAATACACGGTGGGTAATTCATAGCTTGAACTCCAAAAGCAGTTTCCGATACAACTCAGCCGTTGCAAGAGCATCACACAGGGCATCATGGGAGTTAGAGTTAACGACGTCCAACTTGTTGCACATATACGTGAGCCCGACTGCTGGGAACGGAATCTTGTGACCCTCTACATAGTATCGATCATTGATGAACATTCCGTCGAGCATGGTGTCGCGCGCCACTGAGTTGAAGAACACATCGAACTGATCGACGCCGAGCCACGCTTTGAGGAATGCTGCCTCGAATGCCCAGTTGTGAGCCAGTGGGGCAATTCGACAATCGACAGGTAAGTCGAGGCTGAGGAACCAACGTCCAAGAGCCTCCTCCACGCAATTCTGGGAAGAGGCTGTCTGAACCAACTCATCGATATCAATACCATGGATGGCAGTCGAATGCTTGTCCACTCGCTCGGGGAAATCGGGTGCGATGTTCCGATAGAACGGAGGCACACTCTTCAATGGGCGAAGCTGTGAATCGAGAGGCTGAATCGCGATCTGGATTATTTCATGGTAACCAGCCTCGCGCCCAGATGTCTCAATGTCAATCGAACACAGGATGTTCCCAGCGAGATGGACAAAGCCGGGATGAATAGTTGCTGTCATTCTTCGACCTCCTTCCCGTATCCAGTCCGCTCACGGAACCCGGCTTCATCAAAGAGCGTGATGAAGTCTTCCATGGACTCTTTGAACATTGTCCACTCAGGCGGACGGTCGTCGCCCTCCTTGTAATGATCAACGTAATGACGCATCATGAAGACATTGCACAAGACGTGATCGAGATGGTGCTCACGAGTCTCTTTGTCCAAGTCCTCTCTAAGGAAGAACCACTTCAACAAGTGACGCATGGTGCAGCAGAATGGTTCACTCCAGGGCATGCCCTTGGTCCAGTTCCACTCCGCGTACTTAACCTTGCCGCACATGAAGACCCGAGCGCACCCGGCAAGTAGATGGAGCGGAAGCAGACTGAACGCTACCTTTCCTTTGCTAAACCGGGCACCCGACCCCTTCTCTGTGCTATTGATATCACCAACTGCAAGTTCATCTGTCATTGGGTTCACTCCTTCTAAGTCGCTTATGATAAGAAATCAAGGGTCTGTGGCGCATGATCTCAGAAGGTACTTCGCCTTCATGATTCATGACCATGTTACCGATATGGGTCTTGTTCTTTGCCCCATAAGCGCCGGTCGGGTACCGATCGGGGATACCGGCACTGACTCGCTTCCGTGACCACTTGTGACGCTCCGTGTCATTTGGCAAGGATTCAAGGAACTGTTCGTACAAGTCAGACCAGAGGACAACCTCGCCGGGTGCGTACTTGCAATTATCATAGATGAATTGCGATAAGTCGTCGCTCTGTGATTCCATGTACTTCCGCTTGGACTCGGTGATAATACACTCAATCCGCAAACGGCTCTCTGGTGGGGGTAACTCCATGTCACACAGAGTCCGCATGAAGTGCGGCGCCTCGTCATCCAGCGCCTGCATCAAAGCGGCGTGTGGAATCTCTGGGAAACCCGCGTCAACCAAGGATCGGACATACATGATCATGCCTCTCGTGTCACCAAGTGCCATCATGCAATCTTCAATGTGGTTGGAGATTTGAATGAAGTGAAGCGTGTTACGAACACGGTACGCATCACGACGCATACGTCGAATACCGAGCCAGTCGCTGACCGACCAGTCTTTCATCCTCGCACGAGCTAGTTTACCGTCCTTCCCGTGTGGATTGATTTCTTCAATCACAGCAAGAACACAGTTCTCCAACTCACCGTTGAACTCCGAGTCGCGGAACGCGAACTTGGCATCCATGACACCATCAGTCACCAATCGGTCAATGGCATGCCATAAGGTTGACTTGCCGCAGTTCTCGTCGCCGTACAGGAACAAGAACGGAAGTTTGTCGAACGGACACCGTAGGAGACAGGCAATCCACAACTGAAGATAATGACGCCCGCTAGTGATGTTGTGGCGAACCGCCCAGTCGCTGTCACGTATGGGGATATCAAGATCATTTCCGATATGGTCCAGAACCATGTCCCAGTGCGTGTGTGTAGGCTCACCGTCTTCAATGATGGCAGGCGGATACTTCCACTGAGCCGCGCGGTAATTCCATTGGCGGTCACCTGGGTACTCGGGCTGGAATGGTTGATTAACCAAACGCCACGAAGAGTTGACGGAGGCGCCCAAGATGGCTTCGGCATCCTTTGGTCGAATGTTAAAGCTAGGCTGAGCCAAGTAGGACTTAACATCAGTCTTGGGTTGGCTGACCCATTCTTTGCGGTTGTCTAAAATAAACCAACCAGCGTTCTCGTTCTCGATGGACTTTGTACAACGAACAACAGAATCCCATTGAGCGAAGTCTTCCATCGAGGCAGCATCTTCAACAATTGGGCGGACGACCTTTTCCCACCACCCGCGTTTGAGGACCCACCCATTCGAAAGCTTCTCGTCGCCCTCGATTGCCTTCATCTTGATGATCAATTTACCATCCTGGTTGGTAGGCTTGAACACAGCTTCTCGCTTACCATACTTCTCTCTGTCGATGGTTACATCGGCACCGAGCATATCGACGGCGGCAAGGGCTTCTTCGAGTGAGTCAAAGTGAAAACCGCCTTCGCCTAACTCGGCACCACCAGACGCACGGGAAGCTGCTTCGAAGGTTGGCAGACGGTCGAAGTAGCAGGACAGCCACCCGTTGTCGCCACGTACCCACGTGTCAGCTTCAGTACCGCCGCGACCGAAACGGAACACTCGGAAGCCATGCCCTGGAAGCGGGAAGGCAAAGCAGTTACCAGTTAAGATATTATCTTCGAGTACGAACGAGTGGGTGTCTGGAACTGTGCAGCAGAAGACCTCTTCTTTACACGCTGATTCAATTGACTTAACCGTCCAGGCATAATACTTAGGCTTGGGTGCTGCAAGAAACCGCTTACGGTGTTTGGTCAAAAGAAAGAAGTTCTCTTTCAAATGACATCGTTTAAGGATCGTCGTGAACATCACCCCGGGTTTGTAAGTCCCTACACCACGTTCCTGAACCGTAATGGGGGAGGTTCCAATCCCTAGAAGTGCGCAAACATCACGAACATGTTGGATGCTGGCTTTGTCCGCTGATCGAATAATACACGAGCCAAGTGTGTTTACGCACCCGTCGGCAGCAAAGTAACCAGCAAGCCACCCGTAGAGATAGGGTTTGTCGTAATCTAAATCAACGAGGGACTTGAAATGACCAGGGAGATTTGATATTTCAACACCCCCTTCGATATCCCGCTGAGGGTGCTGATTAAAGTAAGGTGACAAGTCTTTGTCTTTATCCCCAAACAAGCATAGTCGACCAACACGAGGAGAAGCATGCCCGACTTGTGATTTAGCATCCCCATCTCCAAAGACAAGACCATGTTGAATCCCAACCACACCAGGGCTAATTTGACCTATATCCGAAGAGAACACTTGAACAAGCCTGTCTCCAATCTGCAAGTCTTTAGTTTCAACACGTGTGGAAGTGTTGAAACGGGGACGTCCATTTGTCTTAACTTGTATTCGATCTGCAACAAACCACCCATGGTCAGGTGTTGCTTTTATTACTTTTGTTGATTGCCCCTGCTGCAATGTGATCGCTAAGACCTCTTGCTTCCCGTATGTTTTGAATGGGGCTTGCGTCCAATGCCGCCCCTGCGTCAATACCGTCTGAGTTGTCCCTGCCAACTCTCTAATAGGGCGAGCACCTTTACGCGTAATCACCATCGTGTCGCCGCTCAGGCAGTTTGGCTTGCCAGGGTCAGTCCCATCACTGAGGGTGTCGAAGCACCCGTCGTACTTGCCAGGGTTATTGTCCATGAGTGCTTTGAAAGCACGCGTGTGGGTTTGAACCAACCGGTAGTCATGGTGCCACAAAGATGTGTACCCGGTGTCACCCAACGCATCAATGACATCATTGTGCGCATCTGTTAACGTAATCGGTGAACGACTATTTGCCAACAGGGTAAACTGGTCTTCGTCTTTCTCTTCAATCCCACGCACTCGAACGCGTGACCGTTGACGGGTCACGACATCAAGGTTGTCACGCCAGTTAGCGGGAAGGTCAGACTCACGGAGGGGCTCAGTGGCTGGCTTGACTTGCGTAAGCCCCCGGTTTTCCTTGGTGGCTCCTCGGTGCCAAACCCACATGTTACCGCCACAACAGTCGATGGCTTGAGAGAAGTCGAAGCCAGTGTCCTTGGACATCATCCCGAGGACACACCGCGCGAGAGCCGCGTGCTCGTTGTGGTTGTTCGTGCGAATACCTTGGTCACCTGGATCGGCGGGGTCTTTGTAGAAGTACACGTACAGGTGGATGCCAGCACCGCGTGTCGACAGGCGGACCTCGACCCACGGGATGTTGCAAGCCATGTCCTTAACCTTCTGAATTTCACTCTCGGAGACTCCAACACCATCGGCATGGCCAGTGATCGCATCAAAGTCGAACCCAACCCATTTCGATCGCTTATTTGCCCAATCCCAACCCGTCAACCCGATCCCTTCTGCATGCTCATCCAGTGACCAGTCAAGGTCATAGTCGTGCCACTCAGGGCTATCGGTCATTGCCTTCTTGGGAATACGGATGTGCCACCACGACTCGTGTTCGTCTTCCCACGTGTTATGTTTGCCAGCCACTTGGTTGCCTTTGTCCGCCGCAACGTTGACTTGAACCTCCATGGAGGACTGGTAACGCGCCAGCATGTCAGCGTTGTTGACCTTGCCCTTCTCGGACTTGACGGCGAACAGTTTGCCAATGGCTTCTGTAACTTTCATGTGCTTTCTCCTGATTGAAACGAATAACTCCGACGATCATTCCAGTGTACACGAAGGCCGGACAGCTGTCAAATCAAGAAACGCCTCGCTTTGCCAAGGCATCGTTTCGAGGCATAAAGCCCGTAAATAAAGAGGGCAACTGGCAATTTGGGCTCAAATCCGAAGCGACGAAGCCGTTCTGTACTTACCCCTATGTTTTTATACTTTAGCGCCTGACCTTTTAGAATTGAAAACTTCAAAAACAATAGACTAAAGTAACGAGGTCATCATTCGCCTCGTCGTAGTGGTAGGCTTTAACTATTTTGACAATCTTGCCGGATTTAGGCTTACTTTTATGCCACAAGTTCGTATAATGTAGGTGATGAGTGAAATTCAAATGCTACCGATCGGGCTGATTGACCCACCCAAGTCGCTTCTGGGACCTTTCAAACCTCGGGCGATTGTATCGCTTGAGCTGCTTGAGCAGGTCAAACGCGACGGCAACGTCAGCCAGTCATTGCTCGTCCGTCCACGTGAGGGCGGGCGGTATGAAGTCGTGGATGGGTTCACGCGATACAACCAACTGAAGGCAGCAGGGACCACCGAGGTGCCGTGCATCATCCAGGACCTGGACGACAAGCAAGCCTTAGTCAAGCAGGTCCAGCTGAATTCTACTCGCCGGGAGACGGAGCCCCTCGCTTACCTCCAGCAGTTCATCGACCTGACTGAACTTGATCCAACACTTACCGTTGCTGATCTGGCGAACCTGGTCACGAAGTCGGAGAAGTGGGTGCGCAACATCATGCGGCTGAGCAACTTAACACCGAAAGCCCAGCTGCTCGTTAAGCGAGGCGAGATCACAGCGTCGAACGCGTACTTGCTGGCAAGGGTCAACCAGTCCTTCCAGGACGAGTACATCGAATCCGCTTGCACCCTGTCAGCGCGAGACTTCAAGCCAATGGTGGCAGAAGTCGTGAATCGGCACCGGGAAGCAATCAAAGAAGCCAGCTTGAAACGTTTTCATGGAGGGCAGAAGAATCCGCACATGCGCCCCATGCGTCAAATTAAGGAAGAGCTTGACACAGGGGCAGAAGGACGAGTCGCCATCTTCAAATACAAGCTGACGACACCAGAGGCAGCATGGGATGCAGCTGTGCGGTGGGTCATGAGTCTGGACCCAGAGTCTTTGGAGGACTACAATCAGAAATTCATTGAGCGGGAGGAACGACGGACAAAACAGATTGAACAACTAAGGGAAAGAAATCATCGATTTGACACATGAAATCTTTTGACTACTATGGAATGCAGTAACGAGTTTCTATTTTCAAACACTGGAGCAACGAAATGACAAAGCACGAGTTAGTACCTGCTGGCATCCTGAGCAACCTCCCCGTTCAGATGGGCGACGATGAAGACTTTGCCGAACTGGCGAAGGGCGTAAAGTACCTGCAACGATTGCAACTCGTGTCTTCTGGGAAGCACGTGAACTCAGGGCAAGCGAAGCCCGGAGACTACGCCGTCATCCTCAACAAGAAGAACTGCCAGTCCCTTGGCAACAAGATCGACTTGTTGCCGCTTGCGAAGCGCCCGAAAGCGTTGGACATGAGCGATCTGTCGTCCATCATTCAGACGTTTGACTTCAAGTCCGACCTCTTCCAAGACATCAAGGAACGAGCCGGGACGAAGGACAGTGGGTGCCAATGGGGCACATCCTTCCTCGTGATCGAGCGAAGCACCGCAAGCATGTACGAATACTTCTGTGGCAACGCCTCCGCGCGACAGATCACAGATTTGATTTCGTCCTACTTGCCGATTACGGCGGCACAGATCGCGAAGCGGAAGTTGGTTGGCGTGGAGCCGCATAGCTACCTTCCGTTCACCATGAAGTCCGAATTGACGGAGCCAAACAAGAAGCAACAGCAGTGGTGGGTGCCGCTGGTGAGCGACTGCTCGACTCCGTTCACGAAGGACAACATGCCGTCTCCCGACGACATCAAGGCAGAGATTGACAAATTCCTGAAACCAGTCACTGATGAGGAAGCAGGGGTTGTGAAGGCCGAGGGACGACGCGCACGCTAGTCCGGCCTCTCAGGGAGATGCGCGACCGGGCGACACTCGGTCGCGCATTGTTTTCCATTTGACAAACCTTCATTCGGATGGTACACTAGAAGATGGGTAAGAAATGTTCCTGCGGATTTGGAGGCTTTCATGACTTTGCTTGTATCGATGGTACGATCTATGGTCCTTGTGATGATGATTACTGTAGTGGCGTCTGCGAACCAGTCTACGACTGCCGATGCGGATGCCACCTCGTTTCTGGCACTGGTCCAGGCACAAACACAAATCATAAAGGAAGCCCACCCGAAGGCGGGAGTTGACACCCACCGGGATGCACACGACTTTAACACCGACGCCGTTCGAATCGCCGAGGCGCAGTTCCTGACGGGACGCGAGTGGGTGCGGTGGGTCTTGAAGTGGAACCGTGAACAGTACCAGCGATCACAGCGCGACATACGGATCGAGACCCGCGTCGGGACTAGAATCACGCGGCAGGGCAACACGACGTTGATCATGCCCTACGTGTCGACATCTTCTTACGGCAACGGTCCAGCGGTCTTGTTTAATCCATTCGTTCAACCGGAGAAGCCATTCAATGGAAAGTGAAGTGGACCAGACAAACCATCTGCTCCCGTAATCCAATGGTAGGATGCTTCTTTTGTAAAGAAGATGTTGTCAGTTCAAATCTGACCGGGAGCCCTATGCCTTACAAAGACATCAAAGACCAGCGGGAATACCAACGTCAATGGGTACGAAATAGACGTCAGATGTACATGCGAGCATACCGGGAGCGTAAGAAAGCATTACTTGAGGGAGTAGAATGAGAGGTCGTGAGAACTGAATACACGATGACAGCCGACGGTTGCCGCGCCTACCCTGGAGATGCGGTCTGGATCAAATCAAGTGGCGGATGGATTCAGAAGACTGTCGGAGAGTGCTTCAAGCACAAGATCACGTATACTTGCGTTTGCCCCGAGGGCTACGTGGGTAGCCAAGCCACAAGCGTTTACTGTATGAAACCCGAGCAGGCGTAAACTGCTCACAACCCCAATTTGGAGATTTACACTATGGGAGTTATCACAGACTACTTAGCGGCTTCGAAAGTCATTGACTCGACCGCACCGTTCTCACCCGGGAGCAAAGTGGCTGCTCGCGAACTCAAAGCGATTATTGCAAAAGGCGACTCAACCAACCCGACAGCGTTCGCCGCTGCCGATCAGGTCCAGTCCATCGCCGTGTACTCCGGAACCGTTTCCGGTGGTACGTTCACGTTGCAGCTAACGTTGTGGGATGGAACAGTCATTACGACCGCCGCCATTGCTTATAACGCCAACGCCGCGACGATTGAGACCGCGATTGACACGGCTGTTGCCGCCGTCGATTCGGTCCATACGATTCCTGTCTACACTGGTACGGTCAGTGGTGGTACGTTCACCCTTACGATCAGCCTTCCTGGCCTTGCTCCAATCACAACGGCAGCCATTGCGTACGACGCAAATGCCGCAACGATTGAGGCTGCGATCGACACAGCCGTGACAGCGGCTGGCACCGTCACTGGTTGGACGAACGGCGACATCACCGTTGCTCTGACGGGCGACTTGACAGCCAACCCAGCAACCCTCACCTTTGATGGCACGAGCGTTGATGACCAGACTGTTCCTGTCACAACGATTGACGGCACATCGTTGACGGGTGGTGGTTCGGCTACGACAATCGTCTTGACCACACCCGGGCATGCTCCGGTCAGTGGTTGGTCGGCTGGTGACATCAGCGTTGCTGGTGGTGACCTCACAACGGCTCCGGTCACGTTGACCTTTGACGGAACTTCCGTTGATGAACTCAACCATGGGCTCGTTGTCGTTAATGGCTCCTCGTTGACAGGTGGTGGGTCGGCGGGTGCCGTTACCAAGACCACGGCTGGGCAACGCGCTCGACTTGGGTACGGCGTTCTGAATACCCTCGGTATTCTGACCGGCACGTTCCCCGCCGAAGGCGAAGTCCCGACAACTGCGAATACGCAGTGGGCGTCGCGCGACCAAGCTGTGATCAGTCCGGGCACGATCGACTTGATCTGCAAGGACATCGCGATCACCGAAGGCGTTGGTCCCAACAACAACGGTGATGCGATCTACGCCGCACTGGTGACTCAGACCGACATCAACGTCGGCTAAGCGTTGCCTCTTGATTGAATCGGGCGGCGGGGAACACTACCCCGCCGCCATTTTACTAGGTCCAACATGGCTCTCATAAACACGAACAGACAGTGGATTTACTTGCTTGAGCCGCACACGGCGAGCAGGTCGACGTCCATCGCCCTTCAGAAGCTTGGGTTTATCTCAGTTGGCGGGTGGCACGCGAAGCTGGCGCCACTCCATGAAGCTGGCATGATCCCTGACCCAACCGACTACGAGGTTGGGGTCACCGTTCGGAACCCGATCGATGTGCTAATCACGAAGTGGTTGAAGGGTCGACCCAAGAAGATATCACTCTGGGATTGGATGCGAGAGACTGACCCAGTCTACTTCCGACACCCATTGATGGGCCTGTGGAAGACAGGCACAACGTTCTGCTGGTTCGAACACTTAACAGAAGACCTTCAGTACGTCTTCAACAACCCGACCATCACAGTCGACTTTGATCCAACCCACAAGTGCCGCGAGGACGCCAGTCTTGCGAAGCGACCTTGGTGGAAGTACGTGCAGGAAGATCACCGAGTGCTAGATAAGGCACTTCGCATGTACGGCGACTTCATGAAGGTGTTCGGATACCATTACGCTGAATGGAATGGTCGTCCGCACATGTTCATCGATGAGGATACCCGCAACAAACTAAGGAGACAGATACGATGAGTTTCAGTAGCACAACTGCCCAGGACAACTCATTCCTACGCGCGGCCTTCCCTAACACGTTCCTAGACGATTGCGTGCTTTGGGTTGGTGCGAACCTTGATCCAGAAGACGTGTTCGACGATGATGCGTTGGAGAACTGGGCAATCAACAATGGATTCAAAGTGGATGATTACGCATGAAAGAACCACTCAAGATTCCATTCACTGAAGATGGTGTCATGTTGGATTGGATTTCCCCTCCAAGCTCAATGTGGAAATATACTCGCGACAACTTTGAGTTCGACTCTGTCATGACAATCGTCGGAACACGGCGAGGGCGATCAGCCGCGAAGTTCGTTTTGAAGGACGCGGGCGGCAGGCCCTACACCATGTTCATGAGCGAGATGCTCAACATGGCGAAGAACGCCATCATCCGACGTGGTTCTGTCGAAGGGACATGGACATTCTGCAAGAGAGGCGAGAACTACAGCTTGCGGTGGGTACGATGAAGTTGACAAAAGCACAACTGGTGTGGTTTATTGGCGCCTGGCACAAGGCGGATACAGGAAGCTTGACCCAGTTTAATGATCTGTTTGCTAAACCCTTATGTCTGTTCCCAAAGCGTGATGGGTCATGGGGCACAGGTGTCTTTGAGAATCCAATGGTCTGGGGACCATGTTTTAAGTCTCCTCAAGCCGCTGCTATTAAGTCTATTGAGTGGCTGGAGTACACGTATCCAAAACAGACATCATTCGAGTATTTTGTGTTTCGCACCTTGCAACGTTGTGTTCAGACATTGAACGAATATACCCCGGCAGCAGTGTATGGTTCTTTCACTTCCGATGGTGGTTTAGTGTTTACTAAGACACCTCATCTCGCTCTAGCTGAATTGAGACAGCTACTGGACGAAGCCTCCATGAATTTAAGCCAGGAAGATCGTAAACAACACCGCTTTACGACGAGGAACGCCCTATGATTGACCGCGAGCTGGATGTCGGCTCAAAGAGCTGGATGGCAATTCACACCGAGAAGGAACGACAGACACTCGCATGGAGGTTCTTACACAAACTACTCCCTCACGAGGTGCTCACCAAGTATGCAAAACCAACTGACCCATCAGTCCAACTTGCAGCTCTGGCGCTCAACATCGAGCAGATACAGAAAGACCAATCATGAATCACTGCGTAGCATGTGGAGAGATACTGACTAGCGGACACCGCTGCAACGAAGAACGCATCCGGCGAATCGAGGCTGGTTATAAGGCGGCAGGCACACGTGCCGAAGAAGAAGGCTGGTCCCCGAATGAGATCGAACGTCTCAACTATGGGCTAAGCCTACTGGACTTTCAAGAATGACCGCCGCTAACGTATTTGACGTGACTGAGGGTTGAGTTTATAATAGGGGAATGACTCCTCAATCTGTACTCGTGACACAGCCTTCGGTTTCTCTTCAGAAGCTAGTTGGCGCCTGCTCGCAGGTCTTGCAACATGGCGTCGCGGACGCGATCGACTCCAGCCGCCGTAAGCTAACGGACGCGGAGAAGTTCGTTTCCATTCTAGACGCGATGCGGAACCCCGACGCGCCGGTCGGTCTTTCGCACGATCTCTTACGGCACGTTCAGTTTAGCGTGCTCACTGTCGCCAACAGCTTTGACATGCTGGAAATCGCTGAGATTTGTAGCATGCCTTTCGTATCGGTCGACACCAAGCATAACGACGATTTGATGGTCGGTGTGTTTAGTGGCACTCTCGACGAGTGGCGCGTGGCTGTTATTTCAGGGACGTCATCGATCACAACCACTGAGATACGAGCTGGCTTCAACAACATCCATTCCATGTTCGTCAATGCAGGACTCGGGGCGATCTGGGAAGGGTACGACAGCAAACGAATGCCCGACAACACATTCTTACTGGAGCAACAATGAAATACGCGAAGTACGACGACTTGAAGATGTACACGGAGACCACAAGCGGATTGCTGGTCCCGCACAAAGTCAATATGAAAGTCGACGCTTCGCGCATTGCGTTCACCAAGTGCCCGTTCGCACTCAAGGATGAGATCAAAGCAATGAATGGGTCCAAGTTCGATTGGGATAGCAAGACATGGTCAGTCGCGAACTGTGATCGGAATTGGTTTCAGATCAAGTACCTGCTCAACCAGAACCCATACGCGTGGTTTGAGAGACCGCTCAAAGAGTTCGAGTATCGTGACTTCGAGGTTGACGGCGAGACCAAGACACTCATGCCCCACCAGGCGTTCATGGCGAACACGGGACTCACGTACCATTATCAACTGTGGGGCGCGGAGATGGGCACGGGCAAGACGCTGTCGGCTCAGATGGTGATGGAGAAGTCTGGGATCAAGGATTGGTTTTGGATCGGTCCACTCAAGTCAATGGACAACATCAAGATAGAGTTCCGAAAGTGGGGTCTCCCGGAGGACATCAACGTCCACATGACAACCTTCGAACGCATCGTCAAGTACATGCGCAACCGCAAGCCCGGCGATCCCATCCCGCAAGGACTCATCGTTGATGAATCATCTCGCTGCAAAGAACCGACCACGAAGCGCACCTTAGCCATTCAGAAGCTGGCGGATATGATCCGTGCCGAGTACGGAATGGAAGGCTTCGTGATCTTGATGTCGGGGACACCATCACCCAAGTCACCCCTCGACTGGTGGTCACAGTGCGAGATCGTGTGGCCTGGGTTCTTAAAAGAAGGTTCGAAGAAGGCACTGAACCTCCGCCTTGCGTTCCTGGATGAAGTCAAGTTCGACGATCGCACCGTGCAGAAGCGAAGCGGATGGCGGGACGACGAGAACAAGTGCCACTTCTGTGGTAAGTACCAGCTGGTCGTCTGTGAAGACTGTGCGAAGTTGAAGAAGCCCGACCCGGAATGCCGGTTCTGTGTTCACCACGATGATGAGGAAGATCACCGCTGGAAGAAGAGCGTAAACGAAGTCGAGTACATGTACGATCGCTTGGACGGGCTTGTTCGCATCTTGCATAAGAAAGACTGCATTGACCTCCCACCGAAACAATACGAAGCCGACGTTTGTGAGGTGAGTCCGAGCACCATGAGGGTCGCTCGGGCTCTTCGAGCAGCCGCAACGAGCGTCATGCAGGGAATGACCTGGCTCCGTGAAGTGAGCGACGGGTTCTTGTACAAGGATGAGGTCAAGGGGACGAAGCCGTGCAACATCTGTGAAGACGGGACCGTTACCGAGTGGTACGACCCGGATGACCCAGACCGAGGCTTTGAGGACATCCAGTTCTTCGACAATGAGTTCGTGGACTCGCTGGAGACGCGCCAAATCACGTGTCGCCAATGCAATGGCACAAAGCGAATGCCGCGACTGGTTCGATCTGCAAAGCAGACAACCTGTCCGAAGGAAGCTAAGCTGATCAACCGACTCAAAGAGTGCGAAGAGGACACAGGACGTATCGTCATCTTCACAGCTTTCCAAGGGTCAAACGATCGGGTCAGGGAGATTTGTCACAAGGAGGGATGGAGCGTTGTTCGTTGTGATGGACGTGGTTGGGAAGTCACGACGTGCGAGGGAGTCAATCTCAAGGACCGAGTTAGCGTCCCACTGGAATATTGGATGGGCATGTCCAATAAGAAAGTGGCTTTCGTAGCACACCCGGCGTCGGGAGGTTTGTCGTTGAACCTCACGCAGAGTCGGATGGCTGTTTTCTATTCCAACGACCACAACCCAGAGTCAAGAAGTCAAGCGGAAGATCGTGTTCACAGGATTGGGGCAGACTTGGTGATTCCTGTCAAGATAGTCGACATCTATCATCTCCCAAGTGATCGACGGATTCGTGAGATTCTGAAAGAGAACCGACGACTGGAGTTGATGTCGATGGGCGCCTTCGCAGAGATACTAGACTGAAAGAGGATCACACCATGGCCAAGTTCACTTCCGACGAGATTAAACAAATCAAGAGGCTCCTCGCAGCCGGTTTGAAGCAACGAGAGATTGTTAAGCAGACTGGTGCCTCGCGCGGTCTCGTTAGTGACATCAATTGCGGACGGGTTCACAAGAGCGTGGAGTTTGATGAGCTACCTCTACAAGCAGTTGCTGAACCACCCAAACCACCAACGACTGATGGGAACGTTCTCGTTATTGGTGACCTTCACCACCCCTTCTGCTTGAAAGGTTACCTCGACTTCTGTTTGCGTCAGCATAGTCGTTTCCAGTGTGAGACTGTGGTCTTCATTGGCGACATTATCGACAACCATTATCCGAGCTACCACGAGACCGACCCCGATGCGATGGGCGGCGGAGATGAACTCGAAATGGCAATCGAACACACCCGCCCCTGGGTTCAGTCATTCCCCGAGGCGTACGTCTGTGTTGGCAACCACGATCGCATGGTGATGCGTAAAGCCTTCTCGGGCGGCATCCCAAAGAAGTGGATCAAGTCTTACAACGAAGTCCTTGAGGCTCCAAACTGGAAGTTCATGCAAGACCTGGTCATCGACAACGTCCAGTACATCCACGGTGAATGTGGGACGGCACGCGTCAAGGCGAAGAACGACAAGTTCTCGACTGTGCAAGGTCACCTCCATACACACGCATATGTCGAGTTCCTGACTGGGCGCGACGCATGTACATTCGGAATGCAAGTTGGCTGCGGGGTCGATCGTGACACCTACGCCATGGCATACGCCCAAACGGGTCCCCGCCCGGCGATTGGGTGTGGTGTTGTTTTGGACGGCGGGACATTACCTATCTACATACAGGGAGACTTCTAGTGCGTATGGCGATTTCGATTAAAATGGATTCTAAGATTCGTGACCTGATGACGAATGACGGCAGTGAGGATCAGGATGTTCTCGAACGCCGTGCGTTGGCTGCCGCGACACTGGTGGAGGCACGCGATGAACTCGACGATCTGATGTTGTCGGAGGCACAAGATAAGATGTATCCTCCGCCTCCACCCACAATCAAGATTACGGTTCGGGAAGGTGGGGACATGTCACCGCAACCAGATGTGTCGGTGACAGTTGATCCTGACGACACCAAGAAGGACGTGGTTCGTAAGATCAAAGACGAGCTTCGTAGGCAATGGCAGTTGTAAACAAAGAGTTCCGATTCGTATTCCTATGCGAACCCCATACGGGCTCCCGCGCGGTGCGGGAAGCCCTTTTAACAATTCCAGGAAGTGTGGAAACCAATGGAGAACATCACGCCAGTCTTTCGAGATGTACACGTCTGGGCTTCCTCACGGGTCGCGAAGCGTGCTCGTATACAGTGTTTGCTACAATTCGAAACCCCGCCGACCTTCTCGCAACTTGCTGGTTTGTGTATGGCCGTAAAGGCACATTCGAGAACTTTGTACGACACGAAGGAATCTCCTTCCAACAAGATGACACCTTATTCTGGAGAACAGTAAATGACGTTGACATACTCATCCGATATGAGGCCCTTGAACTTGGGCTTAACACAGTCCTCACCGAATGTGGTTATAGTGGCACCCTCCAGCTACCCACTGTCGGAATCACAGTCGGTAAGCCTCATTGGACAGAGCTATGGTTTCCTGGTCTTGCCGAGTTCGCACATGATAACTATGGCGATATTACCCGTTACGGATATCGGACCATCTTTGATGGGCTAGATGCCGTTGGCGCAGAACCAAACGATTATGTAACGGTGACACCATGAAAGCCGAACTCCGCGACATCCTACCCGCCGACATCTTCAATGACCTCGCGTTCAACTGTCGAAACATCATCACAGATGAATCAGTCGAGAGTCTTGCTTCCGACATACTAGCTCATACGCTAATCTTCCCTGTCACTGTCCAACCGATGGATGAAGTACATCCAACCCTCCAGAACCCCGATTA
>Ga0180438_10000721_pt1 | contig 61003 bp, 51 predicted proteins | sample SS_ome_12_FD_132455 | JGI IMG/M metagenome (GOLD analysis project Ga0180438, IMG submission 132455) | Hypersaline lake sediment archaeal communities from the Salton Sea, California, USA - SS_3_D_2 metaG | ecosystem: Environmental > Aquatic > Non-marine Saline and Alkaline > Hypersaline >... | reverse complement strand
TGAAACCTTCTCAAGGTCGCGGACCGCCCCGATCAGCTCCCGGCCCATGTAACGCGGATGGTTCGTGACGAACTTCAGACGCCGGATGCCCTCGATCTGGTTCAGCTTCGCGAGCAGGCCGGGCAGGCGCGTCTCGGGCCGGGTCGTCGCGTCGCAGTAGCGGTTCACGGCCTGGCCCAAAAGCGTGACCTCGACGCAGCCCTCGCCGGCCAGGCGCCGGACCTCGGCCTCGATATTCACCGCCGGGCGGCTCTGCTCCGGCCCCCGCACACCCGGCACCACGCAATACGAGCAGAACCGGTCGCAGCCCAGGATGATTCGCACCATGGCCTGGTCCGGCGTGGGGCGCATCCGGGCGGTGCGGCCCGGGTCGTACGGCTCGAAGCTGGCCATCACCGCCGGGCGGTCGCCCGCCGTGCGATCGAGGCTCACCTCGATGCGCGGCCCGCCGCCGGCCGCAACCTCGTCCAGAAGCGCGGGCAGGCGCCCCAACTGGCCGGGGCCGACGATCAAATCGACGTGGGGTGCCCGGCGGAGGATGGCGTGGCGCTCCTTTTGTGCCATGCAGCCCAGCACGCCGATGATGGTGCCCGGCCGCTGCCCCTTGAGGTGTTTCAGGCGACCCAGGGCGCTGTAGATCTTGTCCTCGGCGTGCTGGCGCACGCTGCACGTGTTGAAGAGGATCGTGTCGGCCCGGCGCCGGTCGTCGACCAGCTCATACCCCCGCTCGAGCAGACCGGCGGCGACTAGCTCGCTGTCGAGCACGTTCATCTGGCAGCCGACCGTCTCGATGTAAAGGCGTCGGGGCATGGAAGCACCTTAGTTGTGGCCGGCCTCCCGACCGTGCCACGACGTGCCGACCGCAGGTCTCGGGAGCCTTGGGAGACCTTCGGTCGCTACCTCGGCGCGGTCAGGAGACCCGCGCCGAACGGGGAGAAGTGCCGGCGCGGGGGAGGCCTCGGGCGCTACGCGGCCCGCTTCTCGCCTGCCGGCGGCGACCCGGCGCGGCGGCGATTTCTCTCCCGCCGGACGTCCTCGCGAAACCGCCCGACCAGCTCATCGCGGCGGCGGAGCATCAGGCGCACCAGGGCGCTTAGGGCCACGTAGCCGGCGGCCACCAGCAGGGCCACGTCCCACACCTCCATGTTTCCCATGGCCGGTCGTCCTGACAAGGGCTCCCCTGGGTTTTCCACAGATGCCGTATGTTACCAGGAAGCCCCTGCCCGCCGCGAGGGCAGTTATTCGAAGGCGTGCGGGACGGAAAGCGCTTGTAGGAGGCGTCTCCAGACGCCGACCGGACTCGCGTTGGCACGGATCGGCGTCTGGAAACGCCTCCTACAGGGTTCAATAGTCCAAATCGATCTGAATCCCCGATTCGGCCTCCGCCATGTCCTGGGCGATCTCGACGCCCAGCTCGGTCTCGGTGTTGTACTTCGGGGGGATGTTCTCGCCGGGCTTGGTGATCTCGATGCGGTAGAGCCCGACCTGCATGCCGCCGATTCCCTCGGGGTCCGCCTCCTTGGGGATGTTCAGCATGGCGACGCCCCACTCGTCGGTCTCGCCCGAGGCCGGCTGGACCTCGTCGCCGAGGAACTTCTCGGGGATCATTTTGACGGTGGCCCCGCCCAGCGGCTGACCGTTGTGCCTGACCGTAACCGCCTGCGAGGACCGGCCGAGCTTCGATTCCTCCCACGCCTTGATTCGGGCGTAGATCTCGTCGGCGGTGACCGCCCCGTCCCCATTCGTGTCGATGTTCTTCAGCGCTCCCTTGATCCCGGCGGCCTTGTCCAGCTCCTCGCCGGCGATCTTGCCGTCGCCATTGGCGTCGTACTGCTTGATCGCGTCGTCTCCCGCGTTGGGGTTGATCCCCGGAGGATAGACCCGCGAGGGCGTGTTGGAGCACGCGGCCAGTGCCACCATCGCCAACACGGCGAGGGTGGCCAACATCGTTCTCGACCTGATCGACATGGCGGAATCCTCTCTCTCGAATCGCAAGTCCCTGGAATGACGAGCCGGCCATGGCCCCGGACCGGTTCCCCCCCGGCCGGCGGCGGGGGCTTCCTTTCCCGACCGCAACGGGCAGCCTACCATCCCGCGGCCGCCGCGTCAAAGGGGGCCGGGCAGTTCAGAGGGCGTCGTATTAGTTCGTAGTGACCGCATTCATGCGGTCCCGAGCCGGCCGAAGACCGCCTTCGCGCAGCAAGACCCGATGAATCGGGCCACTACGAACACTCTCCGAACGGCCTTTCAGAGGTCGTCCAACCCCGTAAACCCGGTAATCAGCGAGCGGAGCTTGCGCCGCAGCACCGAGTAGCTGAAGAACTTCTTGCCCAGCTCGAAGTTGCGCTCGACCATCTCCTCGCGGTAGGCGGCGTCGCCGATCACCTTGCGGACGTGCTCGATGACGGTGCGGGTGAGGAAGCCGTCCATGGTGATCACCTGAAAGCCCTTGGGCTCGATGTCGGTGATGAAGATGGCGTAGCGGTTCACCAGCACCGGCTTGCGGAAGTAGAACGCCTCCAACAGCGCGTTGCCGAAGCCCTCGTAGAGGCTGGGGTAAGTAATCAGGTCGGCCTGGGCGTAGACCTCGGCCAGGTCCTGCACCGCGCCGCCGTTTCCGTTGGCGTTGACGTCCGGCTGCGGCATGTGGGCGTGGACGAACCTCAGATCGACGCCCGACTGCTGGGCCAGCTCGACCAGGGCGGCCTGGTACTCGAGTCCCTCGTCGCCCGACTCATGCGAAACCACCAACTTGCACTTCGGGTTCTTAAGCTGCGAAACCAGGGCGATCGAGTGCTCGATCCCCTTGCGCGGCACCACCCGCGTGGGCTGCAAGAGCATCACGTCGTCCGCCTCCAGGCCGATCCGCTCGCGGAAGTCGGAGCCCTCGGCCGGAGGCGGCGCGTTCTCGAAATCCAGCACGTTGGGCACCAGAATCGACGGGGCCCCTTTGCGCCAGGCCAAGTCCTCCTGCGCAAAGCTGTTGATCGTCACGTGCTGGATCGACGGCAGCGTGGGCGGAAAGGCCATCGCCAGGAAGTCGCCCACCGCGTTGACCGCGAACCGCGGCCGCTCCCAGTAGAAGTCGTGGTGATGGGCGATCGTGGGGACCTCGGTCTCGGCAATGTAGTGGGTCAACGCTACGCCCAGCGGGATGTGCATCGGTAGGCACAGGGCGTTCTCCACCAACAGAAAGTCGATCTCGAACTGACGCACGAACTCGTCGATCGTGTCGCGCAGGTGCGCGGCCACCTGCAGGATCCGCCGGGTCACCTCGGTCGGCCGCTGCCGCTTGCCGAACACCTGCTCGTTGATCCACACGTTGTCCCGATCGTAGAAGTACGCCTCGGGCACGAGCAAGCTAATGGCCGGGTCGCGGTCCAGCTTGCCGGCGTACCAGTAGCTCACGTGGCGGTGGTCCCAGAGGACCTTGGCCCACTTGGCGCTTTCCAGAGATACGCCGTCGGTCCCGGCGAACCGCGTCGAGATGAATCCGATATTCGACACTGCGGAGGTGAACTTTCGGGGGCTGGGCAGGTTGGGGCAGACGGGCAAGCCTTACCAATTCTAACGTCCACCCGGCGGAACGAAAAAGGGATAGGTATATTTTGTGCGAAGCACCCTTCGGGCCGTTCCGGCAAATATACCTGGTCCCTTTTTCGAGGTGCTTGCACTCGCCACACTTAGTGTGCATCGGACGGTCGCGCCGGAACCTCCAATCAGGACGGCATTTCCGGCAATTCACCGGAGGGAAAAGGTGACAGGCACCTTTTGCCTTCAACGGCCCGAAGGGTGCTTCGCACAAAAGGTGCCTGTCACCTTTTCCCGGATCCCAGAACACACCCGGCGAGCTGCCCCAGGTCGGTGAGCACCAGGTCGGGCGCGACGCCCTCGAGCCGCGCGTCCCCTTCGCGCAACCGCAGACTCCGCCGGTCGCCGGCAAAAAGGGCCGTATGGAAGCCGACCGTTCGAGCGGGCAGCACGTCGTTGAGCATGTCGTTGCCCACGTAGAGCACCTGCCGCGGCTCGATGCCGCGATCGCGCAACCCCGCGCCCGCCCGCTCGTAGAGCACCGTACCCGGCTTCGCGTGCCCCTGCTCGTAGGAAAAGAAGAGCAGCCCGGCATCGAACCATCGTTCGATCGGCTCTTCGAGCAGCGCGGGAAAGAGCAGCCGGGTATAGAACTGGGCGTTGCTGACGATCCCCAGGGGCAATCCCACCCCGGTGAGCCGATTCAAACACTCCTCAAGGCGGGGCATCGCCCAGCAGGGATTCGCCCTGACCTCGTACTCCACGGCCAGATACGCAAAGTCCACGGCCTCCAGACCGGCCGCGCCGATCCGCCCTTGCTCTTGGAGCCCTTCGAGCACGCGCTGCCACATCGTGCAGATGTCGACTTCCGGGTAGTCGATCCCCTGCTCGCGCAGCTCGGCGTGCCGTGCGCGGATCGCGTCGAAGAGCATTCCGGCCGCCTCGCCGACCGGCCCGGTCGCCCGGATCCCCACCGCAGCGAGCGACTCCTCCAGGGCCCGATCGCTTGCGGCCCCCGCCGTGCCGACCTCGCCGCTGGCGCTCACCAGCAGCGTGCCGTAGATGTCGAACAGAACGGACCGGATCCCCTCGATCTTACGCAGCGATGGGGCCATTTCGGTGGGAATCGGCTCCAGCGGCCGGAAATGGCGGCGGAATATCTCGACGTAGCGGTCTTCCATGCCGACCTAGCTCCGCAGCAACCGAAAGCGCTCCAGGCCCAGAAAGCGGTCGAGGATTCGCCCGGCGCCCTCGAGCGGCCCGGCGGCCTCATCGCGCCGGCTCTCGGCCACACGCTCGTACAAATCCAGGAGCCGCCGTCCACTGGGCACCCGGGAAAACCCCCGCTCGATCGCCTCGACGTTCGCTTCGATCCGCTCGGCCAGGTCCTCACGCCGCAGGGCGAGGCCGGTTTCGATCCAGGGGTTCAGCTCCCGTAGACGCCGGTGCTTGCCCTGGCTGCGGCAGACCGCGTCGAGCACCCGGCCCTGCAGATCCTCGTCGAGGTCGCCGAAGTCGACCATGCTGCCGGAGAGCTTGGCGTCGAGCTGCCCGTCGAGTTGCTCGGGCACCGGCCGGCCGTAGGACTTCAGCGTGCGGCAGTATGCCTCGCTGATGCGTCCCCGCACCGCGTCGGCCCCCAGCCAATCCACGGGCACGTCGAGGCGCGGGCGTAAGTGGTCGAAGCGCAGGCCGGACTGGCGGAAGTCGCCGGTGATTTCCGGCAGGTCGCGGCCCAGAAGCGCCCGGCCCGCCAGCCACGACTCGAAGAAGGCCATGCCGAAGCCCTCGGCCACGCTGGTAGTGAGGATCAGGTCGCTGGCCGCGAGGTTCTCGGTGAACCTCAATCCGCCGGACGACGCCCCCAGCTCGAACCGGCAGGGCGGCCCCAGCTCCGCAGCCAGCCCTTTCCACCGGTTGTAGTAGCGTCGCTCGACGGGGTTCATCGGCGCCAGCGTCAGTCCCACGACCGTATCGGCCGGGGCCATCGCCGCGTAGAGCAGGGCCTCGCCGATGTTCTTGCGCCGGATGCAGCGGACCGGGTAGAGGACCAGGCGCTGGTGCCCGGCCACGCCGAACCGCTCGGCCAGCTTGCGCCGGGCCTTCTCGCGCGGCGGCAGCTCACCCAGCTCGGGCACCGGGTTCGGCAGCAGGTGCAGGCGCTCGGGCGCCACGCCCGACTCGGCGAGGATCTCCCGGTCGCGCCCGTTGAGCACCGCGTAGTGGACGTGCGGGGCCTGGGGATAGAGCGCGGCCGGGTCGTCGATCACCCGGTAGTTAGCCGCCCGATAGTCCTCGGCGAAGTCGTGGATCTGAAGCAGCATGGCGTAGCCGACGCCGGCGAGCCGCCCGACCGCCGAGGGCACGTGGCGGTTCTTGCCCAGCGAGTGGTTGTGCCAGTGGAGCACGGTCTCTTCGGGCGCGAAGCCGAGCCCGTCGAGGACCCCGCGGATCTGCCCGTACAGCTCCCCGCCTCCGCCGGCCGCCGCCCCGGTCTGCCGGTAGTCGTAGTCCAGGCACGGGGCCTCGCCCAGCGTGAGTTCCACGAACCGCAACTCCCCAGCTAAGCCCTCGTTCCACCCCTGGCGCCGCCCGCCGCAGATCACCGCCACACGCCGCCGCTCGCCGGGCTCGAGCACGGCGTCGAGCGCGGCGAGTTGGTTCTCGATCACCCGAGTGACCCCGCCGCGGATCAGGTGGTAGTGGAGAATGGCGAGGTTCATAGCAGTGGGAAGTGGAGAGTGTGGAGCAAAGAAGCCCCCCGACTGCGTCGGGGGGGCCAAGCGATGAGTATAGCAGGGCAGCGTGCCCTCCGGTTCAAACCATGCGCCGGGATTCTGAGGCCCGAGGTTCCGTTCGTTGCGAGCCGCGGCGCCACTCAGCGATGCCGCACCCCGCCGACGCAGTCGGCGGGCTTTTCTCCCTCCCTCTCCCTCCCTCTCTCTCCCTCTCTCTCCCTCGCTCCTTCTCTCCTCGCCCCTACTCCGCCCCCACCTCCGCCGGCTGCTCTTCGCGGCAGAACTTCTGCCGGTAGGCATCGACCTCGATCATCGGCGGGCGCTCGAATTCCTCGATGGTATATTCCAACTGGCGGTACTCGCCCTCGCTGACCTCGTACTGGCGCATGATCGCGGGCAGCTCCCGCTCGAGGCGGACAAGCTGCTCGCGCTGGAGCCGCTTCATGAACGCCCTCAGCACCCCGAAGGCCATGCGCCCCAGCGCGATCGTCTCCTGGTTGCGGTGGATGCGACGGTCCAGGTCGGTCTGGGCAAAGGCGTACAGGCCCAGCCGCTCGTAGATATCGATCAGCATGGCCGTCTCGACGCCGTAGCCCACCGGAAACGAGATCTGCTCGAGGATCGACCGCCGCCCCGCGTATTCGCCCGAAAGGGGCTGCAAGATCGCCGCCAGCTCCGGGTAGAAGAGGCTGAACAGCGGGCGGATCAGGATCTCGGTAACCCGGCCGCCGCCCGTGGGCCGCAACCCCGCCGAAAACGCCAACGGACGATCGTAGAACGCTTTGACGTAGTGGACCCCCGGGTCGCCGATCAGCGGGCCGACCAGCCCGTAGACGAACCGCGGGTGGATGTTCTTGATGTCGGAGTCGATGTAGACGATGATGTCGCCCTTCAAGAGGTACAGGGCCTTCCAGAGGTTCTCGCCCTTGCCGCGATGCTGCCCGCACTCGGGCAGGTAGTCGTCGGCCACGTAGACGTCGGCCCCGAAGCTCTCGGCGATCTCGCGGGTCCGGTCGGTGCTGCCGGAATCGATCACCGCAATCTCGTCCAAGAGCGGATAGCGGTCGGCCATCTCGGCCTTCAGTATCACGATCTCCTGGCCGATGGTTTGCTCTTCGTTGAGGGTCGGCAGGCACAGCGAGATCGAGAGCCCCTGCTGCTCTTTCATTTCCACCAACTTCTTGATGTCCCAGAAGTTGGAGTGGTGGAAGGTCCGCTCGGCGAGCCACTCGTTAATCTTCATCGCAGGCCCCCTTATCGATCGCCAACAGGACGCCCACCAGTTGGGCCACGCCGCCCAGGATTGGGCCGATCAGCACGTGGTCGGGGCTCCGCTTGCCCCGCTCGCCGCGAGTGACCCCCAGGGTGATGCCGGGGATGCCCCGCGCGATCAGCTCCGAAAGCTCTGAAGGGCTGTGGCCCTGGTCCGGCTCGATCCCCAAGGCGTGCATCACCTCCAGCGTGCTCTTGACCAGCGGATGGGAAAAGGGAATCCCCCCGGCCCGCGTCTTGAAAAACATGTCCAGGTAGGCGTCCACGGCGTGCCGGGCCGACATCTCCGAGACGATGTCCTCCACCTCGCGCTGGATCCGGTCGATCATCTCGTCGCTGTGGCTGACGATCTCCAGGCCCAGCTCCGCGTGGTCCGGCTCCACGTCATAGGCCATACCGGCGCGGATCTTCCCCAGCCGAATCGTGGTGTAGGGGCGGCTGGGGATGGCGATGCCCAGGATGCGGTTGACGATATGGTTGATTACTACCAATGCACTCTCGGTGCCGTAGCTGCGCGAGGGCTCGGCCCTCACGTTGCAGGTCACGTCGCCCCGCGCCGTGCCGATCGAAAAGAAGTTCAGACGCCCGAGCCGCAACCCCTCCACGCAGATCCCCACGTCGAGGCGCGCCGGCGAATGGTCCAGGAAGAAGCGCAGCCCGGCGTGGTTACCCCGCATCAGCGACCGCGTCGAGCCGAGCAGGATCAGGTTGCTCTCTAGCTCGATCTCCAGGTGATTGAGCACCGCCGGTATCATCGAGAGGATGGCCGCGCCCAGGGCGTTGTCGCCAACGCCCGGCCCGATGACCCGGTCCGACTCGACCGTCACACTGTGATCGAGCGAGGCGGGGAAGATCGTGTCCAGATGGGAAACCAGCAGGATGTTGCGGTCCCCCTTCTTGCCGTGCAGGCGTCCCACGGCGTTACCCACTTCGTCGGCCGCCACGTCACCCATCCCCGCTTCGACCAGCCGGTCGAGCATGAAGCGGACCCGTTCCCCTTCCTGGCCCACCGGGGAGGGAATCTGGGCGATCATCACCAGGTTCGCCAGCAGCCGCTCCCGCATCGGCACGAGCGACTCGCGCAGCTCGCGAAGGTGATCCAACGTGGCAACGTCGGTGCTCATGAGCGTTCCAACAGAAACAATGCCGATCGGCAGCGAGACGATGCTCGGGACGCTATCCGTTGCACACCAATCAAGACGGACGGCCCGCCCGGAGCCGGTGTCCAAAATGGCCTTGCGCCGGTGTCCTTCCCCTCCTTTTGGTGGGTGCCTATTATAGCCGAGCCCCGTCCGGCTTTCCAGTACCCCGGCGGCCGCGGCCAAGCCCCGCCGGACGAGGCTTGAAGGCCGTAAAGCGTTTGTTAGCAATAGGTTACGGCGTTTTGGCGCCCTTGCACCCCGCCCCCCGCGAGTCCAAGGCGCAGCTCCCGCAAAGCGTTGGTCCGGCGAGCAACGTTGTGGTACGATACGAATATGAGCCCGACCATCACCGAAGAACAGCGCCAGGCATTGCAGCAGAATCCCGGTCAGCCTGTGCGCGTGCGTGACGAGAAGACAGGCCAAGTCTACCTGTTGCTCGGCGCAGACTCGATGTCTGCCCTTTGGGAGGAGTACATTCGTCGCGAGGTGGAACGCGGACTCTCGGCGATCGATCGCGGCGAGATCGAAGACTGGGAAGTGGAATCCGTGAAGGCGGAAGGCCGCCGCATCCTCAACCAGCAAGGCTCGCTGCCCTCCTGATGGCCCGCATCACCCGCGCGAAGCTTGCCCGCAAGGACCTCCGTAACATCTGGTTGAATGTCGCGCAAGACAGCGTTGCGGCGGCTGATCGACTCGTGGATCGCATAGACAGCGTCGTCCGCATGCTGTCTCAGAATCCTCATTTGGGCGAACGACAAGACGATCTCCGACAGAATCTGAGGCGGTTCGTTGTCGGCAGCTATCTCGTGTTCTACGAGCCGATCCGAGGGGGCATTCGTGTCGTCCGGATTCTCCATGGGGCGCGCCGATGGGAGGATGAGTTCTAATCCCTGCTAGCGGCTACTCGTCGGCCGCCAGCCGCACCACCCAAGCCTTCCCGACCCCCCACTCGATCACCCACCGGGCCAGGTTGACCCAGTGGCCGCAGCGGTCCAGGATCACGCTGTCGGCCGTGGCCACGATCTGGTCGGCCTCGCAGAGCACCGGGTCGGGGTCGGGCACCAGCTCGACCTGCCACGGCCAGTCTTCTTCGGCCGCCAACTGCTCGACGATCGTCTTCAGACGCCCGCTATTGGAGACCGGCCGATCGAGGTACCAGCGACACTCCCCGACGCCCAGCTCGACGAGGGTCCGGCCGATCCGCCCGAGCGCCGGGCGGGTCTCGGCCACTTTGCGGTAGCTGCCGTGCATGCTGGCCATGTCTCGGTACGTCCCGTCGCGGCAGCCGAGAATCACACCCCCGGACAGCGCCGCCTCGACCGTCGTCAGCACGTTGTACCCGTCGAGCCAGAGCGCCCGGCCCGCGAGCTGCTCCGGGGGGACTTCGCGCTCGCGGCGCCCGGCGGCCTCGGCCGCGCTGCACGTTGCCCGGGCCACGGCCGTGCGCTGCCGGGCCACCAGGCCGTAGCGGTCGCCCACCAGCTTCAGGGCCGACGTCGAGGCGTAGCCCTTACCCAGCAGCCACTCGAGGTCCTCAGCCGCCCGGCAGAGGACCGGCAGGGCCGCCGGGCCGAAGAGCCCGGCGTCGTCCGGGTGCGGGCCGCGGTGCTTGCGCTTATCGGGCACGGTTCACCCTGCCACGGCTCACCGGTCGTACGTCCCCAACAACTGCCCCTCGGACAGGACGTGACCCTTGATGGCCGCGAGCAGCTCGCCTTTGCTCAGCCCCGGCTTGAGCGCCAGGGCCGTATCCAGAGCGTAGAGCTTGAAGAAGTAGCGGTGCGGCCCGTGCGCAGGCGGCGGGGCCGGGCCGCGGTAGCCGAGGTTATCGGTGGGCCACGAGTTCCTGCCCTGAAGGGCTCCCGGCGGATTGGCCAGGCGCTCGGTTCGGGCCAGTCCCTCGGGCAGACCGGCGGTTTCCGGCGGGATGGAGTAAATCACCCAATGGACCCAGGGCTCGGTTCGGGGGGCGTCGGGGTCGTCGCAGATCAGGGCCAACTGCTTCGTGCCCGCCGGAAGCCCCGACCACGCCAGCGGCGGCGATACGTCCTCCCCGTCGCCGGTGTACTTCTCGGGGATCACCTGGCCCGATTGGAAAGCACCACTGGTAACGCTCAACCTGCCCGGGGTCACGGCCGGCGGTGTGGCCGGCGGCGTCGAGGGCGGCGTGGACGGCGTCTCGAACGGCGGCAGGCCGGCCGGCGGCCGTTGCGTGGGCGGAAGCTCCATGCCCGGCAGTTCGGTGCCCGGCAGTTCCGTACGGGGAAGCTGCGTGGAAAACGGCTCGAGCGGGGACGTTCCGCCGGGGGTCGGCTCGGTCGAGCCGGGCTCGAACCCGGTCGGCGGCTCGACTCCTATTGGCGGCTGGATCGACGGCGACTCGCCGAAAGGCGGCTGGGCGAAGCCGGGCGGCTCGAGCCCCGGCCCTGCCGGCCCCGACTCGTCGGGCAGCGTCCCGGGCAGTTCCGGGCCGGGTCCGGCCGGCTCCCCGGGCAAACCGGGCGACGGCTCGCCGGCCGGCGGCTCCTCGGGTTCCGCCGGTTGCCCTTCGCCCGGTTCGACCTGTTCGGCCCGCTGCGGCCCGGGCGTGTCCGACCCGCATCCCGCAAGCCCGATCCACAGGGCCGTGCCCGCCATCAGAGAACAAGCGGCCAGCGCCGTTGAGAAGTGTTTTCGTGTCATGGTTGTGCCTCCTCTTGGCACTGAGGGAGGGAAAAGGGGTCAGGACCCTTTTGTGCGAAGCACGCTCCAGGCCGTTCCGGCAAAAGGGTCCTGACCCCTTTTCCCGTTGTCCTCTTGGCACTAGCGTTCATACGTTCCCATCAACACCGCCTCGGCGATCACGTGATCCTGCATCTCCTGGAGGATGGTCCGTTTATCCAGGCCCGGCTCGACGGCCAGGTGGGCCTCCAGGGCGTAGAGCTTGAAGAAGTAGCGGTGCGTCCCGTGGCCCGGCGGGGGCATCGGCCCGCGATAGCCGATCGTCTCGCCGATCTTCCAGGAGTTCTTGCCCTGAAAGGCCCCCTGCGGATCGGTGAGGCGGGGCTTCTTGGGGATCCCCTCTTGCAGGCCCGTGGCCGTGGCGGGGATCCGATAAATCACCCAATGGACCCAGGGCTCGTCGGTCGGGGCGTCCGGGTCGTCGCAGATCAGCAGCAGCTCCTTGGTCCCCTCCGGCACGTCGGACCAGACCAAAGGCGGCGAGAGGTCCTCCCCTTCGCCGGTGTGCTTCCTGGGGATCGTCTCGCCCTCGGCAAACGCCGGGCTCGTGAGCGTAAACGTCATGGTCGAGTCTCCTTTGGCAATTCGAGCGCGCCCGCCGAACCGCGCGTCGCCGACCGCGATCCGAACGAGCCAAGGAAATATGCCGCCGGGGAGCCGACCCGGCACGCGCCCCGACGGTCCGCCCCCGTCTCGCTCGAGGGTACCCGCCACGATCTTCCTGCGACCCCTGTATAGCGCGCCCGACAATTGCGTGCAACCCCCGCGGGTGGGGACGGCCGGGCCTGGGCGAGCCTCGGCTCAGCCCCTACGGAAACCCCGCCTCCGTCAGTCGCCCCCCCAAGGGCGGGGCATTCTGCCGATTGGCAGGACAAAGGATAATGCCCGGCGCGGCCCTCACGGGCCACTGGCTCGGGGGAGACCGAATCGCCGCAATTCGCTCACGGGGCAAATCCGACGCACCACAAGTCGTCGACGACGATCGGCGCAAACACCGGCGCGAGGGCAAGGATCGCGCCAACCGGGAAGAAGCGGCGCACAACGAAGCCAAGCAGCGCTACGGGCACCGCCGCCAGGAGCTTCTCCGAGACCTTGACGCCGCCAGGGCCAGGGCGAGCATGAGAGAAAAGAAGGGGCAATCAGCCGGTTGACCGCAGGACCATAAACGACTCCCGCTTTCCGAAAGGGAGAGCGCCGTGGATCTGGAAGGAACGGCGGTGTCGAACGATTCCCAGAGCCGAACGTCGAGCTGAGAGAGAACCGGGGCAACGCGGTCCTCTCCTCTTGGATGAGACGGTGAGCAAGACGAACACGAAAACACGAAAGGGCGAAAGCACGAAATCAGCGCCGGCACGAGGGGTCGTGCCGGGTAGCATACGCGTAGTGCGGCTGAGCCGATTCCGCGGCAGGGCCGAGTGCTCTTCCTCCTTCTATTATCGCGCTTTCGTACTTTCGAGCTTTCGCGTTCCGAACGAGCGCTTCGCGGCCTCCAAGTCAGAACGGAGCTCGATATGATCGGTTGGCTCAAAACGGCCGTCTGGCCCGGGGTCCGGCAGACCCTCCGGGGTTTTCACGAGGACGACGGCGGGCTGCTGGCCGCGTCGATGGCCTATTATGCCCTGCTCTCGCTGTTGCCGCTGATGCTGATCCTGGTCGCCGTGGTGGGAATCGTGCTGCGGTTCTCCGCCGGGGCCCAGGACGCGGAGCGCCAGCTCCTGGAGCTGGTGGCACAAAACACCTCGGCCGAGCTGGCACGCCACCTCGGTCTGGTGCTGGCCGAGGTTCGGCTGAAGGCGTTCCTCAGCGGGCCGCTGGGAATGGCCCTGTTGTTGCTGGCGGCCATTGGGGTCTTCACCCGACTTGAGCACGCCTTCGACCGGATCCTCAAGACGGGAAGGCCCCGGCCCAAGGGCGTCCTGGCGGCCGTGCGAAACGCCCTCTGGTACCGGCTCCGCGCGTTTTTGATCCTGGTGGGCCTGGGGCTGCTGGTCCTGGCCGCCCTGGTCGCGGGCGTGGCCAGCTCGGCCGTGCGCTCGCTGGCCGCCGACGTGCCCCACGGGCCGCTCTTGTGGCGTGGGGTCGAAGTGCTGCTGAGCCTGGGGCTCACCTGGCTCTTGTTCACGCTGGTCTACAAGCTGCTGCCGCGTGCCCGGGTGCGCTGGACCGAGGCCGCCCGAGGCGCCGCCCTGGCCGCCGCGCTGTGGGAGATCAGCCGCCAGCTCCTGGCCGCCCTGGTGATCGGCCGGCGGTACAGCGTCTACGGCGTGGTGGGCTCGATCCTCGTGCTGATGGTCTGGGTCTATGTGGCCAGCAGCATCCTCTTCCTCGGGGCAGAGTACGTGGAGGTGGTGCGGGAGGGGAAGCGCGAGACAGAGGGACAGAGGAACAGAGAGATAGAGGGAGGGGACAAAGGGGAGAGGGGGAGAGGGGGTGAGGGGGAGACAGAGTCTTCGGGCGGCGTATGAGCGCTTCCTGCGCGCGTGCTTAGCCGCCGCGCCCTCGCGGCGGCCTTGAGAGCCCGGCCCTTCACTCGGCCAGGCGGATCACGTAGCGCAAGGCCCGGTCGCCGCCCTCGGCGTCGAGGGTGGTGGTGTTCCCGTCGAGGCGGTACGGGAACGGCTTGCCGGTGACGGGGTTTAGTGGGGTGGGGACGGCCTCGATCTGATCGAGGCGCTCGGGCAGGCGGCCGTCGTGCTCGGCGGCGTAGAGGCGCACGGCCTCGATCGTGCGCAGCGCGGCCAGGCGACGCTCCATGCGGGCCACGGCAAAGCAGCAGCGCTCGATGGCCGGCAGAAGCATGGCGCCCAGCGGGACCGCTTCGACGTGCTGCCGGTCGGCGAGCTGCGCGCACTCGGCCTGGATCCGCTGCTCGGCCTCCTTGGCGCGGTCGTGGGCTTCCCAGTACGGCAAACAGAACCATTTGAACAGGCCGTCGCGCTGCCGGTCGAAAACCTCCAGCGTATTGATCAGCACGGCCTGGACGGGCGACATGGCCCGGACCTGCTCCTCGGGCCAACCGGCGGCCGCAAGTGACCGGCGAGCGCCCGGCGCACCCTTGGCGATCAACGTCTCCAGCTCGGGCAAGCCGATCTTCGTGCCCCCGGAATGCTCAAGAAGCCCCATCTCGGCGAACTCCTGCATCCCCTTCTTGAGCGCCTGCTCCCAGAACTCCGGCGAGGCGCCGGTGCGCCGGGCCTGTTCCATTTCGGGGAACATCGTGTAAATGGTGACGGCCTCCAATTGCAGTGCCTCGTGGAGATCGATCATCGGACGGGGCAGCGACGTCAGTGCCCAGTACATGTTCGGGGCGTCCGGCTGCTGGGCCAGGGTCTCCAACTGTGCAGCCATCAGATCGAAGACGGCGATGCCCACCAGGCCGTTGACCAGCGTGGGTCCCTTGGCTATGTGCCGGGCCAGGGTGCAGCCGACCCGGAGCGACCCGATGGCTTCGTCGTACTTCTTTTGGGCGATCTGGAGCCGTGCCCGAAGCGCCACCAGGAAGCCTAGTTCGCGAGCCTTATTAGCCTCGAGCAACGTCATATTGAAGGGGTTGTCCTCCTCGCGGATCGGCAGGCCCCAGTCGCAGTGGGTCCGCCGAGAGGCCATCTCCGCCTCGTGAAACGTCGAGGCGAAGGCATCGAGCGCCTTGCTGACTTCCTCGACCGGCAGCTCCTCGAGCGGCGTCTTCTGCCACGCGACAACTTTCTCCCAAGTCCCCCCGCTCGCGCGCCTGGCTTCGAGAAGGAGGAACGCCCTGAAGTACAACGGGGCCGCGTTGCCCGAGGTCCGCACCAGGTACGAAGGCGTCAGCCGGTACTTCAACGCCGGCCGCGGCTCGGGCGCGGGGTGGATCGTCAGGTGAACGACCTCCAGGTTCGGCTTCTCGTCGGCCGGCTTTTCGCCGGGCTGCTCACCGGCCCGGACGGGCGAGAGCCAAGCCGCGATCAGGCCGAACGAAAACAGGGAGATGAGTGCGCGTCGCATGAGGAGGTTCTCCGCCATTGGGTTGTTCAGGAGATTCCGTGTAGCGGGCGGGCTTCCCGCCATGTGTGCGTCAAGGATCCACTTCGGATTCCACGGCGGGCAAGCCCGCCCGCTGCACGGAAGCCAAGAAGTAGTACTGCGGTGCTAACCATCCAAGAACTCCCGCAGCATGGCCCGGTAGCTGGAGGGCTCGACGGGCCCCTTGCGTTCCGCGGACGTGCCGGCGCCGGACGTCTCGATCGCGTCGATACCCTCGCTGAGCACTACACGACGCAGCTCGAAGTAGTCGTGTCGGGTCTGCAACTGCCGGTCACGGTCGGGAGCGATGCCCGGTCGCGTGGCGATCGTGGCCAACGCGGGCAAGGCCGGCTCGGCGACCTTCACGTAGACCACACGCTCGACCGGTTGCGGCTGCCCGCGCCCGATCAGCACCGCGCCCAGCGTGGCCGCCACCAAAAGCGACGCCGCGGTGGCCGCGGGCCAGAGCCACGTGAAGGGGCGCGGGCGGGGGCCCGGCGTTGGCTGGCCTGCCGCCGCGGCCGCCCGGCCGGCCAGGTACATCGCCCGGTCGCGGTCCAGCGCCGAGGTGGCCGGCCTCAGCGAGCCGAGAGCCGCCTCGACGGCGGCCACCTCGTCGCTCAGCTTGTCTTCTGCCGGCTCGTTCCGGCTCAGCTCGTTTTCGGACATGGCACCCTCAACTTTTCTCGCAAAGCGGACAGGGCCGCGGTGTAGCGGCGGTGGGCCGTGCTATCGGTGCTGCCGATCAGACGGCCGATCTGCTCGAACGTCAGCCCGCCCCAGATCCGGGCCACGACCACTTCTCGCTGCTCGTCGGGTAGCGCAGCGAGGGCCGCGGCCGCGGAGTGTCCGTCCAGGGACTCGTCGGGTGAGTCCTGGAACCAGGCGGCTCGCTGCCGGGCCGCTCGGGACTCCCGTCGCTTGCGCCGGCTCGCCGACCGGGCGGCGCTGACGGCCTTGTTCCTGACCACGCGGTAGAGCCAGGCCACGGCGTCGTCGGGCACGGGCACGCAGGCCGCCAGGTCGACAAACGCCTCCTGGACCACGTCCTCCGGCGTGTCGCACCAGCCCCGGGCGTAGAGCTCGAGCGGCGCCGCGCAGCGGTCCAAGAGCGCGGCGAGCTGCTCGGGCCCCAACGGCTCGGTTGGTTGGGTCGGGCTGTCGGCCATCAAGCAGTCTCGGTCGTCTACCTATGAGTCGCCACCGACGGGGCGGCATCCCGGCCGGTTCGCCGTTTTCGCGGGTCCGCCGCGTATGGCCGGGGGGCGGTCCAAGTGATAAGATAGAGCATTCGGTAGCATTCCGGCCAGTTGACCGCACACCCAGCAGATCGCTCAGCGACAGGCCCGCCCGCGTCGGCTCAAACTGATAGCCGCGCGCCGGCAGCCCGCGGACGCGGCACACGACCAACCGCCGACGATCGCGGACACCTCCGCAGGCGGCAGCCTGCGGCTATCACTTGAGCTTAGCCACACCACCTTCAAGACGGCCGCCATGGACCACCGCGAGATCCTCACCTGGCTCAGACAGACCGACGAGGCCCGGCTGGCCGAGCTTTGGCGGGAGGCAGACCGGCTGCGCCAGCAGCACGTCGGCGGGGAGGTATACCTGCGCGGGCTGGTCGAGCTGTCGAACCACTGCGTGCGCTTGTGTGCCTACTGCGGGCTGCGCGCGGAAAACGCACGGGTGAAGCGGTATCGCATGTCGCAGCACGAGATCCTCGCCTGTGCCCACCAGGCCGTGGGCTACGGCTACGGCACAGTGGTGCTCCAGTCGGGCGAGGACCCCGGGCTGACACGCGACTGGATGGCCGACCTGATCCGGCGGATCAAACACGAGACGCCGCTGGCCGTGACCTTAAGCCTCGGCGAGCGGGCAGACGACGAGCTGGCCGCCTGGCGCGAGGCCGGGGCCGATCGCTACCTGCTTCGGTTCGAGACCTCGAACCGCGAGCTGTACGATCGCGTCCACCCCCCGAAGCCGGGACCGCGCCGCGACCGGCTGGCCATCCTCGGCACGCTCCGCGAGCTCGGCTACGAGGTGGGAAGCGGCGTGATGATCGGCATCCCGGGCCAGACCTACGACGACCTGGCCGACGATGTCGAGCGGTTCGCCTCGCTCGACCTGGACATGATCGGCGTGGGGCCGTACCTGGTCCACCCGGAGACGCCGCTGGGCAGGTCGAACGGCCGGCCGGCCGTCGTCCCCCAAGACCAGGTGCCCGCCGACGAGCTGACCACGTACAAGGTCATCGCGCTTTCGCGCCTGGTCTGTCCGCGGGCGAACATCCCGGCCACCACGGCGTTGGCCACGCTCGACGCCACCAGCGGGCGTGCGGTCGGGCTGGAGCGCGGGGCGAACGTGATTATGCCCGACCTGACGCCGCCGCAATATCGCGTACACTACGAGATTTACCCGCGCAAAGCGTGCCTGGCCGAGACCGCCGAGGAGTGCCACGCGGGCGTGGTGGGGCGGATTGCGGCCCTGGGACGCCAAGTCGGGGCCGGGCGGGGCGATTCGCTCAACTACGCCACGCGCACAGGCACCCATTGACAGCATCGCCCCGTTTGCGAAAACGATAGACGCAGCGAGGTGCGTCATGACCACCTTGATCGACAAAAACAATCTGAGCACCAGCGCATACGACTTCATCGACGAGGACCGGCTGCACGGCCTGCTCGACCGGCGGGCCGACGCGTCCGAGGTGCGCGAGGTGATCGCCAAGAGCCAGGCCAAGGAGCCGCTGGAACTCGAGGAGACATCCGTGCTCCTGGCCGCCGACGAGCCGGCCCTGGTCGAGGAGATCTTCGACGCCGCACGGCAGCTCAAGCGCGACGTGTACGGCAACCGGATCGTGCTTTTCGCGCCTCTGTACATCGGCAACGAGTGTACGAACGACTGCCAGTACTGCGCGTTTCGCCGCTCGAATCCGGCCGCGGTCCGGCGCACGCTCTCGCCCGAGGAGATCCGCCGGCAGGTCGAGGCACTTGAGCAGAAAGGGCACAAGCGGCTGATCGTGGTCTTCGGCGAGCACCCCCGCTACAGCCCGGAGTACATCGCCGACTGCGTGCGCGAGATTTACTCGGTGACGGTCGGCCACGGCGAGATACGCCGCGTGAACATCAACGCCGCCCCGCTCGACCACGCCGGCTACGCCACCGTGAAAGCAGCCGGCATCGGCACCTACCAGATATTCCAGGAGACCTATCACCACGAGACCTACGCCCTGGTCCATCCCCGGACCACGCGCAAGGGTGATTACCTGTGGCGCCTCGACGGCGTGGCCCGGGCCATGGAGGCGGGGTGTGACGACGTGGGAATCGGGGCCCTTTTCGGGCTGTACGACTGGCGGTTCGAGGTGCTCGGGCTGGTGGCCCACGCCCGCCACTTGCAGCAGCACCACGGCGTCGGCCCCCACACGATCAGCTTCCCGCGCCTGCGCCGGGCCAGCGGTGTGAAGCTCGACGAGCGCCACCTGGTCGCCGACCACGACTTCAAGCGCCTGGTGGCCGTGCTGCGGCTCTCGGTCCCTTACACGGGCATGGTGCTCACGGCCCGGGAGCCGGCCGCGGTGCGGCGCGAGGTGCTGGCGTTCGGCGTCTCGCAGATCGACGCCGGCAGCCGCATCGAGCTGGGCGGCTACACCGAAGTGGCCGACGCCCAGGTGCTCGAGCGCGAGCAGTTCGAGCTGGGCGACGTGCGCTCGCTCGACGAAGTGATGCGCGAGCTCTTGGTCGACGGCTACATCCCCAGCTTCTGCACGGCCTGCTACCGCATCGGCCGGACCGGCGAGCACTTCATGGAGTTCGCCATCCCAGGGTTCATCCAGAACTTCTGCACGCCCAACGCCCTGAGCACCCTGATGGAGTACCTGGTCGACTACGCTTCGCGCGAGACCTACGAGGCGGGCCGTCGCTTGATCGGCGAGGAGGTCGCAAAGCTGCCCGAGGGCAAGCGCAAGCGCCAGCTTCTCGACCGGCTGCGGCGTATCGAGGAGACGGACGATCGGGACTTGTACTTCTGAGTTGCTGCCGGTCGAGCGCTGAGATAAAATGGTTCGTGGAGGTGCCTGCCCATGTCCTGGCAAGATCAGTCCATCCGCGACGCCGAACCGGCACAAGCCGCCGTGCCCCCGTCTCGGCGAATGACCGAGGAGGAATTCCTCGCCTGGTGCGACGAGGATATCCGGGCGGAATGGGTCGACGGAGAAGTCATCATGATGCCTCCGCCGAGTTATCAGCACGTTGCTCTGCAAAGCTGGCTCGCGAACGTGCTTGGTCTGTATGTCGAGAAACACGACCTGGGGACGCTGGTGGGACCACAGTACCAGGCGCGACTTCCGGAACGGCCGAGCCGGCGCGCGCCCGACGTGCTCTTCGTCGCCAAGGACCGCGGCCGGCTCATCGAATGGACCCAGCTCAGCGGCCCGCCCGATCTGTGCATCGAGATCGTCTCCCCCGACAGCGAAGCCCGCGACTGGCGCGAGAAGTACCTCGAATACGAAGCCGCCGGGGTGAAGGAGTATTGGGTCATCGACCCCGCGTCGCAGCACGTCGAGGTCTACACGCTGGCCGAGCAAGAGGACGGCCCGCCAAGGTACCGGCGCGTCGCCGAGCAGCAGGGGGCGATCGTCTCCACGGTGGTCACCGGGCTGCGCCTGCCCGTCGAGTGGCTCTGGCCCGAGACGCGCCCGAAGATGCTCGAGGCCATCAAAACGCTCGGGTTGGTGGGCTGACGCGAGCACTCCGCAAAGCACTTCCATGCAACGCACCCCCAAGAGCCTCCGGCTCCACATCGGCCTGTTCGGCCGGCGCAACGCGGGCAAGTCGTCGCTCCTAAACGCGCTGGTGCGCCAGCAGGTGGCGATCGTCTCGGAAGTGGCAGGCACCACCACCGACCCGGTCGAAAAACCCATGGAGCTCTTGCCCATCGGCCCGGTGCTGTTCATCGACACGGCGGGCATCGACGACGTGGGGGCACTCGGCCGTCTGCGCGTCGAGAAGACCCGCAAGGTGCTCGACCGGACCGACGTGGGGCTGATCGTGGTCGACGCCGGGCGGTTCGAGGAGTTCGAACGGGCGATGCTCCACGAGCTTCGCGATCGCAACGTTCCGGCGATCGTCGTGTTCAACAAATCCGATCTTGCGAAGCCGCAAGCGGCTTCGCAACAGGAGCTACAACAGACGCAAACCCCGTACGTCGAAACGGTTGCCCCCGAGGGCCGCGGCATGTTGGAGCTGCGCGAGGCCCTGATCCGCGCGGCACCCGAGGAGATCATCAATGCCCCGCCGATCGCCTCCGACCTGGTGCCGCCGGGCGAGCTGGCGGTGTTGGTCGTGCCGATCGACCTGGAGGCCCCCAAGGGCCGGCTGATCCTGCCGCAGGTGCAGACGATCCGCGACCTGTTGGACGGCGACGCCTACTGCACGGTGGTCAAAGAGCGGGAGCTTCGCGAGGCCCTGGACCGGCTCCGCCGCCCGCCCGCCCTGGTGGTGACCGACTCGCAGGCGTTTCTGAAGGTCGCCGGCGACACGCCCGCGGACGTGAAGCTCACCTCGTTCTCGATCCTCTTCGCCCGGCAGAAGGGCGACCTCACGCAGTTCGTGGCCGGGGCCCTGGCCATCGACGACTTGAAGCCCGGCGACCGCGTGCTCATCTGCGAGGCATGTACACACCACCCGATCGGCGAGGACATCGGCCGGGTGAAAATCCCCCGCTGGCTCCGGCAGTACGTGGGCGGCGAGCTGAGCTTCACCACGGTCCAGGGCCGCGACTTCCCCGACGACCTCTCGGAGCACAAGCTGGTGGTCCACTGCGGGGCCTGCATGTTCAACCGCCGCGAGATGCTCACCCGAATGCTCCGTTGCCGCAAGGCCGGCGTGCCGATCTGCAACTACGGCATGACCATCGCCTACACCCTGGGCATCTTCGACCGGGCCTTGGAGCCGTTCCCCGACGCCCTGGAAACCTACCGGCGGTTGCGAGGCCATCCCGAGAGTTCGTAGTGACCGCATTCATGCGGTCCCATTCAGCCTTCGACCGCCTTCTCGCACGAAGACCCGATGAATCGGGTCACTACGAACGCCGCCGCTCGGCGAACCTGACGCCCGGCTTCCGTGTCTCCGTCGGGGGGGGCGGGCTCGCCGTTTGCCGGGCGGTGTCCTATTCTCCCGGGCCGCCGCGCCTATAATGCGCAGTAAGGAGGAATCCCATGAGCAGGAAAGACCGAAAATCGCGCAAGGGCCGCCACGGCAAACGGCACGGGCGCGATGCAGCCCGTCGTGGCGGCGACGGCAAGAAGGGCGGCGCCCCGGCCGCCAAGCCCGACTACGCCGGCCCGCTCGAACAGGTCGACGAGTGCTGCTGGCGCATCCCCGCCGACTACAAAGCCGGGATGCAGGTCGATGGGCTCATCTTCGCCGACGAGCGCCTCATCGAGCAAGTGCGCCAAGACCAGGCGCCCGAGCAGGTGGCCAACGTCGCCTTCCTGCCGGGCATCCAGGGGGCCAGCATGGCCATGCCCGACATCCACTGGGGATACGGCTTCCCGATCGGCGGCGTCTGTGCGACCGACCCGGCCGAAGGCGGCGTGATCTCGCCCGGCGGAGTGGGCTACGACATCAACTGCGGCGTGCGACTGGTGCGCACGAACCTGCCGCTCGACGACGTGAAGCCCCGCCTGCAACAGCTCGTCGACGAGCTCTTCCGCCAGATTCCCGCCGGCGTGGGCCGCGGCGGGGCCTATCTCTTCGGCGGAAAGCAGCTCCGCGAGATCCTCCAGCGCGGGTCCGAGTTCCTCAAAGACGAGGGCCTGGCCACCGACGCCGATCTGGACCACACCGAGGCCCGCGGCTCGCTCGACGGGGCCGACCCCGACTGTGTGAGCCAACGGGCCGTCACCCGCGGAAGCGACCAGTGCGGCACGCTCGGCTCCGGCAACCATTTTCTTGAAGTGCAGGTCGTCGACGAGGTCTTCGACGACGAGACCGCCCGGTCCATGGGCCTCGAAGAAGGGCTCGTGGCCGTGATGATCCACTCCGGCTCGCGAGGGCTGGGCTACCAGGTCTGCGACGACGCCCTCAAGGAGCTTCGCAACGTGCCGGCCAAGTACGGCATCGACCTGCCCGACCGCCAGCTCGTCTGCGCCCCGGTCGAGAGCCCCGAGGGGCAGCGCTACCTGGGCGCGATGCGTGCGGCCGCCAACTTCGCCTGGGCCAACCGGCAGCTCCTGATGTGGCAGGCCCGCGAGGTCTTCGCCGAGGTGTTCGGCCGGCCCTGGGAATCGCTCCAGATGAGCCTCATCTACGACGTGGCCCACAACATCGCCAAGATCGAGGAGCACACGGTCGCGGGCAAGCCGCGCCCCGTCTGCGTCCACCGCAAAGGCGCGACCCGCGCCTTCCCCCCCGGCCACCCCGAGGTGCCCGACCGCTTCCGCCAGGTCGGCCAGCCGGTCATCATCCCCGGCGACATGGGCACGGCCAGCTACGTGCTGGTCGGCCAGCCGGCCAGCATGGAGCGGTCGTTCGGCAGCACCTGCCACGGCGCCGGGCGCGTGATGAGCCGCACCGCCGCCATCCAGCACGCCCAGGGCCGCCGCATCGACCGCGAGCTGGCCGAGCAAGGCATCCTCGCCCGCTGCCGAAGCTGGAAGGGCCTCGCTGAAGAGCAGCCCGACGCCTACAAAAACGTCAGCCTGGTCGTCGACGTGGTCCACCGCGCGGGGTTGGCCAAAAAGGTCGCGCGGCTGCGGCCGATGGGGGTGATTAAGGGGTAGAACGGAGAAGGACCCGCCTGAAAGAGAGGGCCACGTCCCACACGCTTCGGCGCTCTCTCGCCACTTCTCCCATCTAAACCGCGCTAAGCCGCCTCCCTCGAATCGTCGGGCGGTTTTGCTTCGTCCTCATCCGCTGGTGCAACCTGGACCTTCAGCGGCTGTGCCGTGTCGAGGTGCACGTCGCGTTGTGGGAAGGCGATCGTAATACCGGCCTCATTCAGCAGTTCGTTGATCTTGTAGCGGAGATCGCTTTCCACGCGCCGCCGCTCCATCATGTTGCGTATCTGGATGTAGAAGTGCAGCTCGAAGTCCAAGGAGTTGTCGCCGAAATCGGTGAACCAGACGAACGGTTCGGGGTTGTCGAGGATCAAGCCGTGCTCGTCGGCCGCCCGTTTCAGCAGCCGCGTTACCATCCGCGTGGGCGACCCGTAGACCACACCCACGCAGATACTGGTTCGGATCATGTTGTTTGCCAGCGTCCAGTTTATCACGTTGTTTTCCAGGAAGGTGCTGTTGGGGACGATGATTTCGAGGTTGGCCGCGGTGGTGATTCGGGTGCTTCGGGCCCCGATGTGTTCAACCGTGCCGAACAGATCACCGAGTTGAATCAAGTCGCCGGTTCTGACGGGCCGTTCGGCCAGGAGGATCAGGCCACTGATGAAATTGTTGACGATGTTCTGGCTTCCGAAGCCCACGCCGATGGCGATCGCTCCGCCCAGGAAAGTGAACATGGTTAGAGGAACGTTGACAAAACGCAGGGCCCACAGGGTGAACGTGGCAATCAGCGCGTAGAAGGTCAGCGATTGGATGGCCGTGGCGGCGCTGCGGTGCATGCCGAGGCGAGGGAGCACCCGCTGCCCCAGCACCCGGCTCAGCAACCGAGACACGAGCATACCGATAAGCAGCAGGATGATGCTGGTGATCACTGTCCCCGCAGTAATCGCCCGATCGTCGACAACCGTGATTTCGTAGTTCCAGACGCTGACGGCTCCATGCCAGATAGCGGCCATCCATGAACCGGTGGACTCGCCGTCCGGCTCGTCGCCGGTTTCGTCCGGCAGTCCTTCCTGAAGTCGTTGACTTGCTTCTTCCTGTACATTCGAGTCACCCCGGGCTGGTGTTTGGGCAACCCCGAACTCGCCCTGACACGTCACCAGAATGACGAGGCACACGGACAATAGGGAACGACGATACCGCATGAGAACACCGTCTCTTCCTTGATAGGGCATTCCTTTCTGAGAACGTCAGCGGACGGATTGTCTTCGGGCGACGACGCGCTGTCAACGCCAACGGCTGCAGTCGGCCACGGCTACTATGCTAGCACTGACTGCACCGACGAGAGGAAACGGCCGACGGGAGGAAGAAGGGGCAGGGCTGATTTGTGCGAAGAGCCCCTCGCGCCGTTGGAGGCAAGTTGGCCCCGTCCCTCTTCTTCCGCAATCAGTAGCCGGAGGCCGGAGGAGTCACCTAGACCGGAGGGGTCCCGGAGCGTCGGAGCTACATGTCTTTGTTACGCGACGTGCTTCTCCGGCAATCGGATTTCCGGGAACGACTGCAGGACCTTCTCCCGCACGTCCCCCGGCAGCCGGCTGGTTTGCGGCGACGACCTGATTTGCTCGACCAGCGCCTTGGCCCGGGCCGGGGCGGCGTCGGCGGGCGACATGGAGCCGCGCTTCTTGCGGTTGGCCAGACGGGGGACGAAGAACTCATCGCGCATGTGACGCACGGTGTGCTCCTCGGTCATGAAGTCCTGGCCGGGGCCCTTTTGGATCATCAGGTCGGCGGCCAGCGTCTCGTCGTCGACTTCGATGCCGCGGAGCACGCGCTGGCACATGCCCAGGATCTCGTTGTCCATGGCCAGCTTCTCGTAGGAGACCGTGAGGTCCGATTCCATCAGCCCGGCGATGTCGTGGATGTAGTTCGCCCCCGACATCGCCACGAGCAGGCTCGACATGGCGCTTTCGTAGGCGGCCTGGATGTCGACCTCCTTCGAGTCGGTGGTCCCGCCGGTGGAGTAGAGGGGGATCTGGAAGTGCTGGGCCATTTGGGCCACGGCCGCGTTGATCATGGCCCGCTCGATCGGCCCGCCCAGGTGGTCCATGGTCTGGAGGTTGGTGATCGAGCCGACGCTTCCGCATATTCCCGGCGCCCCGCGGTTGACGCACTGGATCAGGGCGATGCCGCCCAGCGTCTCGGCCACGTGCATGAGCACGTTGCCGGCCAGGGTGATCGGCGACGTGGTTCCGCAGATCGGCTCGGTCGGCACCACGACCGGCAGCTTCTCCCGGGCCAGGTAGCAGGTCATCTCGCCGTAGTCGTCGTCGATCTTCAGCGGGCTGATGATCAGCGTGATGAACGACACGAACGGCTTCTCCTTTAGCGCCTCCTCGCTGCCGGCGATCGTCCGGGCCATGCGGACCACGTCCTGGCACCCTTTGAGCGAGTAGATGCCGCCCATCACGTGCTTGGTCGTGTTGTCCAAGGCGTGGAAGAAGCGGTTTACGTCGATGTGGTCCTTCTGCTCGATCTCGTTGGGAAAGACGTTGATGGTGAAGGCGTGGATGTTCTCCAGGGCGTCGACCATCCGGGCGTTGAGGATCACGTCCTCGACGGTCGAGGGGCGCCGCTCGCCCGTGTCCGGGTCGAGCACGTAAATGGCGGTGCCGCCGGTCGCGTAGTGGACGCGGTCCCGCTCCAGGACGACGTCGTGCTCGCCGTCGCGCGAGAAGAGGGTCAGCGACGACGGGTTGGAGTCGACGGCGTCTTCGACCAGCGAGCGGGGGAATCGAACGACGCGGCTCTCCGCGTCGGCTTGGGCGCCGGCCGCTCGAAGTGCATCGAACGCCGTGTCCGAATACACTGCCATTCCCGACTCCGCCAAAACCGCCAGAGCGGCGTCCGCGATTCGCCGCACGCCGTCTCCGTCCAGCGGCCGGTAGGGTGAGGCCGGGATTCCGGGGATCTGGTGTTTGAGTTTGCTCAACGGTCTGTCCTCGCGCGTTTGTGCTCCGTAAGGTCAAAATCCGATTATCCGCACTCCTCGTGGAGGTCGCTTTGCGGCGGATCGAAGTCCTCGCGGACCGCGGACCCGAACGGCCCGGACCGCGCCAGGCCGTACCCCCAACACAGCGCCGCCAAATCCGCGGGGTCTTCGTCCGGCAGCCGAATCACGTCCGGTTCCTCCTCGCCCGGATTCTACCACACGCCCGCCCGAGCGCCACGCCCCGGCGACAGACCGGGAGGCCCGCCGCGCGGTTGCACCGGGCGCGTCGGCGGGGATAATAGGTGTCGGCCGTTGGCGCACGGGGCGGCCGGTCATTGGCGGAGATTCGACGCAAAACTCGCAAGAAAGCCGGGAGAATCCAAATGGCAAGAGTCGCACTGGCATGGGCCGTGCTGACGTTGGCAATCCTGGGCGGCATGGCCGCCCCGGTGGCATTGGCGGAGCCGGGGCCCATGATGCTCTGGTACAAGGGGCCGGCCAAGCAGTGGGTCGAGGCGAACCCGTTGGGGAACGGGCGCCTGGGGGCGATGGTGTTTGGGGGGACGGAGAACGAGCGGGTGCAGATCAACGAGGACACGCTCTGGTTCGGCGAGCCGCACGATTATTCGCACGCGGGGGCGGCCGAGGTGTTGCCGGAGCTGCGGCGGCTGCTCTTCGAAGGGAAGCAGCGCGAGGCGGAGCGGCTGGCCATGGAGCGGTTCATGAGCGTGCCGCTGAGGCAAACACCCTATCAGCCGTGTTGCGACCTGCTGCTGGCCTTTCCCGGGCACAGAGACGTGAGCGGGTACCGGCGCGAGCTGGACATCGACCGGGCCGTGTCCACGGTCACTTACGAGGTGGACGGCGTCGGGTTCACGCGCGAGGTCTTCGCCAGCCACCCGGACGACGTGATCGTGGTGCGCATCTCGGCCGACAAGCCGGGCAAGCTGGGCTTCACGGCCACGCTCGACACGCCGCACGAGGAGAAGTCGCTGGTGGCGGCCGGGCCGCGCCAGCTCGCGCTGCGGGGGCGGGTTCGCAAGGAGCACAAGCGCTACGACAAGCTGATCGAGAACCCGCTCAGGTTCGAGGTCCACCTCCAGGCGACGGCCGAGGCGGGCACGTGCCGCGTGAACGGCGAGGGCATCACGGTTGAGGGGGCGGACGCGGCAACGCTCGTGCTGGCCGCGGCCACGAACTACGTCGAGTTCGAGGACGTTTCGGGCGACCCGGCCACGCAGTGCGTGGAAACCATCAAGGCGGCCGGCGGGAAGACGTACGAGCAATTGCGCGAGGCCCACGTGGCCGACCACCAATCGCTCTTCCGCCGGGTCACGCTCGACCTGGGCACGACCGAGAAGGCCAAGTTGCCCACCGATGAGCGGATCAAGGGCTTCGCGGCCGGCGACGACCCGGGGTTGGCCGCCCTCTACTTCCAGTTCGGGCGCTACCTGATGATCGCCTGTTCGCGCCCCGGCACGCAGCCGGCCACCTTGCAGGGGCTTTGGAACGAGAGCACCAGCCCGCCCTGGGAATGTAAATACACCGTGAACATCAACACGGAGATGAACTACTGGCCGGCCGAGCCGTGCAACCTGGCCGAGTGCCACGAGCCGCTCTTCGACGCCCTCGAGGAAATGACGGTCTCCGGCGCCCGGGTGGCCAAGGTACACTACGATGCCCGGGGCTGGGTCCTGCACCACAACTTCGACCTCTGGCGCGGCACCGCCCCGATCAACAGGTCGAACCACGGGATCTGGCCCACGGGCGGGGCCTGGCTCTGCCAGCACCTTTGGTGGCACTACGAGTTCGGCGGCGACCGTGAGTTCCTGCGCCACACGGCGTACCCGATCATGCGGGGGGCCGCTCTGTTCTTCGTCGATTACCTGATCGAAGACCCGCTGGGCGACAAGGGCTGGCTGATCTCCGGCCCCTCGAACTCGCCCGAGCAGGGCGGGCTGGTGATGGGGCCCAGCATGGACCACCAGATCATCCGCAACCTGTTTTCGAACGTAATCGAGGCCGGCGAGGTCCTGGGCGTGGACGCGGAGCTGCGCCGTCAGCTCGCCGAGATGCGGGCGAAGATCGCCCCGAACCGGATCGGTCAGCACGGCCAGCTCCAGGAGTGGCTCGAAGACAAGGACAACCCGAGCAACCACCACCGGCACGTTTCGCACCTCTGGGGACTTCACCCGGGAAGCGAGATCAACCCGGCGACGCCCGACCTTTTCAATGCGGTCAAGGTCTCCCTCGAGCAACGGGGCGACGGGGGGACCGGCTGGAGCAGGGCCTGGAAGATCAACCTCTGGGCCCGACTCCTCGACGGCGACCACGCACACAACCTGCTTGCGAGCCTGATCGCCACGGGCACGTACGCCAACATGTTCGACGCCCATCCGCCCTTCCAGATCGACGGCAACTTCGGCGGCACCTCGGGCATCACCGAGATGCTCTTGCAGAGCCACCTGGGCGAAATCGCCCTGCTGCCGGCGCTGCCGAGCGCCTGGCCGGAGGGCGAGGTGAACGGACTCAGGGCACGCGGCGGGGTGGAGGTCGATCTGGCCTGGAAGGACGGCCGTGCCACCCGGGCCGTGCTCCGGGCCAAGCTCGACGGCACCCACAAGCTCCGCGCCCCCAAGGGCCAGACCATCGACGGGCCCGACGGAGTCAAACTCCGGGCCGGGCAGACGTACGAGGTGAAGTTCCGGTGATCCGCCTTGCCCTGTGTCCGACGATCGTGGCAGTGCTGCTCGCGGCGTCATCCTCCGCTGTGGCCGCGGTGCCCGGTCCCATGGACGGCTGGCTCGTGATCCCGGTGCCCGCGAACTGGCGCGAGGTCCACGACCCCGAGCAGGACTTCGCCTGGTACCGCACGCTCGTCGAGGTGCCGGACTCCTGGCAGGGCAAGCCGCTCTCGCTCGTGCTGGGCCCGGTCGATGCCTGCGACGAGACGTTCTTCAACGGCACGAAGGTCGGCGCAACTGGGGCGTTTCCCCCCAACCACCAGGCCGACGCCTACACCGCCCGCACGTACGAAGTGGCGCCTGCGGCCGTGCGCGCGGGCAAGGTCAACCTGATCGCCGTGCGGGTCTACGACGGGGCCCACGACCAGGCGGGGCTGGTGGGCTCGCCCGTGCTGCGGTGCGGCGAGAAGGAGATTGCGCTGGGCGGCCAATGGCTCTTTCGCCACGGCGACAACGCGGCCTGGGCCCGGTGGCACTTCAACCCGGCAGTTCCCCCCGGCAGGACCGACCATCCCGAGGCGGTGCGCATGCTCCGGGCGTTCCGCGCGGCGGTGGCCAACCCGGCCGGCTACCTCCACTCGCAGCAGGGGCTTCCGGGCAGCGGGCTGGTGCTCCGGTACGACGAGCCGGCCGAAAAGTGGGACGAGGCCCTTCCGGTGGGCAACGGGCACTTGGGGTGTATGGTCTTTGGCGGCCTCGCCGAAGAGCGGCTGGCGCTGAACGAGGGCACGCTCTGGTCGGGCGGCCCGCGCCCCGACGCCGACCGCCCCAACGCCCACCAGCACCTGCCCGAGATCCGCAAGCTGCTCTTCGAAGGGAAGTACGCCCAGGCCGAGGCCCTGTGCAACGAGCAGATGACCTGCCAGGGCGGCGGCTACGACGGGGCGTTCGCGGCCTCGTACCAGGCGTTGGGCGACCTGGCGTTTGCGTTCGACGTCGAGCCGGGCGCCGTGGGCGAGTACCGCCGCTGGCTTGATCTGGACACCGCGATCGCCGGGGTGAGCTACCAGCTCGACGACGCCCGGTTCACGCGCGAGGTCTTCGCCTCGGCCGCCGACCGCGTGCTCGCAGTGCGCGTGCGCTGCAACCGGCTGGGCCGCGTGTCGTTTGCGGTCCGGCTTTCGCGCGCGGCCGACGCGAAGACTACATTTGTCGCCCCCGACCGGCTGGTGATGCGCGGCGCCTGCGACGGCGGCAAGGGGATGAAGTTCGAGTCGCAACTGAAGCTGATCCCCTTCGGCGGGGAGCTTTCGGGGTCGGGCGAAGTGCTGCGCGTCGAGGGGGCCGACGAGGCCGTGCTGTTGCTGGCCGCCGCGACCAGCTACCGGGGCGAAGAGCCTACCACGGCCTGCGAGCAGGCGCTCGGCGCCGCCGGGGCCAAGCCCTACGCCCGGCTCCGCATGGAGCACGTGCTCGAGCACCGCCGGCTGTTCCGCCGCGTGCACTTCGACCTGGGCTACAACGGCGCCGTCATGCGCCCGACCGACGAGCGGCTCTTCGGGCTGCGGCGCGGCCGGGCCGACCCGCAACTGCTCCCGCTCTACTTCCAGTACGGGCGGTACCTGCTCCTCTCTTCGAGTCGCCCCGGCGGGCTGCCCGCCGGCTTGCAGGGGCTCTGGACGGAGGGCCTGAAACCGCCGCTCGCCGGCGCCTACTACACCGACCTGCACCTGCCAATGACCTACTGGGCGGCCGAGCCCTGCAACCTGGCCGAGTGTCACGAGCCGCTCTTGGCGCTGGTGGAATCGCTCCGCGTGCCCGGGCGCCGCACGGCCCGGGCCTACTACAACGCGCCGGGTTTTGTGGTCCATACGATGACCAACCCCTGGGGCTGGACCTCGCCCGGCTGGGAGGCCGATTGGGGTCTGTTTCCCACGGGCGGGGCCGGGCTCTGCCGGCATCCCTTCGACCATTATACGTTTAGCGGCGACAAGGAGTTTCTGCGCCGGGCCTATCCCGCGCTCAAGGAGGCCTGCCAGTTCTGCCTGGCGATTCTGGCCAAAGACCCCGGGGGGCGGCTGGTGACCGCGCCTTCCATCTCGCCGCGAAACCGCTTTCGCTACGGCGACGAGAACGACCCGCAGACGGCCGCGGTCTGCTACGGCGCGGCGATCGACTGCCGGATCATCCGCGACTTGTTCACGAACACGATCGAGGCCGGCGAGGTGCTGGGGGTCGACGAGCCGTTTCGCCGGCAGCTCGACGCGGCCCGGGGCCAGCTCGCCCCGCCCGAGCGGGATACGGCCCTCTGCCTTCGCGAGTGGGACCCGAACCTTGAGCCGCTCTGGCCGTTCCATCGCTACGCTTCGGCGCTTTGGGGTCTGTACCCCGGTCGCGAGATCCTCCCCGACGGCAACGCCGAATGGCGCGACCGCGCGCTGGGCACGCTTGGAAAGCGCCTGGAGGGCGGCGGGGCCCAGGCCGGTTTCAGCCGGGCCTACTTCGCCAACTGCTACGCCCGGCTTCGGCGCGGCAACGACGCGCGCGACCAGCTCGGCGCGATCTTGCGCGAGTTCACGCTCCCGAACCTCATGAGCAACGCCCCGCCCGCCCAGATCGACGGCAACCTGGGCGCCACCGCCGCGGTGGCCGAGATGCTCCTGCAGAGCCACGCCGGCCAGATCGCGCTGTTGCCCGCGATGCCCGGCGGCTCCTGGGGCGGCGGCCACGTGCGCGGCCTCCGCGCCCGCGGCGGCCTGACGGTCGACATCACCTGGGACAGCCAAAACCACGGCACCGTCCTGCTCCGCGCCACCGTCGACGGCGTCCACTTCCTCCGCCCGCCCGAAAACCTCCAAGTCCTCGAAATCCACACCCCCGCCGGCCCGCTCGAAGAGTTGAAGACCGAGGCCAACGGGGTACGGCTGGAGGTGAAGGCAGGGGAGACGTATGAGGTGAAGTTCGGGTAACCTAACGTAGGGACAGGCGGTTCGCTCGTCCCTCAACGCGAGCATCGCAGGCGAGCCGCCTGCGACTACGAAAGAAATGTCCAGCCGACTCACGATCATCACGGCCGCGATACTGGTGGCATCGCACGTGCGAGCGGCCGCCGCCGAGCCCCAGCCCCCGCGCTACGTCGCCGCCTTCGCCGATGGAACCCTGCTCGAAGGCAAGCAGGTCACCGGCTGGGGGTCGCACACCGCCGCGCCGAAGCTCGACGGTCAGCCGCTCGGCGACAAGGCCAAACCGCTCGGCTGGCTTTGGGATCGGCAGCTCGCGCCGGCCTCGCCGCGGGATTTCGCCACGGGGTTCGTCGAGTTTGCCAGCGGCGACCGGCTGCCGGGCCGCGTGGTGGGGTTCGAGACGTGCGAGTCGATCGAGACGGCGGGCGGGCGTCCCCACCTGCTGGTGATGCCCTTGGTCCCGCTGCACCACCCCGAGGCCACCGAGCGCCGGGCGATCCGCGTGCTGCCGCGCTTCGTGCGCCGGATCGTTTGGGACCGGATCGCCGGCCGGCGGCTTGCCCCGGGCACGCTGCTGCGGCGCGACGGACGGCGTCTGAGCTTCCGCACGCTCCGCTTCGAGCCGGCCGCGGTCGCCGTGCTGCAGGAGAAGGGCGTCGTTGAGGTCCCGCTGGCCGAGCTGGCGGAAATCTGCTTTCCCCGCCGCAACCCCTGGACCGTCTACTACGAAGAGCTGGCGATCCTGAGCCCCGAGGTCTCCTCGCGCCTCTATCGACTGGAGACCGCCGCGGGCCTGATCGCCACCGGGGCCGAGGACCGTTTCCGCGCGGTGGAGCTGAGCGTCGGCGGCAAGAACGTCTGGTACCATGCGGTCCGGCCGGCCTGGAGCCCGGACTTGCTCTGGGTGCCGTTCGACGAAATCCGCATGCGCCTGGGCTTCGTGCCGCACGAGGTGCCGCTCTCGCGCGTCCACCCGGTCGAGATTGAGCAGCGCCCGATCCTCGGCCGGGGGTGGCATCCGCAGGCCGACCGCAACGTGCAGGGCGGCCCGCTCTTAAGCGGCGGCCGGGCGTTCGGCTGGGGCCTTGGGGTACACGCCCCATGCACCCTTGCGTTCGAGCTGCCCGAGACGGTCCGCGCGATCCGCGCCCGGGCGGGGCTCGACCGCGTGGCCGGCGCCGGCGGCTGTGCCCGGGCCATGGTGTTCGTCAACCAGCCGGCGGGAACGCCCCTATACCAGTCGCCGCACCTGATCGGCTCGGCGCAGGTCGTCGATACGGGCGTTCGCGGGCTGGCCGGGCCGAAACAGGGGCAGCACCGCCTGGTGCTGGTGGCCGATGCCGCCGAGCGCGACCACCCCCCGACCGCCGACCCCCTCGACATCCGTGACACCCTCGACTGGCTCGAGCCGACCCTGCTGCTCGATCCCGCGGGACTGAAGCAGGAGATCGATGCGCGCGTGGCCCTGGCCCTGCCGGCGTGGGAGGGCTGGGCCCCGAGCGTTGCCGACGGGCGCCCCCCGCACCTCGACGTGGCCTGCGACGAATCGGACCCCAAGCAGCCGCGCTGGGTCACGCGCATCGACAGCCGGGGCCAGCCCTTGACGCTCTCGTCGCGGCGACCCGTGCCGCCTGAGCGGCCCTGGCTCATGGTGCAAATACGTCAGTACGGCGAAGGGGCCGTCCCGGGCCGGCTCGAAGTCCGGGCCGAGGGCCGCCGGATCGGCGCCGCAGAGGTCCACTCCTTGTCCCGGGCCCAGCGGTTCTTCGTCTCGCTCCGCCCCTGGGCCGATCGCGACGCCGAGCTACAGCTCGTCTACACGCCCGGCGACGACAACGACCGCCTCGAGTGGCAGGCGGCCGCCTTCGTTGCGAGGGAAGGCGCCCATTGGCTCACGATGAAGCCCTTGCAGGTCCTTGGCACCGACGGGACCACCTTCACGCCGCAGGACGACGGCTCGATCCTCGCCGGCGGCGAGCCCCCGTTCAACGACGTCTATACCGTCACCGCAAAGAGCCCGATCGCCAAAGTCACCGCGATCAGGGTCGAGGGGCTGCTCGGCGCCTCGTTGACCAACCGCGGGCCGGGCCTATGCTACGACGGCAACTTCGTCCTCTCGCACGTCTCGCTGGAGCTGGGCCCCGAAAGCCAGCAAGGCCCGCAGCCGGTGCAAGGCCGCTACGTGCGCGTCGACCTGCCCAAGCCGCCGCTCACGCTGGCCGAGGTCCAGGTGGCGAGCCAGGGCAAGAACGTCGCGCGGACCGGCACCGCCACGCAATCGAGCACGGCCTACGAGGCCCCGGCGGCCCTGGCCATCGACGGCAACACCAACGGCGACTTCGACGCCACCAAGAGCTGTTCGCACACGGCCGAGCCGGCGACCGATCCCGCGCCCCCCTGGTGGGAGGTCGACCTCGGCGACGTCCACCCGATTGACGGCATCGCACTATGGAACCGCATTACGTTCAAGGACCGGCTGGTCAATTTCACCGTGTCGATACTCGACGCCGAGCGAAAGACGGTCTGGAAGCGGACCGTGGCCGACTTTCCCGACCCGGTCGTGGTGCTCGACCTGGTGCCCGGCACGCCCGTGCCGCTTACCGGGGCCCTGGCCGACTTCTCGCAGGACGGCTGGGACGTGGCCGAGGCCCTCGCGCCGGGCGACTTGGCCGAGAACGGCTGGGCGATCGGGCCCCAGGAGGGCCGCCCCCACGCGGCCGTGTTCCTGCCCGAAAAGCCCATCGAGCCGGGCAACCGCCTGCTGGTCCTGAAAATGCGGTTCCTCAGTCCGTGGGAGAAGCACTCGCTGGGCCGGTTCCGGCTCTCGGTCACCGGCGACGAGCAGGTCCCCGCCCCGCCAGCCGACGCGATGGTGGTGCCGGAGTTGGCGGAGTGACGCTTTGGAGTGCGGCTCTTTTGGAGTGCGGCAATTCATTGCCGCTTTCCAGCAGCCGCGATAAACCGCCGCCAATTCCACCTGCCCCTTGCCCGCCGCATCAACCGAACTCGCCGGTGTGACCGCGGCGCGGGTGGCAGGGCGGGTTGCGGGGGCTGGTGCTCCCGGAAAGCGGTGATAAATCACCGCACTCCAAAGCTACACCGGCTCGAAGTCGTCTTGGACGCTGACCCGATCGGTCTTGAAGCTGTAGATCGTACGAACTTGCGCGCGCGTCGCCGTCCGCTCGAACCAGGCGGCCGAGCACCACCGGTATTGGCTGGCCACCGGCGCCAGCCCGTGCTTGACCGCGTTCTGGTGGACGTAGCTCAGCCGGGCCAGGTACGACTTCTCGAACGTCGGCTCCGTGTCCCAGAAGTTGTGCCACACCTGGCGGCCAGCGGTGCCGTCGAGCTGGTTCAGGTCGCGCGACGTGCTGCCGTGCAAACGCTTCAACACCAGGCGCAGGTCCTCGGCGTCCGGCTCGGCCCGGGCCACGAAGTGGTAGTGGTTAGAGAATACTGCCCAGGCTTCGATCTGCCACCCCGATTCCTTCACAATTCGCAACAGCGCCGACTCGAGAAGATCCAGCCGCTCCGGCCCCGCAAACCAGTGCTCCTTGTACAGCGTCCCCGCCGTCACGATATATGTCCCGTGCTCGCTGAGCCGGTGAACCGGCGCGTGCGGCCAATCTTTGGAGTGCGGCAATTCATTGCCGCTTTCCAGCCTTCCGCTTCCCGTCCCCACCCTCTCCAGCCCCTCCACAAACTCCTCCACGCTCGGCAGCTTCTCCGCCGGCAGCACGCGAATCCTCTGGATGAGCCTTTCTCGCCGCCTCGACTCCTCGTCAGCCATCGGCGATCTCCTTTGGAGTGCGGCGATTCATCGCCGCTTTCTGCGAGCTGCGACAAAGGGCCGCCAATTCTACCTCCCTACGTCAGCCGCATCAAACGACTTCGCACTTCCGCCACCTGGCGCCCGCGCCACCGGGCGAAGGTGGGTTTACGGGTTGCGTGCTCCTAAAAAGCGGCAATGAATTGCCGCACTCCAAAGTTAGAACTTGAGGATGCCGGCGCGGCGGAGTTCGAGGGCTTTCTTGCAGAGTTCGACGAGCTCGGGGGTGTAGCGGCAGCCGATGTCGCCGCCGTCCGATGCCCTGCCGATGCAGGGGCTCCCGGGCTTCAGGCGATAGTCGAAGTTGTCCGGGTCCACGAACATGGGGTCGGCCTTGAAAGACCCGCGAGCGTTCTCGGGAACGCGCCCGGCCAAGAAGGCACAGTTCTCGACCAACCCTTTGTACCAACCGCCGAGGATCGAATCTCGTCCAATAGCTGTGCCATGTGTTTTCGCCAATAGAATGCAGAAATGCACTTCGCATCCTGACGCTCTGAACAACAAATCGCGGCCAGCCTCGGGGCTGCCAAGAAGCAAGCAGTTCCTGAAAACCGCGGGCCGCGCCTCAACGACAGGATTTGTGGTAACAAGGCACTGTTCGCACTCGAATCCCCGCTGATACGCGTGTATAGCGTAGTCTTCGTTCCCGTGGACTATCAACCACCGGGTACGGACATAAGGGGCTCTGATGTGAAGTGAGCACGCTCCCCGATGATAGTGGAGCAGCGCGAGCCGCTCCAGGAACGTCCCAGCTGCTTCCGCCGATACGACGGGAAGGGGCCCCGAGGGCAGCCCTTCGGAAGTAATTACCGGCCAACAGCCCTTCTTCCCGCGGAGCCTCAGTTCGTGCTTGTCTTTCGGGATCAGGATCTTCTCGCGATACGGGCCGTCGTCGCCGATCTCGATGAGGCTCTGGGGCGGCGCGGCGTCGATGGCGGCTTGGATGCTCGTGTAGTCACCGTTTCCGTCCAGGCGGACCGTGATCGGGCCGGGGATGTCGGCGACGGCCCTTTCCAGGGAGACCAGCGAGGGCGTACGCCCGCGACGCGTGACGACTTGGGTGTCGGCGTATTCGGTCTTGAGCGTCTCGACCAGGGCTTTCACGTCGTACAGCTCTTTCTTGTGCAAGAGGCGGACCGCCTCGGCGTAGAGGTCCTCGGCCTCTTGGGTCCTCCGGATACCGGTCTTAGCGGATTTGCGCGCGGCGGCGACGGACTGACGGTTTGCCGTGTACCACGGGGTCGCCGCGTACTTCGCGTCGAGGTTCGCCAGCAGCTCGTCGGCGCTCTGGAAAGCGCCGTCGTCGAGCAGGTTCAGGGCGTCGTGGAACGTGCCCGCGGCGAGCGTGGAGAGGTAGGGACCAATGTCGGCCCCGCCCTGCCTGGCTTGCGCGAGGAGTCGCTCGGCCAACGGCGTGTCGCGGGCGACGAAGGCCACGAGCCCGGCGGCGAGCCAGTCGTCGGGGTCTTTGCGGTCTACGACCAGCTCAAGTAGCTTCGCGGGGGCATCTTTACCCAGGTCACCCCAGGGGAGGTTCTCCGTCTTGCCGGTGGCGAGCTTCGTGTTGATGCCCAACTGGTCGGCCCCGGTCACCTCACCGGCGAAGCCGCGGAGCATGAGGTCCGTCTTTTGGAGCGGCGGCTGGGCCTCGTTGAGTCGGGCGATCATTCGCTCCTTGAGCGCGCTCATGCGTCCGATCTCCTCGCGGCGCTGGGCCAGGCGCGCGGTCAGCTCCGGCTCGTCGAACTTCACAGCTTCGGCCGCCTTGAGCGCCCCAGCAAAGTCCCACGCGGCCACTTTCTCCTCGACCGGCTTCAGCGCGCCGGCGTAGCGGGCCTCCAACGCCCGCTGTCGCTCCAATTCCGGGTCGGGCTCCGGCCCCGCCGGCTCCTCCTCTGGCGGCTCCGAGGGCGGTTCCGCCGCCGGGCCCTCTTCCGGCGGCTCCGCGCTTGCCAGGGCTTCGCCCTCCGCCTGCCATTGCGGCTCGATGGTGACGCTCTCGCCCTCCTTAAACGTCAACTGCTGCTCGAAAGGCGCGAAGCCCCGGCGTGCAAGCCACAGCACGTGGCCGCCGGGTTCGACCGGCACGCGGATCTCATCGGGGTTCTCGCTCCGCGCCAGGAGCGACGCATCAACCGGGCGCCCGTCCAGCTCGATCTTGGCTCCGCTCCTTTCGGTTCGCGGCCAGTGGAGCACGAGATACGCCTGTTTCTGCAACACCGGAGCGATCCGGGTCATGCCGTCGCTCGCGACGGTTACCAGCTCGTCGTAGGGCTTGAAGCCGGGGCGCCGGGCGTAGACGTGGACCTCGCCGGGCTTGCAGCGGAAACGGACCGGCCCCTCGGCCGGCACGGGCACCTGCTCTCCGTCGATCATCAGCGCCAGGTCCGCGCGATCGGCTTCCGGTAGGTCGATCACCAGCCCGGTCGGCGCGGATTCTTCGGGGCCGTCGCGCGAGGCCACGACCACCAACGCCACGGCCAGGATAAGCGCGGTGGCCGCGGCGCAGACACCCACCACCAAGTTCTGTCTCTGCTTGCGGCGGCCGGCGGGACGCGGTGCAGCGCCGCGGCGCGGCTTCCGGCGTCCCAGCCCGCGAAGGAACCGCGTCAATCCCGACGACGAGGCGACCTTCCCGGTGGGCACCTCGGCCTGGTCGGGCTTTTCGGGGGGCTCGGGGCGCAGCTCGGCGCGGGTCAACAGGCCCGGCAGGTCGTGGCCCACGGTCAGCGGGGCCAGCGCCCGGGCGGCCTGCACCGGCGTGGCGAACCGTTTCTCCGGCGGCTTCGCCAGCATCCGACCGAGCACCCGGTCCAACTCGGCGGGCACGTCCGGCCGGAGGTTGCGGATCGGGGGGACCGGGTCGCGCACGTGGGCCATGGCCCTTTCGAGCGCCGACTTCTGCGGGTCGTCGCCGAAAGGCGGGTGCCCGGTGAGCAGCTTGTAGAGCGTGCAGCCCAGGCTGTAGATGTCCGCCCGGATGTCCACGGATCGAGCTTCGCCGACTTGCTCGGGGGCCATGTAATCGACCGTGCCCAGGGCCTCGGCGGTGCCGGTGACTTCCACGCCCCCGCGCTCTCGCTGCAAGCGGGCCAGCCCCAGGTCCAGGAGCTTCACCTGGCCACGCCGGTTGAGCATCAGGTTCGACGGTTTCACGTCGCGATGGACCAGGCCGTGCTGGTGGACCGCGTCGAGCCCCTGGGCGGTCTGCCGGGCCAACTCACAGGCGTCGGCGATGGAAATGGGATGGGCCCGGGCGACGAGCGTGCTCAGATCGACGCCCTCGACGTACTCCATGGCCAAAAGCCGGGTGCCGTCGATCTCACGGGCGTCGAGGGCGCGGACCACGTTGGGGTGGTCCACCGCACCGGCGGCCTTCATCTCGCGATCGAAGCGGGCCACCGCGTCCTCGTCGCGGAGATGGTCGCGGCGCAAGAGCTTGACGGCCACTACGCGGTCGAGCCGGGTGTGTACGGCCTTGTAGACGGTCCCCATGCCGCCCTCGCCCAGCTTTTCGAGCAGGCGGTACTCGCCCAGCTCCATGGGCCCTTTCCAGGTCACCGTGGGGGCGTTGCCGGCCTCGACGACGGCGGGCTGCGGCGTGAGCTTCTTCTGGAGTTGGCGGTCGTACTCGGCCTTCTTCTCGGGGTTCAGAAGGCATATCCGGGCGCGGGCCACTTCGTTGAGAAGATTCGCGGCGTAATTGGCGTGCTTGCCCCCCTGGACAGTCCGCAGGTGGGCCATGCGCTGGTCGGCCGCGTGGGCGATCGCGTCAGAGTTGTCCTCGAACAGCGGGAGCCCCAACAACCGGTAGTGGTTCGGCGGTCGTTCCTCGGGCGGGATGCCGAGCCAAACGCGGTACGGGTCGAACGTCTGGGCCATGACCGACCTTCGATCGTTTCCGCACGGGACGCTGGGAAAAGAATGAAGACCGTAAGGCCATGATAGCCAGCCCGCGGCGGTCGTGCAATCCCCGCGAAGGGGCCCCCGGGTGGGTGGGTGAAGTCGTGATGCGCGAAAGGAGGAAGCGGCGGTGGAAGCGAACGTGGCCGTGCCTGACAGTCGGGGGGCGTGTGGGCGCCGCGTTTTTTCAAAAGAAGAAAGCGGCGATGAATTGCCGCACTCCAAAAGCCGCTACCGCCCCTCGTTCCACTCCCGCTTGCGGTAGCGGGCTTCGACCAGCTCGGCCACGCAGGCCCGGGGCCAGTTCGGACAGGGCTCTCTTGCGTCGAAGGCGAGGCTGAGGGCCGCCCGGACCGCCGACGGCTCGACGCCGAGGTTCGCGAGGAACCCCAGGTGTGAACGCCCCTGGCGATACGCCGGCTCGCGCGGCGGCGTGAGCAGGCATCGTTCGACCAGCTCCAGGTCGAAGTCGAGCAAGAGCGTGCCGTGGTAGAGCAGGTGCTCGCGGCGGATGCGCAGGCTGTTGCCCGAGCACTTGCGCCCGCCGACGGCAAGGTCGCTGATCCCCCGGCAACTCACCCCGCCGGGCACCAGCGGCGAGAGGGCCTCGGCGATCCTGCCCAGGACGAACCGGTGGGCGGCATCCACCGCGCGGAGCCCCGCCCTGCGGCGCAGTTGGAGCACGACGGCGTACATCAGGCACCCCGGCCCGATCACCACGGCCGCGCCGCCGCTGAGCCTCCGCAGCACGGGAATCCCCAGCTCGCGGCACGCCCCCCGGTCCACCTCCCTCTCGACCCGCGACGACCGCCCCACCACGACCACCGGCTCGCGCGCCTCCCACAGCCGCAACGTCTCCCCGGCGTCCGCCCCCGGCCCGGCCCCCGCGGCCTCCGCCTCTTCGAGCAGCGCCTCGTCCAGCGCCAGGTTCTCTTCCGGCGTGGGCAGGGTGAGGTCGAGGTAGTGCATGGCGTGATTCTCGCCGCGGGCGGTTTGCGTGGCCAGGGGGCCAAGCCTACCGCAAACCCGCGCAGCGTCGGCCTCTCCGCTTTTCCCTTCTGTCCAGCCCTCCGTCTCCCCTCTCCCACCGACCCTTCCGATTGTAACGATCAGGCAAACCCCCGCTGTAACCGCCGCCACTGCTTGCACTTGCGCCGGTTGTCCCGTGCGGGCCCTCGGCGGAGTCCGCGGCGGACTTGAAATTTTTTCAAAAATCCTAACTGCTTGGCCCGCTTGGGGTAACGACTCGAAATGCCCCCAATCGGGCGCCGACCCATTTGCCGCAGGGCCGGCCATCTGGCAGACTCATTTGAAGGGATAGTGCGCGACGCAGTATGCGCAGATGCGGGATCTGCGGCGGGGGCGGCGCGCCCAAGCGGGACCCTTTTTCGGCCGGCCCAACGTGCCGGCAAGGCAGGAACCAGAATGCGACTCCTCTTCTCATCCTTGGCCGGGCTCTGTGTCCTGGCGTGTGCGAGCGGGGCGTGGGCCCAGGTCTGTTGCCCGCCCGCCCCCTGTGTGACCTGTTGCGACGTGCCAACCTACCGGCTCGTCTACCAGGTGGTTTACGAACAGCGGCAGGAGACGGCCTACCGCATCGAGTACGAAACGGTCTGCGAAGAGCGGACCGTGACCCGTTACCGGCCAGTCTGGGAGACCGAGATGCGGGAGTCCTGCTACACGGTGGCCAAGCCGGTGGTCGAGACCAGCATGCGCGAGGAGCAGTACACGGTCCAGAAGCCGGTCTGGGAAACGCGCATGAGGGATTGCAGCTACGATCGGGTCCGCTACGTGCGAGAGACGCACGAGCGCGAAGAGCACTACACGGTGCAGCGGCCCGTCTGGGAGACCGCCGAGCGCGAGGAGTGCTACACGGTCCGCCGCCCGGTGACCGAGACGCAGTACCGCACGCAGCAGTACACGGTGATGAAGCCCGTGACGACCTGCCGCACCGAGTACGTGGATCAAGGCTGCTACCAGCAGCAAGTGGTGCAAACCGGCTGCCGCCAGCGCAACCGGCTCCGCTGGGTGCCCCGCGGGTGTGTGGTCGACCCATGCACGGGCCAGACCAGCTTCCGGCCCGGCGGGCTCTACTGGGTGCCCACGGCCCAGGTGCAGTACGAAATGCGGAGCGTCTGGCGCCCCAACGTCGTGGCCCGGCAGGTGCCAATGACCACCTACGTGCCCGAGACGGTCACGCGTGAGGTGCCCGTGCAAGTCTGCCGTTACGAGCAGCAGCGGGTCTGCCGCAAGGTGCCCTACCGCACTTGCCGGATGATCACCGAGCAGCGGGTTCGCAAGGTGCCCTACACAGTCTGCCGCCCGGTGGTCGAGCGGATCGAGCGCCAAGTGCCCGTGAAGGTCTGCCGCATGGTCACCGAAAGGCGGGTCCGCCAAATTCCGGTGACCACCTGCCGGACGGTCTACGAAAAGCGGGTCCAGCAGGTGCCCTACCGCACCTGCCGCATGGTGGCGTACGAGGAGACGGTGCGCGTACCGCGTTGCGTGGAGAAGCGGGTGCCGATCACGCGCACGTACTGCGTGCCTCGGGTGATCTGCTGCCGGGTGCCGCTCGACCCGTGCGGCGTGCCCGTCGACGCCTGCGCCCCGGCGGCCGAGCTTTCGGCCCCGGCCGAGGAGCAGACTTACGGCCCCACCGAAGAGCCGACCCGGGCGGCGCCCGAAGAGGTGACGCCGCAAGAGCCCTCCGGCGACGCGGCCGCGGATAAGGTGCCCGAGCTCGACGTGGTGCCGATACCGCGCCCGGTCGACGCCGGCGAGGACGAGCCGGCCGCCTCGGGCACCGGAGCAGACTCCGGCGCGGATTCCGGCACCGAGCTGTTCCAGCCCGGCTCGGGCACGGACATCTACCGCCCGCGCGTCGATTTGGGCACGTAGGTTCGTAGCGACCGGATTCATGCGGTAGGTTCGCGGCCCCGAGCCGGCCGAACGCCCCCCTTCCACAGAACGACCCGATGAATCGGGTCACTACGAACTTTTATGCACGAGCATTTCATGCGGCTGGCCCTCGAAGAGGCCGAGCAGGCGATGCGCGAGGCGGAGGTGCCGATCGGGGCGGTGATCGTGCACGGCGAGCGGGTCGTGGCCCGGGCCCGCAACCAGCGCGAGCAGCTCCGCGACCCCACGGCCCATGCCGAGATGATCGCCATCACCCAGGCCGCCGCGGCGCTTGAGAGCTGGCGCCTCGAGGGCTGCACGCTTTACGTCACGCTCGAGCCCTGCCCCATGTGCGCCGGAGCCATCCTCCAGGCCCGCATCCCCACGGTCGTCTACGGCGCGCCCGACCCCAAGGCCGGGGCGGTGCAAACGCTCTATCAGCTCTTAAGCGACCCGAGGCTGAACCACCGCTGCCTGATCGTGCCCGGCGTGCTGGCCGAGGCGTGTGGCGCGATCCTCACTCGGTTCTTTCAAGAGCAAAGGCGGCTGGGGAAGAAGTGAGGGTTGACATTTCCGGCGCGGCCGCCGAGGATAGACTGACGTATCATGTCGCTTCGAGCGGACGGCACACGGAGTGTGCCTGCTACAACCCGACGGAGACCCCGCCCATGCTCCAGATCGACCACGACCTCCGGCCCGGCGACCTGCTGGAGGGGATCCGGCGGATGTGGCAGCTTTCGGGCGAGAAGATCCTCTCGATCCAGCAGACCCGCACGCCGGACGTGGGCACGCCGGTGTTCACCGTGGCCGGCAAGTACACCACGCAGGGCTGGACCGAGTGGACCCAGGGCTTCCAGTTCGGCGCGTCGATCCTGCAGTTCGACGCCACCGGCGACGAGCGGTTTCTGGCCATCGGGCGCGAGAACACGATCCGGCGCATGGCCCCGCACGTGACCCACGTCGGCGTGCACGACCACGGGTTCAACAACCTAAGCACCTACGGCAACCTGCGGCGCCTGATGCTCGAGGGCCGCATCCCCCACGACCCGCGCGAGCTGGACTTCTACGAGCTGGCCCTAAAGGCATCCGGCGCGGTGCAGGCCGCGCGCTGGGCCGAGACGATCGACGGCGACGGCTACATCTGTTCGTTTTGCGGGCCGCACTCGCTCTTTTGCGACACGATCCGCTCGCTGCGCTCGCTGGCCGTGGGCCACCTGCTCGGCCAGCAGCTCCAGGCCGAGAACGACGAGCGGATCAGTCTGCTCGACCGGCTCGTGCAGCACGCCCGGACCACCGCCCGGTACAACGTCTACTATGGCGAGGGGCGCGACAGCTACGACGTGCGCGGGCGAGTCGCCCACGAGAGCATCTTCAACCGCACCGACGGGCGTTACCGCTGCCCGAGCACGCAGCAGGGCTATTCGCCCCTAAGCACCTGGACCCGGGGCCTCGCCTGGATCATGTGCGGCTATCCCGAGGAGCTGGAGTTCCTCGCCACCCGGCCGGACGACGAACTGGAGCCGCTGGGCGGCCGGGCCGAGCTCGAGGCGATGATGCTCCGCGCGGCCACGGCCTCGTGCGACTTCTTCATCGAGAACACGCCGACCGATGGCGTGCCCTACTGGGACACCGGCGCCCCCGGCCTGGTCCGCCTGGGCGACTACCTCGACCGGCCCTCCGACCCGTTGAACGACCACGAGCCCGTGGACAGCTCGGCCGCCGCAATCGGTGCCCAGGGCCTGCTGCGCCTGGGCCGCTACCTGACCTCCAAGGGCGACCGGGAGAACGGCACGCGCTACACCCAAGCCGGGCTAACCGTTCTCAACACGCTCCTCGACGAGCCCTATCTCAGCACCGACCCGGCCCACCAGGGCCTGCTCTTGCACGTCATCTACCACCGCCCGCGTGGCTGGGACCACGTCCCCGAAGGCAGCAACATCCCCCGCGGCGAATCGGCCATGTGGGGCGATTATCACCTGCGCGAGGTGGCCCTCTGCGTGCAGCGGTTGGCGGACGGGAAGCCGTACTACACGTTCTTCGGGCCGGTGTAGGCCGGCGCGGCGACTACCCCCTGGTCGGGTGACGGCTCGTGAGGTTCGACCGGCGGGCTCCCCGCGGGCGGCAGGAAAACGGCTGGACTCCTGGACCTCGACAAGCCGAAGAGGTATTATATTCGCATAAGCGAATATGTCTTCCCGGGGCCCCCGCGGCCGGAGGGCGATTTGCAGCCGCGCGGACGCTGCCGTTCGCAATCCGGCGACCCACCCATCACGAACAGTCCCACTCGGCAACCCAGGAGGACCGCATGGCCCCGACGGCGTGCCCTCGAAGCAGGCTCGCGCTTCTCGACCGATTTTTGACGCTGTGGATCTTCCTGGCCATGGCCGCCGGGATCGGCGCCGGTTACTTCGTGCCGCGGGTCGAGGAGTTCGTCAACAGCTTTCAGGTGGACACGACGAACGTCCCGATCGCGATCGGCCTGATCCTGATGATGTACCCGCCGCTGGCCAAGGTGAAATACGAAGAGCTCGGCGACGTGTTCCGCAACTGGAGAGTCCTGGGGCTTTCACTTGTGCAGAACTGGGTGATCGGGCCGATCGTGATGTTCTTCCTGGCGATCCTGTTCCTGCACGGTTATCCCGGATACATGGTCGGCCTGATTCTGATCGGCCTGGCCCGCTGCATCGCCATGGTGATCGTCTGGAACGAGCTGGCCGAGGGCGACACGGAATACGCCGCGGGGCTGGTGGCCTTCAACAGCGTGTTCCAGGTGCTCTTTTACAGCCTGTACGCCTACGTTTTCGTCACGATTCTGCCGCCGCTGTTCGGCTTAAGCGGGAGCCTTGTCGAGGTCGGCATGGCGCAGATCGCCGAAAGCGTGTTCATCTATCTCGGCGTTCCGTTCCTCGCCGGGATGGTCACGCGACTGGTGCTGATCCGAGCCAGGGGGAAGGCATGGTACGAAACCGTGTTCATCCCCAGAATCAGTCCGATCACGCTGATCGCCTTGCTGTTCACGATCCTGGTGATGTTCAGCCTCAAGGGCAACTTGATCGTCCGAATCCCGCTGGACGTGGTGCGGATTGCCGTGCCCTTGCTGATCTACTTCGTGGTGATGTTTCTCGTGAGCTTCTTTATCGCCCGTAAAGCCGGGGCCGACTACCCGAAGACGGCCACCCTCTCCTTCACGGCGGCCAGCAACAACTTCGAGCTGGCGATCGCCGTGGCCGTGGCCGTGTTCGGCATCGGTTCGCCGGTGGCCTTCGCCACGGTCATCGGCCCGCTGGTCGAGGTGCCGGTGCTGATCGGGCTGGTCAACGTGTCGCTCTACTTCCGGCGTCGCTACTACGGCGAAGCCGAGGGAGCCGCGTCGGAGTCGCCTCCACCTTCTCCAGTCCCCTGATCTTTCCCGGCTTGCCATTCCCTTCGCCGCGAGCCGTCTCTTTGCTGCCGCCCGGGACGGACCAAAACCCGTTCAAGTTGCCATATTCGCCAAACCGAATACCTGCTATATACGGCTTCGCGAATGTACTGGAGGCCGGGCCGCCGGCCCAAACACACAGGAGGTGCATGATGAAGTGGAGCGGGCAGTATGCCGTCGCAGTCCTCGCGGCGACGGCGCTACTCAGCGCAGGCCATGCGGCGGCCGAGACGGTGCCGGATCGAGCGGCTTCGTCTGGCGCGTCCACGCGAAACGCGGCCGCGGAGAAGCCCCCCGCGGGCAAAGGCATGGCAGCCGTCGACGCGGCCGCCGACGGCGGCAAGTACCTGTTCATCTTCTTTTGGCGAGCCAATGACGATCAAAGCCGAGCGATGTACGGCGTGTTCCAGTCGGCGACGGGCCGCTGGACCGAGTCGGCCGATTCGATTGCGATCCAAATCACCGACCCGCGTGAAAAGGCGGTGGTCGAGAAGTTCGGCGTGAGCCGGGCCCCGATGCCGCTGGTCGTGGCGTTGGCCCCCAACGGTGCCGTCACCAAGGGCTTTCCCGTCGAATTCACGGCGCAGCAGCTCCGCGAGGCATTCGTCAGCCCGTGTACGGCCGACTGTCTAAAGGCCCTGCAGGATCGCAAGCTCGTGCTGCTGTGTGTGCAGAACGAACAGACGCAGTTCAGTCAGGCCGCGCTCGAAGGGGCCCGGAGTTTCAAGGCCGATGCCCGATTTGCCAAGGCCACGGAGATCGTCACGATGAATCCCGGCGACGGCACGGAGGCGACGTTCCTCGAAACGCTGCAGGTTGATCCCCGCACGCCGACCGCGGTCACCGTGCTGTTGGCGCCGCCGGGCCGGCCCGTTGCCAGGTTCGTCGGCGCCGTGACGAAGGATCAGATCGTGGCCAAAGTCCTGGCGGGACCTTGTGCGGGCGGCAAGTGCGGCCCGGGCGGTTGTTGTCCCAAGAAGTAGGAGGTGCCTTCGTGAAATTGCGAACGCTGGTCTGGCGCGAGTTGTTCGAACGCAAGAGCCAGATGCTCACCGTTTTCCTGGGCATCTTCCTCGGCATCACCACCGTGGTGGCGATCCGCAACGTCACCTTCTACTCGGAGAAGGCGGTGGCCCGCGAGCTGGACAGCCTGGGGGCCAACGTCCTCGTTCTGCCCAAGTCGGTAACGCTCCAGGACTACTACTCGGCCGACGTGCACGACGAAGTGCTGCCCGAGGAGTACGTCATGCGGCTGACCATGTCCGACGTCCAGGGCGTGGACAACCTGTCGCCGAAGCTGTGCGTCTCGGTGAATCTGAAGGGTAGGGACTTCGCCCTGACGGGCATACTTCCCAAGAACGAGTTCCAGGCCAAGGCGGCCTGGGGCGGGGCCGGCATCTTCTCGCGACCCATCGGGTGCGGGGCGATCGACGCCGGCCTCGAATCCGAGCCCGAGGACAAGAGAACGCTGGTGCGCAAGCGGGTCATCGAGGACCTCGGCAGCCACGAGATCCTGCTCGGGGCCGACGTGGCCGCTCTGCTGGGAACCGAAGAAGACGACTCGCTGACGCTGCTGGGCGAGCCGTTCGCGGTCGTGGCCGTTCTTCCGCAAACCGGCACGGTCGACGACTCCCGGATCTTCGCCCACCTGCACACCGTGCAGCGCCTCTCGGGCCAGGGCCCGGTGGTCAACTGCATCGAGATCGTCGGCTGCTGCAAGGAAATCTCCGCCGGCCTGGTCGACGCGGTCAACGAGCTGCTCCCCGACGCGAAAGTGGTGACTGTCACCCAGATCGTGGCCACGCAGGCGAAGGTCAACCGCATGATGGAGCGGCTCTCGCTGGTCTTCCTGGCCATCATCGTGGTGGTGGGCGGGGCGGGAATCGCCAACTACATGTACGCCAACGTGTTCGAGCGGCGGCGCGAGATCGGCACCCTGATGGCCCTGGGCGCCGAATCGTTGCTGATCCTGCGGATCTTCCTGCTCAAGGCCCTGCTGCTGGGATTGGTCGGCGGCGTGAGCGGGTTCGCCGTGGGGACGCTGCTGGCCGTCAGCCTGGGGCCGAAGCTGGCCGGGGTTGTGGTGCTCCCGATGCCGATCCTTGCCCTATGGGCCGTGCTCATCTCGGCGGGCATCGCGCTGCTGGCGAGCTACTTCCCGGCCCGACGTGCCTCGCGGCTCGATCCTTGTGCCACCCTGCAAGAGGTCTGACTCATGTTGAGAATGGAGAACGTCTGCAAGAGCTATCAGCATCGCCGCAAGGCGGTCATGGCCCTGGACGGTGCCACGCTGGATATTCCCGGGGGCGACTTCGTCTCGGTGGTCGGGCCCAGCGGCAGCGGCAAGAGCACCCTGTTGTTGATGCTCGGCGGGATGCTCTCGCCCTCGTCCGGCCGCGTTCTGCTCGACGGCCGGTCGATCTACGACCTCAGCTCCGACGGACGTGCCCGGCTGCGCAAAGAGAACGTCGGCTTCGTTTTTCAGACGTTCAACTTGATTCCGTACCTCACGGCGCTGCATAATGTGCAGGTCCCGCTGTGCCTGGCCGGCGTGAACGATGCCGCCCAAGAGGAGCGGGCCGCGGCCCTGCTGGAGCGGATGGGGCTCGGCGACCGGCTCGACCACAAACCGGCGGAGCTGAGCGTCGGGCAGCAGCAGCGAGTCGCCCTGGCCCGGATGCTCGCCAACGACCCGGCGGTCATCCTGGCCGACGAGCCGACCGGCAACCTCGACCCGCAGACCAGCGAGCAGATCGTCGGCTACTTCGAGGACTTCCACGCCGAGGGCCGAACGATCGTGATGGTTACGCACGACCCCCGGGCAGCGGGCCGCGCGAAACGGACCCTGAGAATCTGCGACGGCAAGATCATCGCCGGGTGCGACGTCGCGCCCGTCCGACGAAACGTCGCTTGAGAGCCGAGCCATACCGTGTGTGCCACCACCGAGCCCTGCCAGGCCATCGACCGGATGTTCCGGGCGTTCAGCGACCGCACGCGCCTGAGGATCCTTCACCTGCTCGTGGACGGTGAACTCTGCGTGGGCAACATCGTCGACGCGCTGGAGATTCCGCAACCCCGCGCATCGCGCCACCTGGCATATCTGCGCAACGCCGGCCTGGTCGTGGTCCGCAAACAGGGCGTTTGGAGCTACTACTCCCTGGCCGAGGCCCAAACCCCCTTCCACCGCCAACTGCTCGACTGCCTGGCAGGCTGCTTCGGCGAAGTGCCGGAACTGGTGGCCGACCGGGCCCGCGCCGAAAAGCTCCGCCAATCCGGCGGGTGCTGCCCGTGAGGCTCCCCTCTGCCGAGCGCGTGCCTCGCTCGACCGTGCATCGCGGACAACCATCGGCTTGAAGTGGCTCCCTACCTGTAGGGGCCGGCAGAGGTGAGACCCTACGGCACCTTCGCCGGCCCGCCGGGGCGGGTGGCGAAGCCGCGCTCGTCGTGGTACAGAAACACCGTCGCCCCCGCGTCGGGCTCGATCGGTGAGCGGTGGCAGAAGATCGACCAGCCGGCGGCGTCCGGGCCGCCGTAGGCGGCGGGGCCGGGGGACTCGATGGTGCGGCGGACCTCCGGGGGCCAACTGTCGGGCATGGCCTCGTGGATCTGCCAGCGACCGGCGGCGAACTGGGCGTACTTGTCGACCGGCGGGACGATCACGCGCCGCTCGACCCGCGCCCAGTCGACTACACCGCAGCCGAACTTGAAGTAGGGGCGGTCCTCCCGGTCCACGGCCTGCCGGTTGCCCAGGAACGTGAACTGGTCGCCCGAGTCGTAGACCAGGCACTTCGCGTCGGCCTCGGCCTTGCTCACGGGCAGCTCGACCGGCTCTCCGGCCGCGTTCTGCCAGGTGCCCTCGGCATTGCGGTGTACGTAATAGACGTTGTACCGATAGACCGCCTCGTGCAGGCCCCTGTATTTGAGCGGGCGCCAAGGGTGCGGGCGCTGGTCGCTCACCCGGGCGGCATTGTCGTCCTTGTGATTCCAGAAGCAGTGGATAGTCTGGTGGCTTGGCCCGGGAAAGAACTGGCAGTAGGCCGCGGCCAGCCGGTCGGGCGGGTCGAGCCGCATCTCGATAATCCGCATCGCTTCGCTCCAGGTTTGGCAGTCGTCCTCGCTAGTGCGAAGCGACCAGGGCTCCATGTGCCCGCCGGCTCGGTAGAAAAGGCAGATCGTGCCGTCGGCCATGCGCATCGTCTGGGGGTAAGTCGCGCGGGACGTGGGCGGGGGCTGCTCCTGCCAGGTCGTGATGTCGAAGGGTTTGGTGCTCCGGGTATGGCGCATGGGCCCGCCGTGGCAGCCGTAGAAGACGTGCAGGCGGCCCTGGCGGTCGATTGAGATCGACGGGTTGCCGTGGTCGTCGCCCTTGAGCCCGAGCAGCGAGGCCCGCACCGGCTCGCTCCACCGTCCGGCGGCGACGTCGTAGGCCATGACGATCGGCTGGCCGTCGGGGTTCTGCAGCGCGCAAAGGATCTTGCCCCGCTCGACCACCGCGTGGGGCCCGATCACGTACCCGTAGAAGGGCGCGTAGTGGCGCCGGTCACCCAGCCGGGCCGGGCGGTTCATGGCGAAGGCGTGCCCCAGCGCCGGCTCGGGGGTCTTTCGGGCGGGATGCTGCGCCGGGCAAGGGCTCGACGTCAAAACGCCGCTCGCGGCCGCAAGAACGGCGGCGAGAAACAGCGGCGCGGAGAAGGACTTCATGGCGGGCTCCTTGGATTCGAGAAGCAACAGGAGGAAACAGGAAGGCGAAGGTTCTAGGAGGAACAGGAGGCAACGGAGAGAACGGAGTGTGGCTTTGTCATCCTTGTTCTTGTTGTGAAACGTGCGGCAGCCGATGTGGCGCCGCTCAGTTTAGCCGTTGGCTTTGCTCTGCGGAAGGTCCTGCGGGCCGGGCGCGGGGAGTAGAATGGACCGCGGCTGGAGCGAACCCCGTTCGGAGAGAACCGCATGGCCGGCGAGCCGGAGTACATCGAGCTGCGGTGTCGCGCGTGTTCGTGGGGCGAGGTCTGCGGGCCCACAGGCGTGGCCGGGTGGCTGCGCCGGGCCCGAAAGCTCCGCGCCGGGGAGCCGCCGGAGTGGGAGATCATGGTCGAGGTGCTCCGGGCGGCGGCCGTGAAGCTCGGTTGTCCCGAGTGCGGGGCGACGGGCCTTGTGGTCGTGTCCGCCGACGAAGGTGCCGACTGGCCTCCGGCCGCGAACTGCGAGGTCTGCGGCAGCCTGATCCCGGCCGAGCGGCTCGCTGCGCTGCCCGGGGCGACGCGCTGTGCGGCGTGCCAGCGGGCCGAGGAGACGGGCCGGGCCCCGGCCGCCGTGGAGTTTTGCCCCCGTTGCGGGGCCCCGATGGAGCTTAGGCCCTCCAAAACCGCCGGGGTGACCCGTTACGTGATGACCTGCACGGCCAACCCGCCCTGCCGGCCGGGGCGATAGCGGCCGTTTCACCACGCCGCGGGCGTCGGCTATAATCGGCGGGGGAGAAAGACGGGTCCGCTTACGAGGAGGCAAACCATGGGAGGAAACGTGATCCGCAGCGTGGCGGTGTTGGCCGTGGCCGTGGGCATTGGGGTGTTGGTGTGGGGGCTCAGCTCGGTGGCGTTCGACGAGCCGCTCCGGTCGCCCTTCGGCACCTACGTCGAGACGCTCAAGGCCAGCGAGGCGATTGGCGTGGGCGCGGGGCTGCTGACGCTCGGGCTCTGCACGCTGCTGGTGGGCTGCGCCCGGCCGAAGCCGCCCCAGGCGCCGCCGAAGTCGTAAGCCGCGTGCCAATGTTCGAGCTGATCTACCGCGCCCTGGTTGTCATGGGGGTGATCACCTTGGTGGTGATCGCGGTGGTGGCCGTGTCGGTCTACGAACGGATACGGCGCGACTCGGGCAAGAGCGGGGACGAGGAGCGTCACCACGAGAAGCGAGGGCCGTAGATCGTGGACCGCCGCAAGTTCTTAGGATCGATGTCCGCCGCTTCGGCTGCGGTGCTGGCCGGTAGCCGGAGCCGTGTCGCTGCGTCGGAAGATCCGGAACAACCCGCGCCCGAAGAACCCGCTCGGGGCGCCCCAGCCGCCCCCGCCACGAAGAAGTGGCTCTTCTGGGACCTCTGGCACTTGGACCGCGCGCACAACGTCGAGCTCTGCCAGGGCGAGCCCACCTGGGTGCGCGAAGCCACGTACGTCGACGACGTGGACGGTCTGGCCGCCTGGCCCACGGTCTACCGCGACGAAGCCACCGGGCGCTGGCGCATGCTCTACACGTCGCGCTGGCGCCCCTGGACGCTGATGATCGCCGAGAGCGACGACGGGCTGAGCTTCCGCCCCCGGGCGTTTCCCGAAATCGAGCCGGAGGGGGGCAAGCTCGCCCCGCATCATGTGTTCACCCTGCCACACGGTAGCTGCGGCGGGGTGTACGTCGATCCGGTGGCGGCGGACGGGTACCGCTTCAAGGTCTACGGCCACCAGCAGGGCAAGCCGGTGGCCGAGCGTGCCGCCGCCCGGCCGGGACACCGCTGGCACGCCCTGGCCCGCGACGGCCGTGTGAAACCCTACATGGCCGAGGAGCTGACGCTGGTGTCGCGCGACGCCGTTCACTGGGAAGTCCGCCCCGAGATGGGCTGGGGCCTGCCCGACTGGCACCCCGAGCCGCCGGTCTTCGGGTTCTACAACGCCGGGCTGGGCCGGCACGCGATGACCGTGCGCCCGGGTTGGGGTGATCGCAGGGTGTGTATCCGGTCGACCGATGACTTCCGCAACTGGTCGGGGCCCGAGCTGCTCTTGCAGCCCGACCCGCTCGACGACGAGCTTTGCGAGCTGTACGGGATGCCGGTGGTCCCCTACGCGGGGTATTACGTGGGGCTTCTGTGGGTGTTTCACTGCGAGCAGTCGGAGCCGACGAAATACTTCAACCGCAGCACCGGCCCGATCGACTGCCAGTTGGCCTACAGCTACGACGGCGTGCGGTTTACCCGCGGGCTCCGGCGCCCGTTCATACCCGTCAACCCGCCGGGCGAGCACGGCTGCGGGGGTATCGAGCCGTCGTGCCTGGTGGAAACCGACCGGGAGAACCGCATCTATTCCAGCGGCAGCAAGGTGCAGCACGGGCGCAACTTCCTCGCCCGCCGCGCGGGGCTGAAGGACTTCGAGGGTATCCTGGTACACACGCTCCGCAAGGACGGCTTTACGTATCTCGCCAGCCGCGGCGACTGGGCCCGGCTGGTGACCAAGCCGCTGGTGCTCTTCGAGGGCGAGCTTCGTGTGAACGTCGAGGCCCCGTTCGGCGGAGTCCTCTTCCAGCTCTCGGCAGTCGACAGCACGCCGATCGAGGGCTTCACGTTCGAGGAGTGCGTGGCACTGGAACGTCGCGACGAGCTGGACGCCGGCGTGGAGTGGAAGCAGAAGCAGCTCGCCGAAGTGGCGGGCCGGCCCGTGCGCCTCGAAGTCAAGTTCCGCGATGCTAGGCTTTACGCCTTCTCGGGCAAGTTCCACTTCCTCGACGCCCAGGACATGCACCTGCTCACCGACGGCCAGCCGATCGACCCGACGGGGCTCGATTTCTGACCGCGCCAACCCAGAGGCCGTAGCGTCTCTCTTCGGTTCCGGTACTGGACCACGCATCGCTCGGCGCCGAAGACGAGGGTGCCCTTCATCCGGTCCGGCATGGTTGTTGGAGCACGTTGCGGCAGCACCCTCAGCGTTCCAGCCGCTCGCTGAGCCGTTGGACGAAGGCTTGATGCTGCTCGGAGGCGACGCCCTGCTGCACGACCTCGAGGACGCGGGGCATGTCGTTGTGAAGCAGGGCGTCCGCGGCGAGCCACAGCCCGGGAAAGGTCTCGCTGCGAAGGATGCCGTCGGCGCCGGGGATGAGGGGTTCGAAGCATCCCTCGCGGAGGATGAGCCAATCGACGGCGTCTTGGCGCACGCGCCAGACAACGTACTCCCGCACCCCGTTGCGGCGATAGGCGGTCTTCTTGTCGTGCAGGTCGTAGCTGGCGCTGCTGGCCGCGATCTCGGCGATCAGCTCGGGACTGCCCTGGATGTACTCGCCTTGGGCCGAGTTGCCCGACTGCCCGCCGTGCTCGGGCAGGATGCGGAGCAAGGCGTCGGGCTGAGGCTCGTTGTCCTCATCGAGCAGCAGCGTCGCGTTATCGCCGATTTCGACGCCCGGCGTGTACGCCTCATACGCGCTGAGCCAGCCGATCAGCCGAGCGTGCGGCGTTGCGTGGTTCCGCGATACGGGCGACGGCATGTAGACGACTCCTTCGATCAACTCCGCTTTCTTCACGTGCCGCATGGCCTGGTACCGCCGATGGAACTCGGCCCGCGTCAGCCGATCGCCGCTCTCAAGCGGCAGGAGACCAGGCACTGCCCGAGGAGCCTCGGGAGAGGAAGATTGCGCCGACGTCGAATTGGCTGCGCTTGCCATGATCTTGAAACCCTGCGGCGACAACCGTCGATCAATGAGTCCATTCTATCCCGGGGACGTGCTGGTGTCACCAACGGTCCGGACACAACGCAACCAGCTTGTGGCATCCCCTCCCGGGCTGAGTCGCACTCCGGCGGCAAGCGCCGTCGAGGAACGATTCGACCCCACTGGCGATCCCCCTGAAAGAGTGGCTTTCGCCGGTTGCGGTGGCTTTCGTGTCTTGCCTCGGGCACCGCGACCGGCGATACTAATATGGGTCAACGACGCGAAGTCCGTTTACCGGCCTTGCCGGAAAGGAGGGGTCCGATGAACCGCTTTCTGATCGTGGTGGCGGTACTGTTGGTGGCGGGGCTTGTCGCGCAGACGGCGCTGGCGGGAGTCAATCCGCCGGGCAACGAGCGGCGGAGCATGGGCAATCTGAAGAACACGGAACGGCCCAATCCGACTCCCACGCCCAACGCGCGGTTCCACCATCCCTGGTCGTACGGCAACCCGCCCTACTACCGCCGACCGCCAACCACCCCGTACTACGTCGTGCCTCAGCCGGTCTACCCGTACCCGCGCGGCTACTACCCGTACCCGGCGTACCGCTATCGCTCGTACCCGCTGACGCCCTACCCGTGGGGACCGACGATGCATTACCCGGTGCCGTACTGGGGGTGGTAGATCGTTTGTGCCCCAGTCAGGGCCACTTCTCAAAGCCCGCCACCTCAAAGTGTCCGTCGAACGTGAACGCGCGGCGGACCCGGTGGCGCCGCATCAGGACAAACGACACGCAGTCGGTGAAGCTCGCCGGCTCGCCAGCGTGCCGTTCCAGGATGGCCAGCGCAGCGGTTTCCTCTGCCGAATCGGGTCGTAGGATTGTCAGCCGTGGCGACGCATACAGGTTGCGCGCCCGCGCCGCCGCAAACCCCGCGTCCGCCCGGCGGGCCAACAACGTAATCCACTCGGCAATTACGAGATTGCTCGTGAACAGTTGCTGCGGCGACGTGGTTAGTTGACTCCATGCCCCGACGGCCTCGCGGTGGTGCTGATCGCGGGCAAGGTATCGAGCCAGCAGAGGCCCGGTGTCAATGTAGATCACGCTAATCCCCGTACAGGTAACGGTCGTGATCTGCCGCCATGTCCGACGGGCCGTCCGCGTCCGAAACGGCCCAATCGGCCAGCAGGGGGTCGCGCCCGAGTGCCTCTTCCGGGCGCTCGAGGGATAAGACGAGGGCGTCGCGAATGAACTCACCCAGCGAGATCCCCAGACTGTCCGCTTGCCGCATTGCCCTGTCCTTCAGGTCGTCGGGGAGCATGACGGTGGTACGGCGCATCGATATCTCCTCCATTGTTGCCACATGCATAATACCACAGCCATAACAGGGGAGCAAGTGCGTGTCCTACCGTGGCACGCCTGGTCGGCCTTGAATACCTCCCGCAGCAAGTGGCAGCCCGCGGCAAGCCACCCGAGTCTCGAGCGAACCTTCCCCCCAGCTCGGGGGGGCGACAAGCCGGGAGATTTCGGCGAAGGCTACCCCGCCCCCCCGCCGCCCCCGTTGCGGCGGACGCCCTCCAGGTTCCCCTCGCGGAAGGCGGCGGCCATGGCCAGGGGGACTTCGGCCTCGGCCAGAACGACCGCGGCCCGGTTCTTTTGCACTTGGGCCGACATCTCTTGCTCGCGCGCGGTGGCCATGGCGCGGCGCTCTTCGGCCTTGGCCCGGGCGACCCGGGTATCGGCCTCGGCCTGGTCGGCCTGGAGCCGGGCCCCGATGTTCTCGCCCACGTCGATGTCGGCGATGTCGATCGAGACGATCTCGAAGGCGGTTTGGGCGTCGAGCCCCCGCTCGAGCACGGCGGCCGAGATCCGATCGGGGTTCTCCATCACCCGCAGGTGCGTGTCCGACGAGCCGATCGAGGTGATGATCCCCTCGCCGACCCGGGCGATGATCGTGTCCTCGGTGGCCCCGCCGATGAGCTGCTCGATGTTGGTGCGCACGGTCACCCGGGCACGCACCTTCAGCTCGATGCCGTTCTTGGCAATGGCGCTTAGGAACGGTTTCTGGGCGGCCCGGGGATCGGGGCAGTCGATCACCCGCGGGTGGACGCTGGTCTGCACGGCCTCGAGCACGTCGCGCCCGGCCAGGTCGATGGCCGCGGCCCGGTCGAAGTCCAGGTCGATGTCGGCCCGGTGGGCGGCGATGATCGCCTTGATTACGTGGGGCACGTTGCCGCCGGCCAGGTAGTGGGCCTCGAGCCGCCGGGTGGTCACGCCCGTCTCCCGCTCAGGCCCGATGCCCGCCTGCATGGCCATGATCTTCCCGTGCACGATCACCCGGGCATTAACCCGCCGGAAGGTCATCCCGATCAGGCTCAGGATGCTCACGTTGGCGTTGGACATGTAGGCCTGGAACCAGATCCCGCCGTACATGAAGATGACCAGGGCCACGACCACCGCGAACAGTGCAGCCACCCCCCCGCCGATGATCAGCGGCAAGTTGTTCTGCAAAAACTCTGTCAAGTCCATGGCATCCTCTCCCTTGGCTTTCGACCGGTGTGCCGCGAACCCTGGTCACCCCCTACCGCCGAAGCGGGTGACCGATCCGCTCAGCATCATAACGAATTATCGGGAAGGGGTGAAGGGAGCCCGGGGGTCAAGTCTTGACTTGTAACTTAACGGGCGTCGCGTGGTGGCCACACACGGGCCGGGACACTCGCAAAGATGCGAGTCAAGACCCGACCCCTCCTGCGAGGGGCCACCCCGCCGTGGTTGTCTGACCCGGCCGTCGCCCGGTATACAATATGGTCGAAGTGTGTCGCGAATGCCCGCGGCTTGCCCGCGGGATCATTACGTTTGTCGCTACGGTAGCCGTGAGCGTGAACCTCCCGCGGGCAAGCCGCGGGCATCCCATCCCTTGTCGCAGGAGCCCACCATGAAGTCTTCAACCCGTCCGTTGCTCGTCATGTTGATTCCGCTCGTTCTCGCCTGCCTTTCGGCCCGTGCCGAGGCGCCCAAGCGCCTGCCGAACGTGGTGATCGTGTTCATCGACGACATGGGCTACGCCGACATCGGCCCGTTCGGCACCGACGGCTATCCCAATTACCCCACGCCGCAGCTCGATCGCATGGCCGCCGAGGGGCGCGTGCTGACCGACTTCCAGGTGGCCCAGGCCGTCTGCTCGGCCAGCCGCGCGGCCCTGATGACCGGGTGTTACAGCAACCGGGTGTCGATCCTCGGGGCCCTCTTCCCCGGCCACGAGCACGGCATCAACGCCGAGGAAACCACCATCGCCGAGATCTGCAAACAGAAGGACTACGCCACGGCCGTCTACGGCAAGTGGCACCTGGGCCATCACCCGAAGTTCCTGCCGGTCAATCACGGTTTCGACGAGTACTTCGGCCTGCCCTACTCGAACGACATGTGGCCCTGGACCTACGACCGCACCCGCGCCCCGAAGGATGACCCGCGGGCCAAGCGCTACCCGCCGCTGCCGCTGATCGAGAACACCACCGTGGTCGACACCGACGTCACGCCCGAGGACCAGGCCCAGCTTACCACCCAGTACACCGAGCACGCCGTGGACTTCATCCGGCGCAACAAGGACCGGCCGTTCTTCCTCTACGTGCCCCACACGATGATGCACGTGCCGATCTTCGTGAGCGAGAAGTTCAAGGGCAAGTCGGGCGCGGGCCTGTACGGCGACGTGATGATGGAAGTCGACTGGTCGGTCGGCCGCATCCTCGAAACGCTCCGCGAGCTCGACCTGGCCGAAAACACGCTGGTGATCTTCACCGCCGACAACGGGCCCTGGCTCAACTTCGGCAACCACGCGGGCAAGACCGGCGGGCTGCGCGAGGGCAAGGGCACCATGTTCGAGGGCGGCTCGCGCAACGCCACCGTCGCATGGTGGCCCGGCACGGTCCCGGCCGGCACGCGTTGCGACACCGTGGCCATGACCATCGACATCCTGCCCACGGTGGCCCACCTGATCGGCGCCGAGCTGCCCGAGCACAAGATCGACGGCAAGAACATCTGGCCCATCATCGCCGGCGAGCCCGGCGCCGAGAACCCGCACGAGGCATACTTCCTCTACTACGGCCAGCAGTTGCAGGCCGTGCGCACCGAGCGCTGGAAGCTCCACGTGCCGCACGGCTACCGCCACTACCTGATGGACCAGGTCGGCCACGACGGCTTTCCCGGCAAGACAGCTCCCGCCAAGATCGGCTACGCCCTCTATGACATGGACAACGACCGCAACGAAACGACCGACGTGAAGGACCGGAACCCCGACGTGGTCGAGCACCTCAAACAGCTCGCCGACCAGATCCGCGCCGACCTCGGCGACCAGGGCAAACCCGGCCCCGGCATCCGCCCCGCGGGGCGGTTGGGGCCGGGGGATGAGCGGCTGAAGTGGAAGGAGGTGTATTGATACAAACCCCTTCGACGCCGAGCGACTGAAGCTGGTCAGCGGTTGAAGTTTGACACCGATGCGACCCCGATGCCGCAACGCCGAGAATGCTTGAAATGACCCGGGTTCAGTTCACGATTCGAACTCTCCTGGTCGTGATGGCGCTCGCTGCGCTACTGCTTGCGTGGCTTGCGACGCTCCTGCACAATGCGAGGAAACGCGACGCCGATGTCGAGCTGTTGCGGAAAATGGGAGCACAGGTTGAGTTCCGGCAGGGCGGAACGGAAGCGCAAGAAGATGGTTGGCGCAGGTGGCTGGCCGATTTGACTGGGACCGATGTGTTTGCCGAAGTCTCGGCTGTTCACTGGTTCGGTACGGACGATGGTCTGGAAGTGATAGCACGTTTGGGGACCGTGGAGGAGTTGTATCTTGGGAATGGGCATGTTACCGACCTTGGACTGTCTACCGTGGCGCAACTACATAACCTTCGAATTGTCGATCTCTGGGGATCGGCTATAACAGACGAAGGGATGGCCGCTGTTGCCAAACTCACTCGGCTGGAAGTCCTCTATGTGGGAAATACCGGGATCAGTGACCATGGTGTTGCGCACCTCAAGGCATGTCATGGACTTCGCGAGCTGCATCTGGAGAACACAGGGATTACCGATGCGGCGCTTCGGACGTTGAGCACACTGAGCCATTTGCAGTGGCTGGACATTAGCGGCACGGCGATTACCGACGACGGCTTGGTGTATCTAAAGGATCTAACGGAGTTGGCGGTAGTTAACCTCAACCACACGAGCGTTTCAGATGAAGGAGTGCTTCAACTGAAAGGGCTCCCCAGTCTAATGCGCTTACACCTACGGGGCACACAATGTTCGAGTAGCGAGTTCGAGTCATTCAAAAACAGAACCAGTCCGGGTGATCTCTTTGATCTCGGCTCTCGATGAAGTTAGAAGGTGATCCGCGGTCGGAGTGCGGAGTGGCGTCCGGAGTGTGGGACCGGGGTCAGACTTGGACCGGGGTCAGACTTTAACTGCTAACTGGCAAGGAGCCCGCTTCTTCGCCCGCCCCCGTTAGCATGGCCTATAACTCCTCCCGGCCGCAAAACCACCTCCTCCACCGAGGGGCCCCGCGCAGTGGCGAGCATCTGCTATCCTTGGGGTATGAAGCCTTTGGATGCCGAGCGACTGGAATTGCTGGCCGAGGCCGATGCCCTGGTGGCCCGGCTGCGGCGGTGGGCCGAGGGTGCGCGACCCGCAGGTCCCCGAGCTCTGGCGGCTGCCGGACACGATCGAATGCCCCCGGCTTGCCCGGGGGATCGTTACGTTCACCGCTAGGAAGGCGCCGCTCTCTCCCCCTTCTTCCCGACGGCGCCGAAGCCGCCGCGGAGGAACGGGAGTAAGAGGGGCCGGGCGCGTGTGTAGCGAGGAACGTGAGGCTCCCCCGGGCAAGCCGGGGGCATCCAGGGCCGAGCGGCGTCGGCCGCGTGTAGCGATGAACGTGAGCCTCCCCCGGACAAGCCGGGGGCATCCGGCGCTGCCTTATCCTCCCGGCTCCCTGGTGAACACACCATGCGAATACAACACGGCGTCCTCGTCGTTGGTGGCCTGGGCCTGTTCGAGCCATAGGTTCCAATAGGCGGCCAGCTCCTCGTCAGACAGGTTGCGGAGGTCAAGGTCCTCCTCGCTGAGGAACTCATCGCGCAGCGGTTTCATGATTCGGGGACCTCCACACGCATGGGCAAGAGGGCTTGGGCACGTTGGGCAGCCAGGCGGTGCGCCTCGCGGAGCGGGAGGTCGCGAATCTCCGCGGCCACCGAGGGCCAAGCGTCGGCCCAGGCTTTGGCGGCTTCCATGTACGCCCGGAGGCGGCGTTCGTGGGCGCGCATCAGCCGGCGGCGCTCGGCGTCGAGCGCCGTCTCCAACGCGTCGCGCCCTTCGCGCACGTGGCTTAGCACGGGCCGCCGCGCGGCCGCCTCGTCGAGCAGGTTGGGGTAGTCCCGCGCCAAAACGAGCAGATCCCTCGCGCTCCGCGAGAAGAGCATCTGCTCGAGCGGGTCGGCGATCGAGCGCGCCAGCTCGCCGATCACCGCGTAGTCCTTCTCGCGGTTGGTCTTTTTCAGCTCGGCCAAAGTCGCCGCGTCGACAAACGGCACCGGGGCGTTGTGCTGCTCGGCCCGCGACCACAGCCCGGCGAGTGCCTCCGGCGTGATGCGCGGCGGGCGCGTGACGAAGTCGGCGCGCACGCGGAGCACGTCGGTCCGGAATTCGAAATGCGAACTCCAGCCGCCCGACGTCCAGCGCACGTCCAAGGGTGCGCCGAAGCGGCAACGGGCCCCG
>Ga0180438_10000720_pt1 | contig 61015 bp, 84 predicted proteins | sample SS_ome_12_FD_132455 | JGI IMG/M metagenome (GOLD analysis project Ga0180438, IMG submission 132455) | Hypersaline lake sediment archaeal communities from the Salton Sea, California, USA - SS_3_D_2 metaG | ecosystem: Environmental > Aquatic > Non-marine Saline and Alkaline > Hypersaline >... | reverse complement strand
GATTTTTAACAATCAAAGAACCATATAAACATTTTGTTTCTTCATAGATTCTTTCCAATTCATTAACTTGTAATTGTGTATACAATCTAGGATGCCTTTTATTTCCATACATCGCTCGAGGAAAAGAGCATTTTTTATTCTCCTCCCATCTTAATATAGTCCTGGGCAATCTTTCGAGAATTTTAGCGATATAATTCAACCGATAACATTTAATTTGCCTTGATTCATTATTCGATAAAATAACATCAAAAATTATATAATCCTTTTTGATTTTTTCTATCTTACTCTTAGAATTATTCTTAGCAATCTTATTTCTAAATTCTCTTGATCGTTGCTTTGCTTTTTCGCGATACTCCGGATCTTTGCGGTATCTCTCTTTACGTTTTTCTGTTATTTCTTTCCCGTGTTTTTTCCAATAATCTGCGTGATATTCTTTCCTATTCATTTTTTTTCACCCTAATAATATAACCCAAATAATAAATCACATTTTGAACACAAAATATAATAAATACTAAAAAGGAATATCATCATCATTAAATTCATCTTCTACAGAATTATCCTCTTTTGATTCTTTTACATTTGAATTACATAAAAATCGCTCCATTTTATGTAATCTATTTTCTAATTCTTGAATTTTGTTATCCTGATTTTTCATTCTGTTACCTAATTGGTTTGGATCCCTACGAACCCAAGGACATTTTTGACAATCCATCATTACCTCCTTTATCATGAATGGGCCTCAAGCCAATTTTTACCAAAACCACCACTAACCTCTAACGGTACACAAAGATTCAATGCATCACTCATATGCCTAACGACATCATTGGATCCCTCATCTATAAAATCATTGCGGAGCTCAACCAGTAACTCATCATGCACATTTAAATTGAGTTTCGCTTTACCAGTCTTTTTATAATAATCATAAAGGACACCACGATCTTTCCAATCTCTGATCAAATTTCGCATTGCTATTTTCATGACATCAGCAACACTTCCTTGACCAGGATAATTCGATGCACATCTTTCAGCTTTTAACCGTTCCTGAATATTTGATGAATCAAAACCATTTATATATATAATTCTTCCTGTTATGGTTCTTATATAACCATATTCTTTAGCAAATTTATGAACCCTTTTATGATATTCCTTTACACCTGGATAAGTTTTATGCCATTTACCATAAATATCACAACTTCTTCCAATGGGAATATTCAATAATCTTGAAAGAGTTTTGGGTGTTGCTTCATAGATTAAACTTAAATTAGCTTTTTTCCCTTCATCCCTAGAACAATCACACTCCTGTGATGTCTTTAAATGTAAATCATTATCAACATAAGATAAAACATCAATCATAGCAGGATCTTTTGAAAGATAAGCAATCATCCTTAAATCAGCACAAGAATAATCGGCATCAAAAAAAGTCCATCCTTCATCAGGAATAAAAGCTTTTCTTATTTTACTTCCTACTTTTGAACGAATAGGAATCTGTTGTAATGCTGGATTTGAAAATGCCAGCCTACCAGTAACCACATCAGTCTGACTACAATCTGCTCTAATCCTACCATCATCGTTAAATTCTGCCTTTTTCACCAAACCTGTTGTAAAGGTATTTATTATCTTTTTATATTTTTCAAACGTATTTTTATAATGCATTACCCTATAAGGAAGGGACTTTTTGTCCAATTCCCTTGATATCAATTTACGATTATCACGGTTAATACTGTAATAACCACTTCTACCACGCCTAATATTCGATGGTAATTTCCACCACTTCAATTCATCAATCAATTTACTACTAACAGACTGATTGCACGATATATCAACCCCCACAATCGATTCAAAAACTTCTGTTATCCTGTTATTTTCATTAATTAAATATTCTCTCAATTTTACTAAGAGATTTTTATCAATACCAATACCAACTTCATTTATATGAGGTAAAACCTCTGAAGCAATCGGACATTCAATGTCAGTAAATACCTTATTTATTTCAAATTTAATCAACTCAGGAATCATACGTTCACCAAGCATCAAACTCCACAAAGCCATATTAGAACTATAACTAGCCATAACTTGAGGATTAACCTCATGAGCCCTTTGTTTCATCGGTATAATTTCACTATATTCAACAACACCAATATCGAATATTGATCTTAATAACTCTCTCAGTTTTAAATTCCTACCAACACCATAACCGAGTAACCAGCACGCAATTTTAGAATCCCTCCATGTTACATTCGACTCAATTCCAATATTTTTTGTTACAATAGAACTAAACTTAACATCATGAGACCAAACAATTTTATTCTTATCATTGAAAATTTTCTTCAACAAATCAACAGAATCATAAATATTATAACCTTTATTATGACCTAATGGGCAATAAAATTTACTACCATCAGGTAATCCTAAACCAAAACCAACAAATTTCATTTTGTCAATACAACTACAAGATCTATTATCTGTATAATAACTGGTTGTTTGATAATCTATGCCAATTTTATCAAAATTAGAAACTTTGTTTGTCAAAGCTATTAATTCTTCGCTGTTTGTTATCAATGTATTCATTTGACACCCAGAAAAAAGCCGACTTTATTTACGACGATTCCCTAAAGTTATTTATATTAATTAAAAAGGAATAATATCTTTATCATTATTACTAATACTAGAATAATTAGTATTACTAGTATTACTATAATTGCCTTGATTATTTTTTTGATTTTCATTCTTGTTCTTTTTATTAAATTTAGAAACACCTCTTCTATTACCAATTAATTCAATTAATTCACGTGGTGTTTTAGGTTTGAATACTTCGTTGTACGGTGCTGGTTGGATATCATCAGGCAACTCTATTTTTCCCTCGAAATCAAACTTGTCTCCCGTATTAGGAGAATCAGGTGTCATTCTTTCAATCTCGAATCGGCATCCACGTAATCCACCGCGTTTTTCTCTTTGAGATTCAAGATGACTATATCCTAAATTTTTTACAACCAAAAGTTTAAGAACATCGGAATGCTGAATTCCTTCTTTATCTACCCAACCTTCATGATCTATCACGGTGTTCGGAACAATACTAAACGAATAAAAACTGCGTTCACATAGAACACAACCAACACTATCATTATCAGAAAAATTATTGATATCATCAATGATACCTTCACTTTTCAACACATAAGGATCTTTGGTTCCAAGTATTTGATAATAATCCTTAACTTTCATACCTTTTGTGCATGTAATATTTTCCCAATTATTATTTATTTTCACCTGATGTTCGCACACTTCATACGGCCAATCATATCCTTCTGGATGATGATTATCATCAACAAAAGTACATGTCAATTTTTGTCCTGGACGCATCCATATTCTAACATATGGATGAAGGTACCATTTTTCGCGATCCTCTTTACGCTTTTCTTTTTTCTCTTTCTCTCTCTTGATTCTTTCTTTTGCTTCTCTACCAGTTCGATACCAAGACATTTTCTCTCTCTTTCATACCCCACTATGGGCGTTTTTTTGATTGGTTAATATCATAGTGTATAAAAAATAATATGTCAACATCTTTTTGGCATGAAAATGATTTCAAAAAACTAAACTAGAATTCTGAATCAATTCAAAAACATTATAACCACGTCTTATCAATTCATCCGGATCGCCCCCAACCGGATATGGATAAGAGACAGCCCTTACCTGAATTATTTTACCCAAAAACTTAACCGCCTTCATAGTCCCACTCCAACCAGGACCATCATTATCAAAAAATAAAATAACAACATCAAACAATTTTACTATTTTATTAAGCTGATGTTCAGTTGGATCTGATCCTAGAATGGACACCACAGAATACTCATTCAATACATCACGATCATACAATAATTGCCAAAGCTTTAAGGTGTCAATAATTCCCTCAACTATAATACCAATCGAACCACTAGTGCATTTATCCTCACCATATAAATATCTACCTTTATTAAATTCAAAATAGTTATAGTACTTAGGTTTTATATAATCATTAATCGAACGACCTACCGCACCAACCAATTTACTATCAATATTTCTGACCGGAAAAAAACCGCGGCGATTATCATGATCATATCCGGTTCCCCATGATTTTAATGTGTCAATACTTAATCCACGTTCATTTACAAAATAACCATGTGTCTTATTTGTATAATTTAATATCTCCGATTCATCAATTATCCGTTCAACATATCTCTCTTCAACATGTTCATAATCAGTGATAGAATTTGCAAGCCATTCAGGATCAATATCTTCCATCTCTATAACTTTTTTCAATAATGGATTTAGATTGTCTTTTGAATATCTATTTATAGTTCTAATTAATGAACTTAATTCACCACGAAATTTACATGCATGACATTTGACTTTAGAAGGCATATTAGGATTAATTAAAATACTAAGCGAAGGTCTATAATCTACTTCTGAATTATGACCTCTTCTACCATATTTAGCCAAAGGACAAGACACTGAAACGTTCTTACCATTTCGATTCCTTATTCGATCAATACCTAATTGATCCAATACCCAAAAAACACCTTCTCTATCCATCGTTATTCAATATCTTCAAAGACAACTGGCATAAGAGATTTAAAGTCTGACAAAAGAGGAATCATTAATTCTCTCATTCTTGGATGTGCTTTTTTAGATGTACGAAGCTTGAATATATGACGCCATTCTCTAACATTAGCAGATACAACTATTTCAGCTTTTAAACCAATGGGTAAAACCTCACGAGCAATCTCAGCAGGGCAACCCATTTCAATCAAGCTAAGATATTCTTCTTCAGATTTTTTCCACGAACCAAGTATTTTATAAATTATATCCCATCTAAGACCATTTGATATATCTGGTATCCTCATATCAATAATATCATGTGGATAACAAACTGTTATCTCTTTACCAAATTTACCTTTGCCATAGTTACAATAACGAGTACTTTCCTGCGCAAAAGAACATAATCTATGGCGAACCATCTCGTGTGTATTACCTGACCAAAAAGCTTTACCATTTCTTCTGACGTACAATGTTCCATTCGGAACTGTTACACAATAGACTTTGCCTTTATAATAAGCTTTGCTCCAATGTTGTTTATTGAATAAGTGTTCATCAGTTCTATCTGTAACAGAAACAACATATTGACTCACTTTATTCTCTATTACTATACCAGGTTTGATTTCTCTTTTTCGCCCGACTCTATTATCAATTCTTACCGATGCACAAAAACCAGCTTTCATAAATAACTCTTGGTAATCACCAGCCATTTTCTGACTGGCGGTATATATTATTCTATGACCATTAGTCTTATGAATATTTCCATCACCAACAATTGCACCATCTAGAAATGCTTGAATGTATTTTCTTGATGCATGCCTTATAAAATGTGGGATTCTACCAGTATACGTTTTCTTCTCATCTAATGGGAAAAATATTCTCATAAACTTATATAGTTTAGTATCGTTTATTCTTAACCCATCTTTTTTCTCTGAATATTTCCAACCAAGCTCTTCCAACACAGTTTTAATATAAATTCTGCCAGATTCTTTTATCTGACAAATAGTAACCCTTCCTCCAGAATCTTTACCTTTCCATAAAGTGCCATCTGTTATAAACAAACCCATGAATTTAGCAAACGGAATTGTTGATATTTGCGGATGAAGATTGAGATACTTAGAATCTTCACATAAGGTTCTATCAGGCATTTCTTTGAATAAACCTCTTTTAAACTTCACTCTTCTTCCATATATTTCTTTTGCTTGATCAACCTTCCATTTTTTATCAATTCTAGAATCATAATGGAACCAAACCATCCTATGATTTGGGGTGACAGCAAAATCTACCATTGTAGATTTACCGCAAATAAGATCATCATCCCAGTCTTCTATTGTTATTCCAATTTTTTCTTGGTACTCTGCTTCTTTAGTATCCATATTTAAGGTTAAAAATAAGTCATTCCCATTTATATCTTTAAACTTTTTCCATCCATCATAAGTTAAAACTTCTGTTTGATCATCGTAACAAAAACCACGGTTCGATATAAACTTTACAGAAACATCACCGCCAAATTCGATCATAGCCATATGACCGCGTTTTATCAAACTTCTAACAAGTTTTTCAGCACTAGTATCTGTTATTTTATCCTCGCTTTTATAACAAGTCCTGGCTGCTATTTCGATGCGCTTTAGAATATTCCTTGGATATTCTAAAATCTCATAACTTGATTCAATTAATTTAGTCACTTTATCTCCTGTATTTTTATATCACCAAAAAAATCACCATTAATCATTGAACGCAAAAAAGAATAACCAGACTTTATACTGTCCACCTTTTTTCGTAAAACACGACCAATTAAAGATGGTTTCTCTCTATAACATATCGGACAAATAACACTCTTTATATGTTTATTGCCTAAAAACACATCTACATGCAATTCATTTTTATTCATATTTCCACATCTACATTCCCAAACGTAAACCCTCTTTTCTCCAATATAAAACATCATTCGATTCCTCCAATAAAATCTAATATTAATTGAATTTCTGCTGCTTCATCACAACCATACATCTCATTTTCTATTTTGCTTTTTATCCTATTCAATCGATTGTTATAATGAAATACTTCCGAAAAACTTTTACTTGAACCTATTTCATTAATTAATTCATGACATAAAATAAGCAATTCACAAAGTAATTTATAATCAATATCAACCTTTTTCATTATAAATCAACTATATCTAATAAGTTATCCTCACAATTATCATAATCAACATCATCACTACCTTTGACTTTGTGATCGAATACCATATTTTCCAAATCCCATGTGGCAACAAAATCAACTTTTGTACCTTCTCTAATCCTCAATAACTTAATCAACATCTCTTTATTTAGTCTTAAGTCATCCGTTTGATACATACCGATAATACCGTCCATCCATTTTTGAAAATCACCATAAGCCAATGTGTTCTCATTACCATCAAGCTCAGTACCTTCAAGGTTAAATTGATGAGTGACTATTACAGGTATACCATATGGTTTAGCAATCTTTTTCTTTAGATCCTTAAAGATATTATCTAAACGTTCATGTCTCGTCTTTGCGCCATTTTCATCATTTAAAAAATACGCACCATCAATATAGACTGCATCAGGTTTGTATTTTTCGACTTTCGATTTTATAACCGAAATATCATCATGATCGCTCCCACCAGATATCCAAAAAGGATGCCTACCAGACATGTCTTTCAAAGAATCAACGAACCTATTATACTCTTCCTTTTTTAAATCACCTGATCTCAATCGCATATGTGATACCTTGGCATTTACAGCGTCAAACCTTCTAGCGATTTGTTTGCATTCCATCTCTTCAGAAATTAAAAGTGGAACATATCCAATTCCCCAATGATATCTTGCAAGAATTGTTTCAAACCACGTCTTACCGACAGATCCTCGAGCTGCAATCATCCATAATTCACCTGGACCAAACCCAAGAGTTGCTTTGTCTAAAATATACCATAATGAAGGAAGGCCTGTGATACCACCTTTGTCTTTTGTCTTATGATAATCATCCAATCTCTCTGATACCGTTTCAGTTAAATTAACATCTTCAGATTCAATAGTTTCTCTTTCTATATCGAGAACAACTTTCTTAAAAACATCTAAAGCAGCAAATGGATCCTTAGACTTCAACAACGGTGCAGCACATTTCATAGCTTCGGTCATTAAGTTATGAGCATATTTTTTCCTTAATTCTCCTATGAAAAAACTTGTCTCTGAATCAATAGGATCAATCTCAAAATCAGGAAATTTACTTTTAAAATAATCTAATGGCGGAACATTACCATGATCACTATAAAATGCCTTAAGAAAAAGCCATTCATCCAATCTATGCAAAAACAATTCTTCAGGTAAGTTTTCATCAATAACATCTTTTATTGTATTTTTTCTAATAATATTTGAGATAAACGCTGCTTCAATATCCATCAAATCCTCTGATTCCACCCACTATGTTTAAAACAGATTGATGACATTGGACGGTATAACATTGTATCATTAGTAAAAAATTTATATATCTGAGGATTTTGCTTTAACCAAAGCCATAAATCGAAACCTATATCAAATTTCTTAACTTCTGCAACATAATCAGATAACAAAAATTCATACTTATCAGCATCAAAACATTCCACAATCATAACAATAAAACGAAATCCCCAATTTCTTTCTAACCATCCAATGGCACCTTCTTTTAATATGATTTTCCCTTTTTCTTCCTTAGCAAGAATCTTATAGTCAATAGCAATTATTGGCGAAGGTTTATTTGATATTTCACCTCTTAACATAAAAACCTCAACTATTATCTTGAATATCACGAAAAAGCTTTGAATCTCCAAATTCACGTATATGTTTAACAAGAATCTCTAAATCAGAAGAAAGTATTGGTAAATGATCTTTCATTTTCATTGCATACGCTAACGCTGCAAATTGACATGCATTAGCATGCACTGGATCTGAAGAATTTAATTTCAAAACAAAATAAATACCATTTTTATCCACAGGATTGCCATTCTTAAATAAATCATATTTGCACATTAAACCTTCATCTTTCATGATAAAAACCTCCTTGGACAAATCCCATCATCAGCAAACAAAGAATCTTCCCATAAATCAAGTGTCTTTGCTGCCGTACGAAATCTTTCGTACCTTCCATTTTTAACCCTCCAATTCCAATGAGCAAAATTATTTGTGGCAAAATCAATAATAATATTTTTTGCCAAATCTTTTTTGTCTAAACCATCACTTTTATTTATTGCCTTTGATAAAACAACTTTAGCTTTAGATGGGGCATTGAATAGAAAACACCAAAAAAGATTCATAGCAAGATCAAGTTCTTGACCTAAATCATGAATAGTAGTTCTGTTTATATCACTATATAAAACACCTTCAATAGTCTTACCTTTTTTAGTTCTTATTGTTTGTCTCCTGGAATAATCAATAAATTTCTGAATCTCAAAACTTTTTTGTAAACTAAATGTTTTCCGATCAGAAAAAATTCTATGGAACAACAAAACAAACTTTTCTGCAATATTTCTCCTTTTAGAATCAGATGGAACATTACCAGTTTTTTCCTGCATAACAACAGCGCGAAGAATATTTCCTGGTACTAAATCACCAGCAAAAAAATCATACGCTTCGCCGCCGTGAACTTCATCAATATCACACGACCATCTAAATTTACCATCTTGTGCAAGATAAATTCTGTGTTCTCTAAATAAATCAAAAAGAGATTTCAACCCGTCAATACCACCAATTAATTCAATTTCCCTAAGCAATTTACACAAAGGACCTTGATCGTTTTTTACGGATGAATCTCTTAAATGTCTTGGATAAACTAAAATATTTTGACATGGACCAGCTGTCATTCCAGTCCCATCATAATTCATCACAGTTCCAAAAAGACCGCCACATTCCACCAAAAAAGTAACTAAAAAAGCTCTTTCTAAATGATTTTCCTCATAATCAGGAACAATATACAAATGATCCATAATATCTTCCCTGCCATAAACCACAAAACCACTATAGTTTTTGAATTTTTTTACTCTCATTTTAACTCTTTTCATTGGTTTAGGAATCTATTGAGACCACACTCTTTTATTGCACGGATATTTTCTCCATTCAATTTAACAAAGTGCATATTTTCTCTGACCAATTCAAATGAAGATACTCCATAAATATCTCTAAAATCATCAGGATTTAAATTTGAGGTAATAATTGTTGTGTTTAAATCACGAGATCTATCTCTAAGCAACATATCGAACCTGTTCTCTGCAAAACCACTGGTCGATCGATGCTCTCTACCTAAGTCATCGATAACCAAAATTTGCGACCTAATAGCTCTAGTTATAACGGTTTCTTCGCTACCAAAATCAACAGGCATATCTTTGACAAAATTTTCTTTTAACGAAGCAGCTGTAACACAATATCCCGAAACAAGCCATCTTTCCCATGCGAGTATTAATAGACTTGCAGAAACATATGTTTTTCCTGAACTATTTGGACCCCACAAAAAGAGACCAACGCCTTTAGAAATGAAAAATTTAAATCTCTTAACATAATCCTTAACAGCCTCTTTTTGTGAAGGTCTCAAATTAAAAACATTGGCATCCCAAAAACGCCTACCAATATTCATGTATTCATAGTGAGCTTTGCTCAGTTTCATAATCAAACCATTCTATTTAATATCAAGATAATGATGATCATATAAGACCTTCGTATTTTTTCTTCCAAGGAGCCAAATACTTTTCATTCTTTCATCAGATAAAAAAGATATGGATCCTTTTTGAAACTTTATCGAAGGTGAATTACCTGTGATAAATTTCTCGAAACATTCGATGTTATCCATTTTTTCAATTATTCCCAAACAATAATAAGCAAAAGACATATCACGTATCATTACGAGAACAGAACATCCATCCATAGCAAAACGATAAGCTTTATCAAGCATTCTAGTAGTCTTATTACTTTCACAATCCATGAAACATGTCTTTTACATTCTGAATTGGAACACGAAACTTTGCTCTAAACGCTCTCAAAGTTCTGCTCAAATCCTGCTCTGTTCTCGTTCTGTAAGATTCGACAGGATTTTGTCTTCCAGCTTCATAAACATTTATTCGAGCAACACCAGAATCATAATCTCCTTCCCTGACTATTTCGATACGTCGCATGCTCTTTAATGCTCTCTCACTTATCTTTTCTTTTTTTAATTTCATCAATTACCTCATCATTGATTAAGCATGTCATAGGCAGATGAAAAATCATCTACACTGGAATCATAACGAGCGTTAGACGATCGTTCTCTTTTTAGCTCTCTATACTGAACGTGCATCGAACGATGTATTGGTCCATCGTTCTCTAGTTCATTAAAAAATGAACGCCTAAATCCATAAATCAACGAAACACTTGGCTTTGAATTTAGGCGATATCTTATAGCGATATCTCGCCAATTTTTAAAAACATATTTGAATAATTTGACAATTTCTTCAGATGAAAATTCATTTATAAATCTCTTCATCTGACCCTTTTCCTTCATCGTCCAACGATAAGGATTTCCTCTTATTCTTGAAGTTTCCCATAAATCATTGAACAGAAACTCAAAATCAATCACATTATATTGATCTTCCCGCTTTTCCTCGTATCTATCACGAGGAGATTTTTTCATTTTTACTTTTCTTTTCTTTTTTGAATTCTGTAAAGCCAATTCGATTTGACTCTTGAATGCACCTCTAGGACCACTAACAACCATGCTATCCTCCTGTAGATAAATGTGTACCAATACACACAAATCCTCTATCGGTATTCGCCAATGTTTTTTAGCACTTATATCACATACTTTAAGAATAATATAAAATTTGAAGGTTGTAAAGAAAGAAAGTTAAAAATGTTTTTGATATAACGAAAAAGCTTGTCATATTTAATCATCCAGGATCAATATAGGCGAAAACTGCTACCGCTGCAACTTCTAGCAAAATTGTAATGACAACACCTACAGCAACCCACAAAGCTGGATGTCTCCACCATGCATCTCTACTGGTTTCTGCCTCCAAAGCTCTCCTCTCGGCTGACTCTGCAAGCGCATTAGCCGATTCAAACATGTTCCTTTCCATGTCTGCAATTTCACGGAGACGATTCATCTGTATTCTGATCAGCTGAAGTTCTTCGCCTTGCAAAAGAACGAACCTTCTTTGAATACGAAGCTCTCTAGAATCTGCCAACAATGACAACGCGCTCCGCCTTGGAAACCAAATCCCAGATACACCGCTATACTGCAATTCACGAATAGAATTTACTCTTGACTGATGGTCTTCTTCTACCTGACTTATTCGTTCCGATTCATTTTGTATTAATTCTGCGAATGAATTGGTCGGATATATAATGACGAAAATAAAACTCAAAATCATAAATTGATTTCTAATAACCCAATTCACGAAATGCCTCCACTATCTCTTCATTTGTAAAACCAAAAACATCCCTCGCACGTTCAATCTCATTTTTGAGATGTTCCTTTTCTTTCTCTATTTCAATTAACCTCAAATCGTCTATCTCAACATTTTTCCTCAATTCATCACTGCGAATTTTCCATGATGAGATATTTTTTTTCAGCTCTAAAATAGCACTTTCATTGCGAACAGAATTGATAACCTTACCTCTAATTAAAAATCCTAAACCAAAAATAACAGCTATTCCACCAAAAAAAGCACTCAGTGCTTTCCAAATATTATTCTTTATCCAACATAAAACTTTTAACATATTCTCACCTTAATTAAAATGTATCATACAAAATAATAAAACATTAGTTCCACCAGTCTTGGTTTCTAGAGAATGTCCCACTTCCGCAAAATGTGTTACTTGATTTGGACTAGCCAAGGTTGCATTTGCTCTTCCGGCTACATCAGATACCTCAACCCAATTTCCTCGAGTTGATCCCGTTGTATCCTTCAACAAAACCTGTGCCCTACCAGCGACGACAATCCTGCAAAGCTCTCCATCAGCAATTCCATCATCATAAACAACGCCAATAGGATCGACAGCATTACTTGGTGCAACACCAAATGAATTATCTGTTCCTGCTGATGCTTCAATAACTGTTCCCTTAATGGAAGCAGAACCAGTTTTATTTGTAAGATAAATAGCAATCCCACCTTCTGGAGTTAATTGAGATTGGATATCTGTTTGATTACCTTCAAGAACAGTGATCCGGCTATCATAACCATCAAGTTCATCTTTTACTCTTTTTGCTGCAACACCTGAAGCAGCTGCTTCCATTACATCTAATTCTCTAATGGTCATCAGATAACCTCCACTTATAAAATATACAATCAATAAAAAAAGAAATCTAATAACAATAATTTATTTAAAATTCCATCATGTCAATTTTACTCCTAAGACAATCAATATCACTTTTAGTATAATATGAATCAAAATTTCCATGAGATAACATTGCCACAATCCGTCTATGACTAGCTTCACGACAACGTGTTTGTTCCTTCTCGCTGGGTACTGTCCTGCAAATTAATGATTTAATTAACTCAAACATATTTTTAACTGTTGTCAATTTTTATCTCCTCCAAAATATCTAAGACATCTTCAATCGCTTCTTCATAACCATCTTTGTAACCTTCAAAATTAAGAACACCTTCACGATCATCACCTCCATATATGAGTCCAGAAATATCATCCATTAATTTTTTTACCGCCAAATCGATACGATGAAAAACATCATGCATCATTTTATCATATCTTTCTTGTTCAATTGCATTAACCTTTTTCTCTGATTCACATTTTGCTTTTTCAAGGTCTCTTGTTATTTTATCTTTATCCAAATTCACTTCACCACCTAAATCATTGAGCCACTTAACTCCATCCTTATATATTTTATCATAACGTGGTTCTGTCATTTTTCTTAAAGCATCACATCGATTAACTCTTTTTTTTCTAAGAGCACTTTTCGCTACTTTTAGTTTCTCATAATTTGGCTCAAAAGTTATCTTGTTTTTTTTACTCATTTCTCTCCTTTTTTTGCAGATTTTTCCATCTCTACATAGACCCCCCCCTTAACCCTGGTCTGGTCTATCTGCAAGGCCATCCAGGCTAGGAAAGAAGGAACGATGCTTTGCTTTAAAATTCCCTGACCATTTGGGTAGGAATCTTAAACTGTGGGCATCTATTTCTGTCATCATCAATATAAATCTCACACCGTTGGGGGGGGATGGTTGGATTTTGATGGGGTCCAACAAACGGTGTCCCGTCCTTTATCAGAGGACACACCGAAAAATATTCGGCGCAGGCCTGTATAAAAGTTTTTCTTTTATTCGAGAATTTAGTGATTGATAATACCAGAATGGTAGGGCGAAGCATATTGATAGATCTACCATAATCTATCGAAAAAAAATTCCGTGTCGTTGTTTTTAAGTTTAGCTTCAAAACTCTTTCCTCCTAAAGGAAAACCGACACACCACGGTGTGCGTCAAAAAATATAATAAACCTAAAAATGAAATAATGTCAATCTTTAAAAAGCGAAAGCCGTTGGATTCCGTGCCAACGGCTTTCTGAAGCCAAACTCAATTTAACACATACTAAATTTTTATCAGTTTATGACAAAAATGTCAACCTTTAAAATGCAAAAGCCTGATTTTATCTAAACCAGGCTTTTGTTGGAGAATGCTATGAAATACTACATTAATTATGTGTATCAATATTTAAGCTTTTTGTCAAATTATTTTTGGTGGTCTTACATGAAAAACTACTATATAAAATTTTATTTTAATTTAATAATAACTTGTTTCATGATATTTCCTTGCTTGTTATATATATAATATGACATACTCTTTATGTTATATCAACACTTGTTTTTCATTATTTCAGAAACTTCTTCTATCGTAAATAACTTATATAACTCTTGAAGCGTTTCATTATGTAAAACCATTTTTGTAATATTTTTTTCATACCATTCTATTATTGTTTTTTGTCCAAAAGTTTTTGACATTGCCCTCCAATCAGCAAGCATTTCTTTTACATACCTCTTTGGCATTTTTATTGCAATATTTTCTTTATCCTGTTCACCATTGGGTGTTTCACTTACTTCTAGGTAAGTCCAATGCTCCCAATGATGTGGATTTTTAGCAATATGATGATGCCAAGCCTCACAAAAATCGGAATCTGTCTTTTCGTCTTTTAAACCTATGGTATATTTTTTCATGTAAGGAATAAATTCTTTTCTTGAAAATTTAGAAAGATCGTGAGTAATCCCCTGCCATAGAATGCCAAGTTTACAACATTCCAAAAAAACATACCATTTATGTTTTAAAATGTAATTGATATACTTAATAACATGTTTTACGTGTATCATACAAATCCTTTCGTTTAACCTAAAAAAAGGGCTAAGCATTTCTACTTAGCCCTAAAACATGAATATTACTACTCAAACCATAAAACTAAAAATGAGAAAAATATTAATAAGAAAAACTAATATCATCATGTCAAATAAAAAACAGTTTGTCAACAAAAAAATAAAATAAAAATAAATATTGACATATTCATTGAACATGATACAGTATCTTATACTAACAACCCCGTTCCACAACAATGGTATGATTTAATGATAAAATCATACCATTATGTTTTAACAATACTGCATGAAGCAAAGCGCCAAAACATTAATACCTGGTGCTTTGTTTTCTAAAATATGGCCCACTTCTATTAACGAATTATTAGGATTTGGGTGTAATCCTATTGCTAAAGCCCTACCTGGAATATCAGAAACTTCAGCTCTATTTCCTCTAATTGAGCCAGTTCCATCTTTTAATAAAAGTTCTGCTACACCTGCAATTACTATTCTACACTCATCACCTGGCTGAACACCATCATCATAAACTACACCTAAAACTTCATCCGATATCGGAGGAGTTAATATAAAACATCTATCTTTCGCTAAACATGCTTTTACTAATGTCCCTCTAACAGACGGAACACCTGTATTGTTTATGAGCTTTGTACAAATTCCCCCTATGTGCGTGATTAGACATAACCGATCGTATAGCTGTTTTGCTGCCTTTGAAGATGCTGTCGAAAAAGTTATGTCAAGTGGACGAATCTCCCGGTTCATTTGTATCCCCCTCAATTTGTTTTTTGGGAATCAAGTCAATATTAAGATCGACACCTCGAGCTTTTATAACTTGTCTAAATCCCTTCCAAATACGTTCGTAAAAAATACCAGCAAACAATCCGAGTATGATCATCGCATAGTATTGTCGATCCTCTGGTAAAAAAGATAATGCTTCAGGTGCTGGCCAGTAAGGAACAGCACCAACAATTGCACCTATCATTGGTGGTACCCATGGTGATATCGCATATGTAAATCTTAAAAAACCACGTATTGCTGTATTATTAATAGACCAAAGCATTGAACCAATTCTAAAGAAAAGAAAAATCATAAATGCAACGGTAAGACCTATCATTATAAATTGATAACTGAAAACAATAGAAACAACTTCGTTCATAAATACCTCCAAACAAAATTATAACAGACTTATCTTATTTTGTTTCGATATATTAATGTAGAAAAAATAACGAAGATAGAAAAGCTTATGGAAGATAATTCATTTGAATATATGTTGTGGCGCTTCCACCATCAGGATAAACCCAAATTTTAAGACCTGCGGCAGTAACACCATCAAGTAATTCTTTCGGCAATCTCATTGAAAGTCTGCGAATAGAAGGGTGGATATTTCGTTGTGAAACACTTCCAAAAAAGACACCATTTTCGGCATCAGTAGGAGCACCAGCTTGCCAACCTGCAGCAACCCAATCCCAATATTGATTATCCGAAAGACGTTGCACTTGAACGTAATGTTTCCCTTTTTGTGCAGTTTCACATGTTAAAACCGCAGGAATTCCAGAATCAGTTCCTGCTTGCGTTGAACCAGCGAAAAGATCCCAACCGATTTTTAATATAGCCATTACTTAATACCTCTCACTCGGTTTTTACCGGTTTATGGTGCCTCAATAGGAGGCGTGTTGATCACAGAAACAACGTGAAGATTGTAATCTGCTTTAATCTCATTCACCAATGTTATAGAACTCGCAAGATCTGTAGCATCAGCTGAAGTAACTGTGTTTGTTCCATCATTGTTAAGATGAACACTTGCCTCACTAAGGTGAGTATTATAATCAGCTTTTAGCTCATTACACAATGTGTTTGCGGTTCCTTGATCCGTTGCATCAGCAGCTGCAATTGTTTCGGCCGATGCAGTAGCATGAACACCTGTTGTTCCAGTTGAAGCAAAATGATTATTTATTTTAACTTTCAACGCGTTTGCTAATGTAATAACCGTGGGTAAATCTGTTGCATTAGCATTTGTTTCTAAAACGTCTTGCGCTTTATGAAAAATTGTTGTGTCACCTCCTGCAACACCTAAAGCTGCATCTTCTCTCAATCCAACCAAGAAAGCAAAAAGTTTTTCTGTTGCTGTTTGACTTGCTGTCAAAGCGATTAAGTCGAGCTTACGTAAATCTTGACCCAACTTCGCCTCCCTTCACCGAGTTTCGTCCCCGGTACAACGTATAGATACAGAATCTATCATTTATATTTTAGGATTTCTTAAACACTTGCTGCAAGAACATTATCACCTGTTGTTGATCCAACACCAACATTATCAATCGTTGGTGCTGTTGCAGAAGATGATGCAAGAATATTTCCATCAACAAGCGAACTTTGGCCGTCTAAGTCAATAACATCTGTTGCACCACTTAAATTACAATAAACTGTATTATTGACAACAGAGATAGTTTTGCTCGTTGCAGGTGATTTTACAAATTGCACTGTACCACTTACAGTATGTTTAACAAACCATCCAGTTATTCTAATAAAATACTGACTAGCAGATGTTGTTATAATGTTTCTCGTTATCCTTGGTTCAGCAGTCCATCTTATATTACTAATTTCATTTTCTCCACTAACAGCAATATATGGTAGACTACTAACATTATTATTATCAACATTTTCAATTCTTCCACCTATAACTTTTGAATTATTACCATTTCCAATGTCAATTAAGTAATCACTAGGAATATAATCACTTTCACCAATTATAACATCATACAGTTCTGAATTATCATAAATAGCTATAACGCTATCATATATACCAACGTTATTAATACTATTTCCGTCAATAAATAATCCTTTCATTATGCAATCTTCAATATTAATTACACTTCCTTGATCTATTGAAGATGACGAACCACCAATATCAATTATTTTTACATTTTCAACATGTACTTTTACATCAGCATCACCAATAAATTCCATTAATGCTGCATCAGAAGTTCCTAAATTTGCTTTACCACTACTAGCTGCAATTGATCTGGATTTTCCATTCATAAATAGAGTTATGTTACTATAACGAGAAGGTTCATTCTCATCACTTGAACCCCAAAACAAAAATAGTGTGTCTGCTTGGATGTTACCAGCATCTAAAAGATCGATATGAAATCCATCTATAACAATTGCTTGATTGCCAGAAACTCTTGTTCCATTTTCACCACCAAATTCAACAAGTGGTTCACCAGTAGGTTGGTCCTCAATACTATCCTCTATTTTCAATGAACAATTTGTAAAATATGTCCCTCTAGAAAGAGCACTATGAACAACAATAAATTGATGATCTGCTACGGTAGTTCCATCTTTTGCAGTAAATGAACAGTTCTTAAATTTATTACCACCAGATCCTGATCCAATCCTTAACAGCTTTCCATCTTCATGATTAAATGAACAATCCTCAAAACTTACGTTATCTGAATCTATTAATTGGACACACCAACCAGCACCAACATCTGACTCAAATGTACAATTTTGAAATTTAATAGATATATCGCATGAATTAATTCTTAAAGCATCTACACCCGTTTCAGATGAGAAAAATTTGCAATTTCTAAATACAAGACCTCTACCAGAACGATCAATTAAAACACCTGAAGATATCGCATTAAGATAAACACTTGCAATTGGAGTACCGCCTGTATTTGGATTCCCAAAATATACATTATCTATAATGCCATAAGGATTACTAATATCATCGTTTATTTCCAAAGTTGATGCATGATCTTTTGAAGCGGTATTTCCTGTATTATATCCACCTCTCCAATCAATTTTACCACCACTTATCCTCAATGCTCCAGATTCAAATTGTACATTTCTTAAAGATAAACCTACATCATCATCAGATGACCCGAAAGAATATGTCGTGTCTTCAGATTCAAGATACACATCGTTTATGGATCCTGTAATAATAAAATCAGAACTCAATCCTGATGGTGCATGAATTTTTGAAAGTATTGCACCTTCACCATCAAGATGAAATTCTTTCGTTGTTCCCAAACTTGTTACAGAACTAAAGGTGTGAGTCCCTCTTCTTATAAGAAATTTTCCACCAGTCAATCCATCAATATCATCAATTCCATTAGCACCATTATAATCTCCACCAGTTGAACTTGTCCCATCTGTTACAACACCTGTATATGCTCTCCTATTAACAAGAGTGGTATTAATTTTAGCTAAAGCATCAGATAGTGTTCCAGGATCAAGATCACCTAATCCACCACCATTAATATCTGTTAATGGTCCATTTGTGTAATCAGTATTTACACCAATAGATGTACCAGTTCCACCAAATGCGCTATTGTAAAAACTATAAAAAGAATCGCCAATATTTGAATCTGTCAAAGTTACAGTTGAACTAAAATCTATTGTTGCTGAAGCTGTTCTTTGCATTTCAGCTATTTTAAGATATCTAGCCGTAAAAGATTGTATAACTGAAGTTGATGGAACACTCGAGGTGTTTTCATTAACACGAACACACCATCTTCTTTGAGATCTGTGAGATGCTTCAACTCCTAAACCTGGATTGACAATATTAGAATCTTCTTCAGAAGCAATATCTTCCCACCAAGCCATAATATAAACAGAATCAATTCTTGGTGCTACTGGAGTTGTTAATGAAGGCAAAACAACTTTGAATGTATCACCAACACCTATTGTCCCTATTCCACCAGATAAAGTTAAGGTTGTTGAGGTGAATGCAGTTATTGAGAAAAAATTCCCTGCTTCTGTTCCTGTTAACATTTTTACACGGCATGCACCGTGATTTCCCGTTGCTATTAAATCATGAAAGCTTTGAAAAAATTGTTCTGTATCTTCAATGGTTCCAGCACCGCCATTGATAGCGGTAACAGTTCCAGCAACTAAATAATTATCTTCGCTATCATAATCAAATTCTTGTGGAGGATCATCATTTGTTGATGGGATTATAACACCATCGACTAATGCCCAACCATCATCGATAGCAAAATTATTCGTTGTTGATGTTGCATTTTTGGGTTGAAAAGATGTTGTTCCAACTCGATAACCTCCACCCATTAAAGAATCAATATGGAGTAATATTGACATGCGAAGAACATCGAGCATTTCGTTCCAATCAGAATCAACAACAGGAACACCATCTTGAATTGAGACTTTGTCATAAAATTTAGTTGTGTCAAAACTATCACGACTTACATTGGGTTCATTACCTGGCATTCCTATTCCTCCTATCGAGTCTCAAATTTGATTCTAACTTTTCGTTGAATCTCAAAACTTGAGTCTTTATCAATTCTACTATGTATGATCCAGTTTACCATTTCTCCTGAATCAAGTGTTGATGTTGCTGTTCCACCGAAAAGACCAAATTCTCTCAATGTATCATTAGCTTCAGAATATGCCAAAGTTGCTGTTATTTCTATTTTAGAACTCGGTGTTCCACCAGTTGGAACATTTGTTACTGGATCGACCCATACAATATCTGTTGTAGGAATTGCTTTTCTAAAAAATTCATCTTCCAATGTCGTTTGAGAATATGGCTGACTCGGTGCTGATGAATCCCATGTGACATTACCACGACCAACTGCGAGATAAGTAATACCGTCATAACCTGTTTCTCTTTTGCACAAAGCAGTCAATAAATCAGCGAAAGTATTTTGAATCTGATTAGGTTTAATTATACCTTTTTTTGTTTTCTTGGATCCATCTTTGTAAAAATAAGTATCTTCCCATTCACCACTTATTTTTATTGGCAACGAACAGTGATTGTCATCATCAGATACATTAAACTCTTTCTTTATGATTTTATCTTTATAACTATCGGTAGCCATTTTGATTTTTTCTGTTATCATATTCTATCTCTCTATATATAGTTAATGTCAGGATGGAAAATCCTGTCGGTTAATGTATTTGTTGTTTTGGTTAAATCGTTTGTAACAAAAAGACCTAAATCGCTAGTTTCATAACTTAATTCTTCAATCGTTGAACCGTATAAATAACCATAAATGTCTTCATATTCATCCGTGATATCTGTTGCCGCTATTTCTTCTTCAGATACAGGTGTAAATATTAAGCCATATGTTACATATGAAGCTTTGCTCCATTCGATTAATTCAAATGACCTTTCGATCATTGAAGAAGTTATAGGACCTGATACACCTGGAATCTCTTCTAGGAAAAATCCCAGTCCAGAAACACTATGCCATCCATTAGAATCATTTATATATTTGTTGATGTCATCAATACGGCCCATTAATCTTATCGTATCTGGATTTGTTGTATCAACAATAGTTGAGTTATAAAGTCCATTCGTAAATAAAACATATTTCCAACCCTCAACAACAGTAAGATCCCAACTGCTAATACCAGATAACAATTGATCATATGCAGCTGCACGACCTTTTATTTTGTAAAAATCAACTGCTTCAGCTGCATCTTCTCGACGTTTTAGTCCATTTGCATCATGCCATGTTGGCCAGCCTACTTTGCGATCCATCAAATAAATCAGATCATCGTGAACTTCATCAATGGAAAACAATGTCAACAAATTCTCAATATCTGTTTTTGAATTATCAAAAATAGCTCCTATTACAGAAAGGAATTGGTACAAGTGCTGAACGTCTACATCTTCCGATCGATAACCTCGAGGTAAGCTATCATACATATATTCCACAAATCCCCATCTATCATAAGGATATGCAGAATCACGATTTGCTATTTTATCACTAATCCAATTTCCATCATTTCGTTCTGCAAAAAGAGCATAGTAATATATAACACCTGCTTCTAAACCTGTTTGATCAATAAAATAATCCTCAGCTATAGCTGGATAGACATCATCAATAACAATAGAAGCTCCAGAATCATCATACGATTGTGGCCATTCGCCTTTTTTACGTAGAATTTTTATACGTCTTGTCCATGTTGGTGCATCAGATACCAATGGCACACTCCATTCAATACGGATAGTGTAACCTTCACTTTTTGCTTTTACATTAAATTGAAAATCACCTATCTCCCTTACTGCAGAAGGACCAAGTATCGGAGTCGATCCAAAAGGTATTAATCCATATGCACCAGAACCATAACTCATAAATCACCTGTGTTTCTTTAAGTAGATCTAATTATTGGAACAACACTAAATACTTCATTGGTTAAATTTATAGTTCCTCCTGTTGAATTATATGCTTGATATACAATTGAATCATTAGCATTAACATGAGCCGTTATTATTAAACCAACAATAGATGTATTAATAGTAACTCCAATAGGATCACCAGCTCTAACACCAAACATAGGCGCATTATTTGAATATGTTGTACCAGGAGCGATGGCTGTTGTTATTGTTCCAGACTGATATCTGATATCATGAATAGGTTGCAAACCTCCAACGGCAGCATGAATTATTTTATTTGTAGCATTTATTTCATTACCAAATATTTTACTTCTACTCGAAATTACCCCATCTAGCCAAAATCCTCTGGTTGAATTGCGAATAGTATTGCCAGAAAATACAACATCATTCAATTGTGAGTTAAAACAATGTACACCATTAACACAATCTTCCATTGCATTATTACTTATTGTTGCACTATTCAAATCAAAAAATATACATATACCAGCGGCTCTCGAATTGCCTGCTGAATCAACATCATAAATTGAATTTCCAACAACAGTTAATCTGTCAATAAAACCTAAACCTATGCCACCTGCTGGTGTTGACGGTCCACCAAATTTATTAAATGCACGAACAACGTTTCCTGTTATCGTTACATTTTTACAGTTTTTACCTGGCACACCATATACATAAATACCACAATTTTTTCCAGTAGAAAAATCAACTGTTGCACCTTCAATATAGTTGTTAGCAATAATAATACACTCTACATCGTTCCCACTAGTTAGATGACCAAAATCAATTCCATTCCTTACATTTTTCATAATATTACCTATGACCCGAACATCATAGGTATCATGTATCATAATCGCAGACCAAGATGGATTGTCTAAAAGTGTATTATTAGAAATAACACATTCTTTTTGATCTCCACTTTGACCTGTGCATGTAATACAATAATTTTGACTTTGACCAAAACAATCTCTAACAACATTACCAAGAATATGCCATGAAGCTGATCTAGAACACGTTATTCCTATATTACTAAATTCATAAATATCACAATTTTTAATCCATATTTTATCACTAAAATTTATTTCTATACATTCAGAGCAATGTAGAATCTTACAATCTTCGATCCATATATTGGAACAATTATCAAAATCGATACCTTTTACAGTATCAGTATCAGTTACAATTGAAACTGAACCCTCTATAATTAATCCATTTATGCGAATATCATTTTCATTATCAGCAGAAAAAATATCACCAGATCCATCTACATTTCTGTAAATTTTTGCATCTTTATCAGCTATGATATCAATATAACTACCCAAGGTAATATCAGTACTTATCCTATATGTTCCTTGTGGGAAGAATACAGATCTAGCATCACCATTTAACGCAGCTTGAATGGCTGTAGTATCATCATTTAAATCATCTCCTTTAGCGCCAAACCATTTCACATTCATATGTCCACTATAGACACGTTTCCACAATCCAGTTGCACCACTATCAGGAGATATAATTGTTCCACCATCATCTTCAGCAAGCAAAGCATCTTTATCCCATATAAAGGTACCTCCACCACCATCATTTATTGAAGCATATCCGCCAACTTGACATATGTTAGAATCGAAATTATTTGGTCTTTCTAAATCTGCTATTTTATCATAATATCTTATTACTTTTTTGTTGTGTGACATTTTACCACCTTAGAAAATAAACCAATTTGAACCATCTGATTTAACTTTTACAGACTCATTCTCTATAAAAGTATATGATGATTCACTATCTATTGTTTCTGCACCAGTTGTATCAAGTTCAACGGTGTATGTTGTACCAATTGATATAGCTTTTATTTCAAGACTATAACCACTATATCCAACGGCTGTTGGTAATGTTGCAGTTACAGAATTTGAACTACCATCAAGTAAAATAGTTTCATTAGTAATAAGAATACTATCATTTGAATTTATTGTTCTAATTTTTGAAGGCGACCTTCTTATATTATCAAGTCTCATCCTTTTTTTATTATAACTATCAGCAGAATCTTCTATTACAACAACATCAGCATCGGATGGATTTATTTTTTCAGTAATAGCATTTATTTCGCTTGGTAGGTTTACATGTACTGCATCAGCATCAAAATCTATTGCTACATCAATTAAGTCGAATAATTCATTTAACGCTATTTGCCATCCTTTTACAGTATCAAATTCGACAGTTTCACCAGCAGCTGGTTTTCTGAAATTTTTAAATTGTGTTCTAAATGCAATTGCATTTCGTGCATAGGTTTCGCCTTCATTGACCGTACATTGTACAAGATAGGTTCCATCAAGATCAGGAGTAAAAGTTGGTTGTGCAGCTGTTGATGATGATAATACAGCTGATGAACCAGATGGAATATCAACAAACTGCCACGAATATGAATTGACACCTGTTACATCACCTAAACGAAATGTAACTGTTGGTGCTGTACCCAATTTTGCATAAGTAAAATCTCTGGCAACACCTGGTGTTCCAGCTGTTTCTCCTGTCACATCTATAGCTATTTGTATTGTTAAAGCCATGTCAAACCCTATGCATTATCTAAATCTTCGTAAACTTTTACGAAAATATACGTGTTATTCGGTGCTGTGAATTTTCCACTAGCACCAAAATCAATTTCAAATTCTGCCTTGTATTCACCTTCTGTGTCTGTATCACCAGTTTTCCAATCATATCTAACAATACCATCAGTTGGAGGAGATTTTATTATTGCAGAATCATTAACTTTTTCTGTTCCTTCTCTATACATTAAGAATTTTACAGTTGCACCGGTTAAATCAACGGCATTACCACTAGAGTCTTTTACTGTCGCAGTTATAGAAGGTAAAGTATCGTTTCTTTTTATGTTAAATCTCGCCATAATTTACCTCTACAAAAAATAATTTATCCGATTGTGACATTGTAATTTTCTTCTACTTCAACCCTATAAATACCGTCATTGATTTCTATATCTGCATCAACCAAGTCTCGAATGATAATTGGCTCTATAACTGGAGTACCACCATAATAGCTAGTACCATATTCGTCTATTCCATAAGCCATTTAAAGCTCCATTCACTCTGATGATCTTTTTTTTTCACTGTTCAAAATCATCAATATCATTTCTCTTTCGCCTTTTGTTAAAGTAGAATCACCGTTATTATTCCATATCTTATTATTGCGATTTTGTGATTTTTCTAGACTTTTTATATCCAATTCATTTCTTTTTATATTTTTGTAATTATTGTTTATTTCTGTAGAATTTTTTGCTGAAACACTTTGCGTCATGAAAGCAAAACTGAATACTGCGCTACATATTATTGAAAAAACACCTATAAATGACCATAGGAGTTTACTGGTGTTTTTTTGTTGAGTTGAGATAGATGATAATTTATTTTCATGTTTGTTATGTTTTTCAGACTCAAGACAATAATGACCTTTATTCTCGATAGAATTAACTCTTCCTTCTAATCTGAGTAGACCTTCTTTTGTCTCTTGAGTCGTTTTTGCCATAGGTGGTAATATGTCATTTTTTATAACATCTATGTTTGCACCCATAATGGTTACTGCACTAGCTGTTTTTTGCAAATTTTTACTGATAACATCAATGTCGCTAGTTGGTATAGGCGTTATTTTGTTGGTTATAGATTCTTTACGTCTATCGCTACTCATTAACCTTGTCCTCCAATAATCGTAAACGTAAACGTGTCAGCAAGTAATTTGCCTAATTCATCAAAATCAGGATCCATGTTTCCAACATATGGACTAGTCAATATTTCCCATCTATCTCCAGCACTGGGTGATATTGTTCCTGCATTCACAAGAAAACTCAATCCACCATTATCTGTTGTATATGTTGTACCAATTGTTCCAGTTCCGATTTGTTGACCAGTGCTATAACCCTCAACAGTGAAATTAGTTGAAGAAGTAAATCTTACAGTCCATCTATCTCTAAGTGTATTTTGGTTAACGGTAATAGGATCAAAAGTAATATCAGATAATGATTTCTTCAATCTTGAATATGGTTGTCTCTGGAATCTATTAACTGTTAAATAATCAACACCAGCAACATCTTCAACTGTATCACATAGTAGCGAAACAGGAACTTGTTGACCTAACCTTAAATTATTAACATCAAATGCTTCTGTTACTGCATCTTCTATAGCACGCTGAACATCACTTCTGCTATAATTATTGAAAAGATAAACAGTAAAATCGATTATTATTTCAAAAACCTGACATGGTAATACATAAAGTATAACAGGAGTACTTTTTCGTTCATTGATATACAAACCGACATTACCAATTATTCCAGATCCTGTTTCCAAATATGGATCCCAATCACCAGTAGGAACAGGATTACTTCCAGTACTCGAGATAATAACTTCTTCTATATATACGCCATCTCCATTCTGAGCAACAGCCTGAGAAACACCTGGTACTTCTTTTGCTAGAGCGACATAATCAGGATGTGATACACCACGATCATTTGCCGCAATAGAAAGAGGCGCATTCTCTTTCGCTTCTTCATTGGATTCTTTATCTTGTCCACCGGTTGGTTGCTCAGGATTTGTCACAGAATCAATAAATGGATAGCTACCATTTAATTGTGTTAATTTATCAACACCAACAGAGTTACCCGAAAGACCTCCGCCAGTTCTGTACGTAGAGGTTATATTATTCGTCCCTGAAGCAGGAATTTTTCCATTAACACCGTCGCCGAAAACAACGTCTGCATAATCATTTTCATCAATATCAACTCTGTAATGTTTATCAAGTGGTTCACTGAGATTAAAATTATCAACCCTTTCCCATAAAACAGCTGGTCCACCTTCAGCTACATATACTTTTAAACTCCAACTTCCATCTGGATTTCTTGTCAATGGTGAATCTGTTAATGGGAATTTTTGATCTGCTGTTCCATTACTAGAACCAATCGTTTCACTTGTCGTTATGCCATTGAGAGCAATCACACCAGTATAAGTTCCAGCACCAGTTGAAACAAAATCGCTTTCAAGTTCAAACGTATTTGGATCAGAACCATCTGATGTATCAACGGTTATACGTTCATTTGCTGGAATTGTTCCAGAGGCATTTGTTACGAAAGTTAATTCTACGCTTGCACTTGTGTTTGGACTTAATGTGTATCCGATGTGTTGCGTATGTTTAATGATAGATCTTCTTTGTACAGCACTTGGAAAAAAGGCTTCATTTGCACACCTATCTTGATAATAAGATAAGTTGTCCATCATAAAAGCCATAAGTTCTGTAAGAGTAACACCAGGATCAGCTTCGGATCGATCGTTCCAGTCTACAGCAATGGAATCAGCTAATTCCAAAGCGTCAAAACGAAATCCCTCGAAGTCTCTTGTCCCAAGGTCTATTGAAACAGTAAACCCTGATAATGTGGTTACTGTTGGCATTTTTACCTCTTAGTGCGATGTGCAGGTGTAAACATTGATCCAGAATCTCTGTTTTCATGAAGAAGATCACTAAGTTTTTCGATTGGCTTTTTAAAAGGATTTGATGACTCAATTCCAAGCTCAAGTGCTTTTTGTAAATCTTCTCGAGTTGCTTTATTCTTTCTAGGCATTTTAAACCCCTAAGCTATTTGTTTTTTAAATGATGAAACTTCACCAGTTTCTTTGTAAATAAAACCAATATCCAAAAAAGTTCCTCTACCATCTTTGGTATCTTCAGTAAAAATCCTAATAGACCTTATAAATGCACGACGTTCATATTTAGTTAAAGCTTCGCGAATTACATCTCTGATAATACCCAATGATTCATCATCGGTGAAATTTCTTAAAACCAAAGAATAACCTATTGTGCCAACGTCACCTCTAACAACACGTTCGCCTTTATTTGCTAAAGCAAGTGCTATCATATTATCGACAACTTTATTGACACCTTCTGATTTCTTCACACCACCAGAATTTGTGAATCTAAAAGGAAAAGAAATACCTTTTGGTGTTGAACTTGCCATACATAACTATATCATCTTAATAAAGACGTTCACATAAACACAAAATATTTTATTGACTCATTTAATTTATTGTTGTATAAATTTCTTACGTTTAATATTCAAAAAATCACTTCACAAAGCCCTATACATTAGCCATCCTACTCAAACCATACAATGTATAGGGTCCTTCCATTTTTTTTTGAATTGATTTATTTTGATTTAAGATAATCACTTAATGAATCAGCAAGCTGTAAAATAAGAGCTAAAAATTCACTTGCTTCAACCGGAACACCAGTTGGTGGTGTGGCTACATGAGTATGTCTTGCTAGAAGAGTTAATAAATCATTCATCAATGAACTCCACTTGTTTCCTTTTACAAATGGTTCAGTTGCTCCAGAACCACCGACTTGAACTGCTGGTGATGATGATGAATTCATAAGTATTTCACCACCAGCAGATTTTATCGTTGTTGTATCTTCTGATTCAAAAGTTGATGCTTCGTGAGATAAAACCTCGAGTGCCTTTATTACCTCTATTTTCATTGCTTCAGAAATAAATTGTCTCAATTCACCTTTTGTCACAAATTCAACTGATTCATCAGCTAACATTTCAATTCTAGAACCATTATTATGTGCAAGTTGCACACGTTGTTCATTTTCTGTGTCATCAAATTCTAAAAGGTGTCCAGATACGGATCGCATTATCTTCACATTTGGATATTCACCGGCAAATGTAGATGGATTTATTATCCCAACATTTCTGATCTTCTCATCTATCTCTTCGGTTTCACCTCGAGCATGCTTGGGAAGCATAGATTCATTATCTCTATTACCCCATGGGCCATGACTCCATATTGGTCTACTTGGATCCCCCTCTTCAAATTCAATCCATACAAAATCATTTGGGCTTGGTGCCCATACACGACCGTTTCTTAATCCACCACCATCTGAAGGTAATGCCCACCCTAACTCCTGATCACCCAAAATGACTGGTACTCGAGTTGTTATCCTAATCAATTTCCTATCATCTTCACCAACCTTAACAACAACACCTCTATATTTTCCGAAATATCTCCCTGAATATCTTTGTCTAAATTCATCTATACCAGGTGTTAACATTATTATTGTTCCTGTCCATTAACCCGAATAGTTCGAGAAAATCTTTGCCTTATAGCATCAACCTGTACTCTTGCTTCTTGTTGGGTTGTTCTTTGCGGTTGACCTTCAGAAGAATTATTACTTCCACTATTCGAGCTTGATGATGTATCAGTAGCATCAGCAATTTGTTGTGTGGCTTGACTTGATGCTCTGAATGTTTGTCTTCTAACTTTCAATTCTGTCTTGAAAGTATCTGAAACGGAAACAGTTTGATTAACTTCTTTTACAATATACCGTCCTGAAAGTTCTGTTCCCAAACCAGCCAAAATAACAGACATGGATGGTCTCCATCTCATTGATGCAACTGAAAGTCTGACTGTTCCTTCAACTATTTCTGATGCACGAACCACTCTACCTGCGGCTTGTCTATTTGCTTCGTTTTCATTATCTGGTGTTGCGGTTGCACTTTCATTTCCAGGCTCAGACTCTTCGTTTCTGTTATTTTCATCATTCTCAATTTCAGAGGTCAATCGACCAAATGCTTGTGTTATGTTATCAACCGAAAATCTTCCAGATCTTTCTTGTCTTTGATTTTGTGTATTAGATTGAGTATCGGTTACTCTTTGCTCATTAGCTGGTGGTTCAGTATCATCTGACTGTTCACCCCGAGATATTCCGATTGCTTCACCCAATCTAGGTAAAGAACCAGCAACAGTTTCCCTCGCTTGATTGAAATTAAAAATTCCTAAATTATCATTATTACCATTCAATAAATCAATATTTGATCCAGTTTGACGTGATGCACGTCGTCTTCTTCCACTTGATGATTTAATATCAGGTGTAAACGATTTAATGGAATAATCATTACATTTATAAGAAAGAACCGGTACTTCAACTTGTTCTCCAATTTGTTCTCTATCAACCGGTCTTCTAAAGTATAAAGTGTTCCCTTCTATTCCCCAAATATATCCATATCTTTCTGCTAATTGTTGAAGCATTCTACCATCGGTTTGATTTGATTGAATATGTGGATTTTCTTCCGTAAATCTTACATCATCAATCGATTCTATTTCAGCAGAAAGACCATATGTTTCAGCTATCTCTTGAACTATCTGATGTGGATAAACATTAACACGTCTAGATCGTCTCTGTTGTCTATTCAATCTTTGTGATCTGTCTTGAAAAGTAACATTGAATTCAGAGTTACCATTTTCAGGATATGTTTTTTTGTAGGATTTAACAATAAATGGACCACGTGGTTCCATCTCATTAACCCAACCGAGGAGCAATGTGAATTCTTTATTTTTTTTTAGAATCCTCGAATCAATGAAAAAGTTATCATTATCTTCAAATGTAAGTTCACCGGTGTCAGCTTTTCTATCTCTTTGAGTATAGGTTACTTTTTTTAATTTTCTTATTTGATCAGATGAGAATTCTTGATCATTTATCCTTATAACTGCTATTGGTGCTCTAACTGTCATGACGAAACCACAAATGTTTCTGGTGGAAGATAGATCAAAGTATTAACTTCTAAATCCAATGGGAAAAATATATGTGAATTAATATCAGCCAATACATACCATTTATTCCCATCACCATATTTATTTTTAGCAATTTTTTCAAATGTATCTCCTGGTTTTGTTAGATAGGGTGTTGATCCTTCAGGAGGTAAGATAGTTGTATCGCGAATAATATACGTTGACTCAATGATATTATCTGCATCTTCAGACTGAATAACATCAGAAAGCCTATATCTTGAACCATTAAAAATAGTCATTATATACCGTCCAGCGTTCTTTCTCGTTCACCAGGATAAACAGAAACTAATGAACGAAGAGTTTCTAAATGATGTAACCAAGCTAATAGCTTATAACGATCCGTCCAGTAAGTCGTCATTTGTAATTGAACCCTTGATCGTGTACAAATATGTTGCCTATTCCAACGAACATCATTGAATCTAACATTATCAACAGTAACATCAAAACTTTCGTTTCCAGAACCATATCTTGCCTGTGGTGGAGGAATGAATTGTCCTAAATCTTCAGAATATGAATCAATATCTGGCTGCATAAATGATTCAAAAAAAGCTTTTTGAGCTCCAACACCTTCTTTGTCTGTAGAATAAGATTCTACAGCATCTAATAAAAGTTCTAATGTTATTTTGTTCCCATCAATACTTTTGAAAAATGCATTTGGCGAAGCTGATCCAGGTGGCGAATCATAGTTATACTGAACACTCATTACACGACTGACAGTTGTAGGATTGTATTGAAAATTGTGAATTGCTATAATATTACCTCTATAAATTCTAGCAATATATCCTTTTGTTAATGGTCGATCAGTTACACTCATGAGAAAGTTACCTCAGTTTCTTCGTTTACTGCATTGTTGATCCTATCAATAATCATTGATGCGAGTCTTTCTGCCTCCTCTGGTGAAGCTTGTTGAACTGAAATATTAATATCACCAATTCTGACAGAAATATTCCTTCCACCTATAGGTGATGCTGTTGCTGGTGTTGTTCCACCAACAGCTGTTTCAACAACACCAGCTGGAGACATACCACCAATTCTGCCGGTTTCACCTTCTTCTCCTATGCCTAGCATTGAGGCAATCCCACCAAGTCCTTCCTGAAATCCAGTAAGAAGCTGAGGGAATGCTGAATCCATACCAGTTTGAAAAGTTGTGACCAATGATCTACCACTATCAGTTAATGCAGATAAAGGACCGGCTTCAGCATCGCTTTGCGGTAAAAAGCTACTTATTGCACTTAATTTACTAGAAAACCACCCAACAAAATTACTCCATTGTGATTCAATACCTGCTTTAAATGACTCGACCAAAGCTGAACCAGCTTCTCCTACTCTTGAAATAAGATTTGCGAAAAATTCATAAATGGTTATTCCTACTCTTTCAAAAAAGATTATAACTGGCAACATTGCCATAATAATATTATCAGCTAATTCAGAAAGATATTCTTGAAACGAAAAGATGTATTGCTGTATTCGTTCAAAAAATATAATCAATGGAAGAAATGCTTGATATATTGCAACTTGAACATCATAAAATGCTGTTTTTATCGGTGCTAATTTATTAGATACTTCTGTGGCAAAAGAAATAATTCCATAAATAAATAATCCCAATAATGCTATCCCAATAATCAACGGTAACGTCAAAAGAAGAAGTACAGCTGCAAGTGTACTAAGAGCAATTGTTAATCCAAGTACAGCAATAGAAGCAACAACAAGAAGACCAGCGAAAACGATTCCTATAATTTGTCCTGCTGTTTCCCATTTACTAGTATTTTCATCAAATTTAACACCTAAACCAGCAAGAAGATCTTCTATTCCATCGACAACCCAAATAATTCCTTTCAAAACCATATCAAATACAGAAAAAATTACTTCACCAACAGGAACGATAATTTCTTTTGCTCTCTTAAATGCAAGTTGTAATCTCACAACAAAACCGGCTATTCTCAAAAAAGTCTGATCAAGTCCACGTTCTTCAAGTTTTTCCTTTAACGTTGCAGAAATTGAATTTTGATCATTTTTAAACCAATCAACCAATGAATTCCAAATTAATTTGATATCGCCAACCCAATCATCAATAAAGTCCTTCAATCCACCTAAATTAGTTTGATAAGCATAAGTAAACGCAGAAATAACAATAATAAATGCAATGAATTGAGCAGCTAACAAAGCAGTGACAACCAATAACGGCCACATTACCATCTCTAATGCAGCTATAACGCCAGTCAAAGTCACACCAGCTACAGATAATGCCGCAAAAGCAGATACAAGAGTTAATAATCCAATAGCTAAACCACTAACGACAACAATAAGTGTTCCTCCAGCTATCGTTAAAACCGTAAAGCCAAGAATAAATATTGCTATTCCTCGAGCCACATTAGGATAGGCATTTATAAAAGCAAGAAATCCATTAGCCATTTCTTTAGCAAGTGTTACAACTGTTTTAATTACTGGAGCTAATAATTCACCAAGAACAACAGCAATTGTCTGCATTGAACCAACAACAAAAATTTTCATTCCTTGTAATGTATTTTCAAAAGCAGCTGCGCCAGCTCTCATTGCACCTTCGCTATCACCAATACGCCTAATCATTTCGGCCATAGCTCCACTACCTTCCATACCGAAACGTCTAAAGCTTGCTCCAGCTGAAACAACCTGGGCGGCTTGCATTCCTAAAAGTGTGTTAAGGTCTCTAATTCTATCTTCATCTGATCCGAATCGTCTATATGCGTCAATCAATTCACCGACAACTGTAGTCATTCCTCTGATTTTTCCTTCAGAGTCGAAAATTTCAACACCGAATCGTTTAAATGCCCTAACAGCTTCGGGCATCATTCGACGGGATCCACGTTCTTGCATACGTTGCCATCTCGCCATAGATCTTGATAAAATAGCAAATCTTCTTCCTAATCCAGAAACAGCTTGTGCAGAATCAGCGGCAGATAGACCAGCAGAACGAAGCATACCAGCCAAACCAAAAACTTCATTGGCATTAGCTTCCCAAACATTAGGCATACCACGAAGAGAACGCATTATTACAGGTAAATCCTCCATTGATAATGCAGTTTCTCTTGTGGTTTGTGCCCAATTATCCATAATGGTTTTACTAGCATTCATTCTTTCATTTGCTGTATCAAACTGATGTCTAAATTGTGCTATAGCAGCGGCTGTTGATAAAGTTGCCCTATCTAAACCAAGCATTCCAGCCGAAGCAGTTGCTAAATCCAAAGATGATCTAAGAGCATGAATTGATTCTTGAGTTTCTAAACCAGCTGCTCTCAATCTTCTTAGACCACTCATTGCTTGTGTTGGAGAAAACTGAGTTTCAACACCTGTTCTTAAAGCAAGTGCTCTCATCGCTTCAAGTTCATCACCCATAGCGCCACTAACAAATCCAAGTCTAGAAAATTCAACTTCAAATTCTTCTGCATTTTGAAGCATGGGATTAAGAACCATTCGCCTCATTGCTTCACCAGCACCAACAGCACCTAAACCAACCATCATCGCTGAACCAGCAGCTTGTGATCCAGCACTTAATTGGTTTTGAAGATCTTGCATCGCATTTCTTCCACTGTTACGCGATCTTCTTTCCAATCTTTCTAGTTGTTCTTCTGCCAAAGATACACCGCGAACAACACCTGAAGCGTCTAATTCAACGGCTATTCCAAGCATAAGTGTTTCACCAGCACCAGCCATTATCTAGCTCCCATCATTGCTTTCAATCTTTTGTCTTCTTGTTTGATTAATTCTGAAATTCGATCGCAATATTCTTTGCGTTTCCAACTTGGAAGGGATAATATTTCTGATTCTGTCCATCCATAACGATGTGCAATATGATGTACCTGATCTAATAAACTTTGACGAAGACGCTCTGCATCCCCGTCGCTTATTAGAAAAAAGAAGACATACTAAGAACAGCTTCCACCTCATCATAATAACAATTATAGCATTGTAAAAACTCCCACATTAAAATTCCAGGAGTTTGTTCGCGAACAAGATTGAATAACAATCGTCTATCTCTTGATTTTAATTTAGATGCTATGTCTTGATCGATGCCATCCATATCACCTAGTTTTATTATAGTTGCAGCAAACATAGCAGTTAAAGCTTTTGCGTAATCATCCATTGCAAGCATTGCTACATGTTCTTGATCTGCACCTTTTGTAAAACGCATAGTTCCTTTTCTATGATGAACACCATCTTTAAAATATCCTCTTTTCAATTCAAAATCTATTTGTGCAGGTTTATCTTTTGGCCAAGAAATTATTTTTCTATTCGATATTTTCACATCTTGTTCAACAACAGTCTGACACTTCGGACATTTACCACGAAGAACAGCATCATCTTGCTCAGACAAAATTTGTATTCTAGAAAGAACAAAATCACGATCACATTGATACATGTTTCTGGTTATCGATTCGTCAATTAACTTATCTGGATTTTTCTTTCTAGGAACAAGATCTTCAATTTCTTGAATGCATCTAGCTAGTACTTTGGTAAGTGCTTTTGCAGGATTGCCGCCAGTTTTCTTTTTATTTGCGGCAAGTGATTCATCAATACCTGATAATTCATCAATAACAATATTGCGATAACGAACACCATTTTTTTCTATGCCGATTGGAAGAACTATATTATCAGAAATATCTTCCAATACAGTATATTTGTTTTCATCATCAAGTTTAATTTCACTAGGATCAAGACTAACTTCAGACATAAATGTCTCCTTTTATTTTTTCTATTTTATCAACTTTTTAGATTTGTCAATTTTAATTGATTAAAGTTTGGTCATCTTAATTCCCTCATTGGCCAAAATGAGGGATTCTATCGAAACATTGTTTGCTGTTGCATCCAAATCAGTAGTAGAATGATCCATAGGCCAAGCCTTTTTGACCTTCCACTTTACTTTCCTTTGACCTGATTTATTTTTGAGGTAAACGACAACATCCTTTCTAAAGTTATCATCATCACCTATTCCAATTCCTTGTTCACCATTATCTCTATCAAGATTGAATATAGTTTGTGACCAATTGATAAAGTCTTCATCGTTTGAATGACCCCTTTCTAGAGTAACGTTCTCAAACGATGTTTGACCTGGCAATTTCCTCGGTGTTTCGTTATCGGCGCCTTCTCTGTATTCAACCACTTCAGTTGTCTGTTTCAGTCCAGAAACTTTGGAAAAACCGGCGCGAAGAAATCCTGCGATTTCTACCTCAAATTTAAAATCCCTATAAGGATCATCCATTTTTTACCTCCTATACATTGGTGATGTCAGTTCCGCCTTGGAATTGTGCGAATCTCCAAACTACGAATTCACCAGGTTTTTGCAAAGCAACACCGACTTCCCCGATCATTTGACCTCTGATGTCAATATCGTCTTGCGTCATTGTTCCATCATTGATTCCCATTTTTACAAAAAATGCTAATTCTTTTCTGTTTGTTGGGAATGCACGTTGAGGAATTAAATTAGATAAGAAAGTATCAACTCTATCTTTTAATGTCTCCCAAGTTCTCTCTTCATTATTTCTTTGAACAGCCCAACTTGTTCCATCAGCAACTGATTTTTGCATAAATTGAAGTGAACGGATTGTATTAATATATCTCCATTCTTGAGAAACACTATCATCAAGAGTACGCGAACCACTGATTGTAACTGGTGCAGTCTTGCCTTTTTTTCTCAAAACATTAATATGAGCATCATTCATATTACCATGATCAGTATCATCATAAATATCAACAACATCTAGAGCGGAAATTAATTCACCATAATCACCTTCTCCTGCTGGTGCTTGCCAAGGTCCACCGTTTGGTGATGGAATATTGTCAACTTTAGCTCTCTTTCCAGCGAAAGCACCCACACCTGCGATAGAACGCTTTGGATTTGATCCACTTCCTTCTGGATCATAAACCTTTATTCCGCCAGCATAAATACAACCATAATATGAATTAGCACCAAGAGTAGATTGTCTATAACCAATCGCAATTGATGCACTTGATCCCAAAGTCACATGACCAATGTATTCGAGGAATAATTTTGATTCACAATATTGAAGTGCTTGATTTACAACAGCAGAATCGTTATTCCCAACATATGCAACTGGCATAAATTCGATATCTGAATTAAGTGCATATATACCAGTTTTACCTAGTTCGGTTCCAATCCAATCAACATTCGTTATGCCAGTAGTTTCATCAGTACCACCAGTTAAAGCTACTCGAGCTGAATCTGTTGCAGGTAAATCAGCACCAATTCCAATTGCAGCATCAAGGTCTGTTGCAAAGAGATATTCTGATCCAGTAGCATCATCATTCATCAATGTTTCAACATAATTGTCAGCTACATCAAGCATAGACATTTGCGTCCATCTACCGGCTTCAACTTCGACATTATCTTCAAAAATTTGAAGGTCAAATTCACGCGTTTCAATTTGAGTTGTTGCGGTAGTAAATGCATTTGTAAAACTGCCAACAATGTCAACATAAAATGCAACAACACCAGCTGTTACAACGTTGCGAACATCAAGAACTTGATGGAATTCTTCATTTGTTCCATCCCAAACACGAATAACTGATCTTTCTTGGATACCAGAAAGACTTGTAACTTGTAAAGATGTATCTAATGCTGTGATATTAGCAGCAAGATCATTCCCAGCACCAGCACTAGGATGTCTTGGATTTTGGGTAATTAATGTTTCTAAATCATTACCTCTTTCACCAGGACTGATATAACTTTTGTAACCAGCTTCAAGTTTTAATGTATTTTGTGTTCCACCAGCAGCAGTTCCAACAATTGTTTCAACAATGATTCCTAATGCAGCAAGACCAACTGTGAAATCGAGTTCAGAAGTTACACCTGTTGTTGGTGATGAAATTTTGAAACTTCCATTTGCATTTTCAGTTACAGTCGCAGGTGAAGCATCAGCTTCAACAACTGTTTTAACTTCTGCAGTTGTGACGTTTTTAATATTTGCAACATCACCTGTTCCTGGCGAAGATGCACCAGCTGTATGACCAAGTTCTGTTAATGCCGTTCCGCTGACAATCGTAACAAGCGAATTAGTCCCCTGAGTGTCAGAACTAATATCGATTTCACCTGCATTAACAACAGCAAAACCACCAACGATTTGCGAATTAATTTCAGCAGCTGCACCATCAGGATCACCGGCGTGAGTAGCTGTAAAAGTAACGGTTTGATTTCCTAAAGGTGCTCCAGAATCGAATGAAAGAACTAAAGTTTCGCCATTAATATCAGTGATAGAAAGACCAGATCCAGCTTTGGTTGCTCGAGCAGCATCAAATGTTACTGGTGTCGCACCAGCGTTATCAACATCAACAGTAAAACTATCTCCTGCATTTAAAACATATGGTCCTACAAGGCCAGTTTTTTCTGCTGAAGTAGCTGCTACACCCTGCGTAGTAATTGTTCTTGATGCAGCAACCCCGGTATAAGTTGTGTTGTCATCAATGTCAGAATAATTTCCAACACGAGAAGTAAGAAGCTCAACACCACCTTCTTTGAAAAATGCTTCAGCTTCATAAGCCATATCGGATCGAGTTTCTCTTCGACCATAAATTCTAGTCCATTCCTCGAAAGTTCGTGTCCTTATTACAACCCGTAAAGGTCCTTTTTCAGTTATACCAATCAAGGCACCAAAACCCAATGCAACGGGTTGTATAGGAGGATTTAATTGTTTCTTGATCTCGGTATAGACATCAGGTCTAATATAAACTGTCATTTTCCCTCCATACAGTTTTGTTTAATGTGGCGTTTTGTTTATTGCAAAGGGTTGTAATCTCTATGCCACACATCTATTAAATCATTACAGAATTAAGAGCCTGCTTCAACTCCACTATCCGTAATGTCCATGATGGAATGATCCACTGGTGGATCATCGTTGTTTGAAAATTTCCATGTCAACTTAGTAGCAGTTTTGTATTCTCTAAGTGTTTTGTCTGGTAATAATTTGGCCAAAATTCTAACAGTTAATGTTTTGTGATAAATAACAACGTCATTAAGTTGTTCATCTAAAGTTGTTAAAGTACCATTCCAAAACACCCATAAATCTTGTGAACCACCATCAATATCAGTAACAGTTATATATCCACGTGTAGGAGTTGTTTCTATAATCGCATATCTCAATAAATCACGACTCTCACCAGCTCTAATTTTGTGCCATGTATCTATTGTGTAAGATATCTCATATCTATCACCACGTTTTCTCATTGTTCTAATTGGTGGAGTAACCGTATCATCATAATCATATTCTTCTTCTTGTTCATCATCTGAATGTCTAGAAGGAGAATTTTCACTTAATGATAAAAATTTAATTGCAATAGATGGATATACTCTTTCCTTGTATTCTTCGCTTGATGGTTCTTCCACGAAAACTGTTACTGGTGTCGAAACCGGTGGATCACCTATATCAATTGATAAACCACTATATTTTAAAGCTAATGCTTCATCAATATTTTTTATAGAAACAGCTGTCATTAATCCGTACCTTTGAATGAAAAAATTGCTCCTATATCAATAAAATCTTCAAATTCTTTCATCTTTTTCATTTCTTCAAAAGTCGGTCTCCATAAAGGTCTAGCAGGTGTTTTACTTGTTCCATACTCGAGTATTTTGGCCAACTCATTAGCACTCAAACCAGAATAATGATTTCCTCTTGTGGTAATAACAACAATAAGACCATTATCTTTAGTTGGTCTAACAGAATGAATTATTTTATTCATGTAAGTACCATGATCAATATAAATTTTATTATTACCTTTTATTCTCACTGTTATAGGAGATAATTTTTTCCAAGGAAGATCATTTGATTTTATATGATTTTTAAGTGCATCCCTGACAGTTTTGCCAAGATTATCCATTTTATTGACAATTTTTTTCAATGGCTTGTCAGACTTTATATACTTTTTCCAATCACTTAATTTATCCCAATCGCCATATTTTTTTACTTTTGCCATTAATCTCTTTGCCCTTCAATTGAGTTTGCGAGTACAATAGTCAAAAGAAACTTTTCAGCAATTTGCCCTGAAGGATGAACTCTTTCTATTTTATATCTTCGACCATTGAACCATTCAATTTGAGCATCAACATCAAGCCATTCACCTTCATTTGCAGATGGAAATTTTGCAACCAATTCAACCCTACTAAATAAAAAAGCAATATCGAATAATTCACCATTTCCGATAAATGTAATTTGTTCAGATGTAGGATCTAAAATAGCTCTTCCAGTAAGCGAAATAGGAGTACCAAATGTTTTTGTTCTTTGTTTATAGACGTCTGTCGAACCAGATATATATGGATAATATCGAATGGATCCATTTTGAAAATCAGTAATGACTTGTTCGACTCTATCCTGAATTATTTCTTCTCGAGTTGCCATTATGGAACCACCGCTATTGATGTTGAACTATCTGTTTTTAGAAAATTCCTATTTACAGATTTTACTCTGTAATACCATGTACCAGACACAACAGATTCATCGGTATATTCTGTGACATGGATATCAGTTTCTGTTCTTATAACAATTTCATCATCAAAGGTTCCATCTTCAGAGCGAACAACTTCGTAAGAGAAAAAATCTTCAACTTGAAGTTTTGACCAAGAAATTGTAACATCGTTACCCGAAACTAAAGTTGTAATGGTAACAGCATCTAATCCAGGATCCAAAACACGTTTTCTATAACCACCGTTAGTAAGAGATATCCTTCTAACAGTTCCAATTTCAACTTCTGAACCTTGGTTTTGACCAGCTGAACTTCCAACTTCGTTGTCATATTCTTCTTGAATTTTATCAGCTAGTTTCATCCAGTATGTTGGACCGCGACTATCTCCTGTATTTCCGTCAGTAACCGAAAGATTAGGCACTGCTATTGTTGTGTATTTTGTTTCAACATGTTCTATTTCGCTATCACCAGTTGCACCTTCTGACGCACGAAACCAGCACATGTTTATCGAAGCTAATTTTATAAGAAGGAAAACACGATCAAATGGAACATCGGGAACTATTGCATAAGACTCACCAAAATCGAAGTTTAATTTCTGCAAACCTCTTTCAATAGCATCCTTATAATAATCATCATCATATTTACGTGGTGACTCAAAATCAGCTACTGTTCTTCGTGTCGAATCTATGACTTGTTCTTCAGTTGCCATAGATTAAAGATATCAATTAAATGAAGGGTGTGCTACTCGACAAAGCCAGCATTTCTTAAGCTTTCAATTACAATATCAGGTGCATTTATCTTTTTACCGCGTTTTAATTGCCACCATTTACCCGCAATATATTTTGATGTCGTGACTTTTGCTCTAGCTATTTCTGTCTTTTGTTTAGTGTTATTTTTAACAATACTGTTCTCTTTATATTTTTCTTCTTTCTTTGATTCAGAGATCTTTTCTGATTCAAAAACATCTTCTTGTTCAGAAATTGGTTTTGATTCATCAATATCTGCCAAGATATCGTCTCTGATTTTCTTTTTTCTCGGTCGACCCCTAGGCATGTCTATCCCTCTATTTGAAAGTTATTATTGATTTATAACATTAAAATTAAACGGTTTCGATTTTTACGATAAAATCGTCTTCAAGGATCCCAGCACCCATAATCGAATACCAGGCTAATTTATGTAAACGACCAAAATCATTTACACCATCATCTCTAAGTTCAACCGGCAGTCCAATGGCTTTTGCATATGCCATATCTGAGAAAATGAATGATTCATAAACATTAGCAGCTACAGCACCACCTGTGGCGGCATTAACCATAGTAGCTTCATATCCAGGATCTGTAGATGCAGCTGCACCATTTCTCATGTGGGTTGTAGCAATAAATACAACGTCTTCCCACATTCCAAGTTCACCATTGAACAAACGGCGTGTTTGATGATAATTGTTTGCAGCAACCCAATCAGGATTACGTTTTAGATATGCGGCTTGATGAGGGTGAAGGAAGCAAACATAGAATTCTCCATTAAATTTTGGTGCATTTTTTGTTTGAAGAATTTCTACAGCTTGACGAATAACTTCAACGTCAAAATAATCATTACCACCATCAAGTGCAGCGCGACTTGCTTTATTACCAGCATAAACAATTTGTGCCGCATTAACAATTGTATTTCTCAGCATAAGATCATTTACAACTGCGTAGTCTCGTCCAAGAAGAACTGATGCTTCTGCCATCAAATCATCAAAAGACATTTGAAGCATTTTTTCGGTAACGCCAATACCATTACCCCATTCAGTAACGGTAACGGATTGTTGAGCGGCTGTCATATTTTGAGTTACAATAGCAACATGTTCCTGAAGTTGTCCACCAAGATTCAAATTATTATAACGAGTGAAGAAGATATTTTGTCCTGGTTGAGCAAGAAGTTCAGTTTTTTGAACAGCAAAATCTTCAAATCGCATAACAGCTTGCGCTTCGTGCATGATGTACAACGAATATACATCTCTGATAGATTGTGGAATTGAAACCACACTACCAGCGGTATGGACACCAGAATAATTAGTCATTTTTATCTCCCTAAAACGGGAGTAATATCTATTAGATTATACGCCCGCTTTTTGTTTCGCTTTTAAGAGCAGATCTTTGTATGTGTTTTCCCATTCTTCACCGCGAAGCTTAGAGAGTTTCTGTTTATCTTGTGGATTCACAATGGCATCGGTGGTTACACTAGGTGCACCATTCGGAGAAAGTGGTGATGGAAGATTTGCAACAAGACTACTTTGTGCTTTTTTAGCTGCTTCTTCTTCTATAAGTTTTTCCTTCTTAGTAAGCGAAGCAATTGATGCAGCTATTTCTTGTTCATTATTTCCAGTAACAAAATCTTTCAAATGAACCAAACCAGATTTACCAATCTCTTTTTCGCGATAAATGTCTAGTTTGTATTGACTTAATCGTGATGCTGCTTCTGTTGCAACTATCTCCATAGCTTTTTTCATCTTCTCATGTGATGCTTTTAGTTCTCTCAACTCCCTATTAAGTGAATCAGTAACTTTTGTTTTGCCTGCTCTTAAATCTTCAATCTCTTTATTTTTCTGCTCAATTTCTTTATTCAATTTTCCCATTGATTCACTTTGAGCAGAAAATTTCTTTTTAAGATCCTCAATATTGCTATAAAGCTTACCTTTTTCATCGCTTCGTGCTTTATTGAGTAGTTTTTCTAAATCCTCTTTACTAATTAAATCTTCAGAGGGTGGCGTATCTTTTTGTTGCGGTGTTTTTTGCGTTTCGTCATTATCGACGTTTTGAACATCTTCTTTTTTTGGTTCTTCTTCCATTTCCTCTTAAACTCCTTAAATTAAAAATTAAACAAATCTAGGATCGTTAATCTTTCTATAATCAAAACCAGTATTTGAAACGCGAACAGGATTCATTTGAACACGGCCAGTTTTACGCATTCCTTTATTCGCGTTAAAAATAGGTTTGGAACCACGACCATTTTCGGTTTTACCTTGGTTAGATGGTCCTACTTTTCCTGCATTTAAAGCCATGTCACTTTCCTTTCTATTTTAGATGCAATTCCTTTTATTCTATGCCGAATAACTTTATTCAACATATAAACAACTTGACTTTTAACTTTGTGTTCAGATTTCATTAAATGTCAAGAGACCTAAAGCTATTAGCTCACCGAGAATAATACTCGCTTGTTCATTTGAGGATTGAACATATGTCTCCGATTGACGATAACTTGGAAGGTACAATGCTTCTGGATAACACTTACAATAAGGATGTGGATATTGTGGCCAATCCATTACTTTATATAAACCATTAAAAGAAATACCCGAAGTCGAAATCCCTAGGCGGTGGAATTCTGCAACAACATCAGGATTGGTTTTATATGCATAGTGTTCACAAATTTCTTTTCCTCCATACCATTTATGTGAAGGATTCAGTCGCCAATATGCAAACATAACACCCATTGCTTGGACTGTTTTAACTTCAACCATATTTGCTAGACGAGTTTCTTCTGCAACCATCAATCTTTGAGATTGACGATACATTGATCCACCTCTAACAGTTGTATTGCCAGGTCCCCTAAAAGTTAATCCACGATCAATATCTCTCGGAATAATTTCTGATGCACCACCCCGAGTAAATGTTCTTTCAGAAATTCCATTAACTTGAACAATATGTCTTTTTTCTAATGCTTCTAACCTCATTCTAAAACTCTTACCCGAGCCCCTTGGGAATTCTTCATCCAATGCTTTTAAAGACATTTCGCGAATTGCCATTCGTGTTTTTTGATCAAGTCGTCTCAAACCAAGACGCTGTAAATGACGTTCTTGAGATAGTTGTGCTCTTCTTATTGCTGACTCAACACCATCTTCAATTTCTGATTCGATTTGTTTTCTTGCATGTGAAATAGCTCGAGATGAATTTCTTTGTATCCTATTTTTATCCGCATTAAGTAGTCTTCCATCATTCGAGCTAAAAGAATCCTCTGTTATAAAACCGGTGAGTTTTTGAGATGTATCATTCAATATTCGTCTCAAATTTCTAGAATCAGATATCCATGAACGAAACAATACTTCTCTTGATTGAGCTAATTCTATGTCACCCCAAGAAACAGCAGATCTAGGAGCTCTTTTTGCCCATTCTAAAATAGTACCTGAAAGACGTGGCTCTTCTGCCATTATGAATCACCATTTATTCGTCAGAAAATGAAAGTGTCTTTTTAGCAGCTGTATTGCTAACTTTTTGTGCTCTAACTTCTGGAACTCCACCACGCATATTTTGAGTTTTCCCACGTTCAATTTTAGGCATATCAAACATCATCTCATTCATTTCTTCCGCTTCATTTCTGATATCCTGCATAATTTTTTCAATCTCACCCTGAGATTTACCCATCTTTTCAAGCTCTTCTCTTCTGGTCGAAAGTAGTAAATCCAATCTTGCTCGAGCTTTTTCAAGTTCAACAGCTTCATCCATCGGCATTGGATCAGGAAAAACAACATTGTTTCTATATTTATTGCCTTGATATAAACTATTAAATTTTTCTCCAAAAGCAGGATCACCAATTGCTGTTATTTTCATTATCAATCGATTAATTAATCGTAAACCAAGACCGTAAATAAGAGTTTTGATATGATATTTTTCCATTAAAGGCATATATCTGATAGCTAATGCTACTCCAGATGCATTACTTGCAGCTTGAACTTTTCCTAATACCTCTTCAGGTATTCCAGCCAACTCTAGAAGTGATTCTTTAATCATTTTCCAATGATTAACTGATGCTGATAGATCGCCGGATAATTCAAGATTTTTCACATCGCCATCACCTGGAATTGCCCAAACTTTATTAGCTCCACGTTCAAGGTCTTTTAGTTTCGCACCTTTTAAAATAGTTACCGGGGATCCATGATAGCTGATTACATCCGAAATATCTGTAGCTTTTTCATTTAATTCTCTATTGAGCTCAATAATATCAACCATATCTGAAATCCCATAAGACTCACCTGATAAAGGATAATTAGGAATATGAACCACTGGTATTTCTCCAATTGGATTAATTAATGGTGGTCCAAGTGGTTCATTATTTCTAAAGTACTGAACAGTTGCATAATTCTTAATCGATCCATCAGGATGGTAATCAGGAGCTGTCCATATTTCTTGCATTATTGCTGTATCAAAATTGGTTCCATAATGCGGAAATGTAAATGATGGTTTTTGAGGAAGATGACATCTTTCATAAATTGGTGTCAAAATCATAATTCTTTTGAGTTTTTTTCTTTCAACACCACTTGGTCCACCAAATTCAGGAAAACATAGATGTGAAGGGATTATGTCAATTTTTGCATAAGGTTCTTCTAAAAGATCATTATTTTCCCATGATACTCGAGCGAAAAGATCGCCTGTTACTGCACCCTGTTGAGATGCTTCAATTAACCACAACAATCTAGAGTTTTTCTCCCACGTTTCCTCAAGCATGACACGAACAAATTCTCGATCCTCAGCTTCATTCGCAGGTGTAGATGGATCATCCGGTATTTTAACAATGAAACCTTTTTTAAAGGTAAAATTGTTCGCGATATCAACAACACGTCTAGAATAGTTTATCGTAATGGTAGGATCGCCAGGATCCCGTGAATAGCTCCAATGCTTACTTAAATAATAAAGCCAATACTCTCTATATTTTGCTAAACGCGTGTAATGATCAATTGACATACTGTCATGAAAGGTACTTGTGACAATCGATCTCATTTGAGTACCCCAATATGACATAATTCACCTCCACAACTTATGTCTGTTCAATTCGTTTTTTTGCAATCTCAAAGTAATCACGATCAATTTCAATTCCAAAAAACTTCCTACCTTCCATTTTAGCAGCAATTCCAGTAGTACCAGAACCCATAAATGGATCAAGCACAATATCCTTTCCACGTTGTCTTGTTAATCTGCAAAGATATCGCATTAATTTTATCGGTTTCACAGTAGGATGTATATTATCAATACCACGCTCTTTTCTATTAGCTTTGACACAATAGAACAATCTAGAAGCTTTCGTTTTATAAACAACGCCATCTATCTCTGTTACAATATCACCAATATCGTTATCAACTTTTTCATCAGTTCCATCTTCACTCAGAATGATATTAGCTGGGTGACGACCTTCAGTTCTGCATTCTTCTATATTATATCCAGCTACATCCCACTTAAGTGCATTTTTTGCATAATTATCATCAACTGGTTTCATTCCAACTACTATTGGTTCATATGCTGGTTTTAATCCTGTAAATTGTTCACCCCATACTTTAGCTTCATCCGAAGATGGACCTGTTATAGGTGTTATTTGTGGTGGAGTGTTTTTGACTCTTATTCCGTAATTACCACCTTTTTCCTTAAACGAAGTGCATGCATTACCTGTAAGTTTTTGGTAACCAATAATTGGACGTTTACAACCCAATTTTTTATCTATCATTCTTGAAATGTTAGTTCCTTTTGGCATACCCGATTTATAATACCACATCAGACAATCTTTAATATTAAAGCCAGAATTTTCAATGGAACAAGCAACTCGATGATAAATCCTTGGAGAACCAAAGCATAATAGTAATGCACCAGGTTTTGATACTCTTAATATCTCTTTCCATATAGTTTCATTAGGAAAATCTTTATCCCAATCTTTACTAAAAATCGATATACCATATGGAGGATCAGTTATTACTGTAGAAAAGTAATTATTAGGTACTTCACGAAGTATATCTAAGCAGTTTCCATAATATAACATGGAATACCTCAATTCTGTGTTGTAGATATAGCGAGATAGCTATCTTCTTCGTATACAATTAAATCACCTATTGGTATTTCTTTCATTTTATTTTCATATTCTAGTAAACAACTAGTACATATAATAATGCCATCAGCAAGAATTATTTCACCACCATTAGAAACTTCAATAGATGGATCAAATCCAATTAAATGACCAATATCATTTTCCTTAACATGTATACAATATAAAATTGAATGATCCTTTTTTACTGGAAAAGTTTTTTTCATTCCCATTTACCTCTTTTACTTTTTCTTAAACCTTTAAGATAGTTATATCTTCTTGGATTAGTTACAATTGTTTGGTTATTTATACCTTTGTTATACCAAGCTCTGAAATCTCTCATCTTATCCGCTTCTAATTGTCTAGCAGCACGACCAACAAAAGGATTTATACTCTCTTGAATCTCTTGATCACCAGCAACATTAACCAAATAACACAATAACATTAATGAATCTGGATAATCATCTTTTGCATCATCATCACCTTTTGGTTTCGATACAACCATTCTTTGACCACGCCATGTTTTACTTAAATCAGTCATTTGTTGATAGAAACGTTGCCATTTCCTCATTCTAGTAGCATGTGCACTCGCGGGATATGTAATTCGTTTATTTTGTAATTCTTGCAGTAAAATTTTATAACCAATGTCCTTATTGTATTCGTTGAAAACGAATGAAACTACATGTATATCAAACTTATAAAGTTCTGATGCTAAACGTGAAAAAATAGGATCTCCTTTACCAGTAGCATCAACAATGACTGAAGATAAATTATAGTTCTTTAAGAAATTAATTATCTGTGGGTGTTGAGCTTCATGATCATCACCATAAAGCTCCAACCAATTTGATATGTGAATAGGAAATCTATCTTCACCAGCATATTCAATTGGACCATCCCAAAATGCACGTCCGACGGTTACAACAGTTGAATTTGATCGACCAACGTCAATAGAAGCAACGTGTTCATTGTGAGAATCATGAGTTACAACACTGCACGGTCTGATAAATTTGAACTTTTGTTTTCTGTTACCCTTACCAATAACTTTAATCAATGGTTGTTTTGAATTATCAATTCCACACTCTTTGAATAAATCTTCAGTAATAAAAAGACCGCGCTCGAGTAACCAATGAAGACGATATTTCATTTTGAAATCATCAGAGTCTTCACCTAAACGACGCATTTCTTTTTCAACATATTTTCTATAACGTTTATTGTATCTTTGAGCTACCGTGTAATCGAATTCAAAATGTAAACGCTTTTTATCACGAACCATTCCTTTACTTACATCATGTCTTTTATTACGCTGACAAGCTAAATAGAATTCATTTTTATCACGAGAAGGTGTACCAATTTTAATAATAGTAGCAGCTGTAGCACTACCCATTGGATGAATTGAACTTCTAATAACATGAGCTAAAACATCCTGACATTCTTCGATTATAATAACATGAAATGTTCGACCTTCTATCTTAGCTTGTGGTGATGCAGTTCCACAAAATACAAAACTACCATTTGGCAACGAAAGGTCTTTACTTAATTCATTAAGGTCAATATTGATATCACTATCTAAAAGCATTTTTTTAGCTGAATCACAGTACATTCGTGTCCTCATACGTTGCCACATGATTCCACTCTGTTCGTAATTTGGTGCATAAATCCCGACCCATAAACCTTTTGCAAATTTACTTATTCGTTCATCGCCTTTAAAAATGTTTCCAAGAATTGGTAATATAACTAAACAACCACATACAACGAGAGCTGTTGTTTCCGTTTTACCAGATTGTCTCGAAAATAGTGACGTTATCTCTTCTGCATCTTCAACCAAAATTGAATATACAATTCGCCAACCAAATTCGTATTGATACGAATAAAGGTCTACGCCACTTTGACGCTGGCAATATTCCATCACAACATCACTCAAACGCTCAATTTCTTTGTCTGTTAATTCTCTATCGCATAAATCATCGAAATTAATAAGACTTTCACTTAATTCATTTGCAATGCTTCCACTAACACCACCTTTTTCGATTTCTTTATCTTTGTCAAATAAGTCATTCATTTATTACCTCAAAATTAATACTTATCTTTAAAGGTATTTCATTAAAATCAAAAATACAATTTTTGTTTTTGTGAATATCTATTTTTGTGTTGACATACTGCTTATTTAATGACATAAATATTCCTATCAAAATAAATAGAAAATAAAAAATCAAAAAGGTGAATTTATGGAAACAGGATGGCCCGTAATGAGACAATTTAAGAAGAATTTGGAGACACTATGACATTAAAAAACAAAATAAAGTCAACGATCGATAGACTCGAGAACAATCCTCCTTTCAAAGCGAATAAATGGAAGCATCCAATTGAAGATTCTCTCAATTGGGTTGTGAACAACGCTGATGAGTCTATTTTTACTCTCTCAAAAATATATGGTACTATCAAAGTCCCAATATGGAGGGTGATTTTTCATGATAAAGCATTTCACAATGATTATTTCACGATAAGTATAAGTGCAAAATCAGCGAATGACTTTGCTTACATTTGCCTCTCTTTGAATAATAGAAAAAAATTCAATATAAGAGCAAAAAATGAAGAAGAGATCCGAAACGGTATCTTGAAGCTCTTAAAGAAAATTTAACAATGTATTGGCATTATCAAGCTTGGCTTACGGATATTTGTTACAACAACGCTAGACCAATTTGCATTTACAACATACCAATGATTTGGGGTGTTCCAGAACCTAAACTAGGTTTTCCTATTTTTTGGTCATATGCTTTAGGAAGAATAGAAGAATGAACTTCAAATTCTACATAGACAGTGAAAACGTAAATGAGTTTTTAAACTCTGAACCGTTTATAAAAACAAAAGACCTTATACATGAAGCATGTGCTAACTTTGTAAAAGTACTATCTAATGAAACTTATTTTTATACCGAATACACTTCTTACATGGTAAGTCAAAAAAATGAAAATATTTATTATGGAAAAAATGAATACAACAAAGTACCTTTTGATTATCCAATATTTATTCTCGAAATAGATTACCATCATCATTGTGAATGTTGTTTGCAACCAGAAAACAAAGATAGAATGCATCTTATCGTACATGGAGGTAAAATAATTCACCATGAAGAATTTATGCGAATCGTCAATGTATTCGATAAAACATGGTGGTATGATAATTGTCATCGAAGCAATGGGTTATTAAGTATAATACCTTACTTATAAATAATAAGGAATAAAGAGATAAATTTACAAAAGATCAATTAAGAAAACTAGCTTAATAGGATAAAGTTATTATGGGAAAAAAGAAAAAAAGTAAATTATATGATTTTGAATTTCTTGACAAAGATGGCAATGGATATACAATTATAAAAATTGCAAATGAAGAAATACATGTCAGAGCACTCAAACACACTGGAATAATCGAATTTGGTGTAGCGAAAAATTTCGATCGATGGTGCAATAGTATAGACTTTTGGTGCAAATGGCCAAGAGATTATAAACAATGGCAAAAAAAATTAGAATCCTTAAAAAAGAATATTAAAGAAAAAGGTTATTCCAAACACTATGCTCGTGAAGTAGAATTATAACTTATAAGAATCAATGAATCTCTAAAAGATAAAAAACAAAAAGGAAGAGTAAAGCATGAAGATTTATTTCTCAGCACCAAGTAGTAATATGACTCTTGTCAGGGATGAAATGAAATGGATCACTGATCTAGGTCATACCATAACTCATGACTGGACCTTTGACTCAGAAGATGGATTCACAAAAGAACAGTTAAGAACTTTAGCTTTTAAAGATGTTGAAGGTGTTAAAAATGCAGATTGCGTTATACTAAGGTCGGATCCTAAAACATCAGTTGGATGCTGTATAGAGCTAGGTATTGCAATTGCCGAATCAATACCTGTTATCATTATAGATCATGGTGGTATTGTTCCAAGTCATTTCTTCGTTAAAAATATTGAATTCATCAAAGTAGTCAATTCACTTGATGAAGCTTTAGATTTGTGTAATATCATTACTTGTTTAATAAATCGAAAATTTAAACCATGAAAAAAATAAATCATACCAAAATTTGTTCAGAAAAATTTTTTGAACAAATGCAAAAACTCGATTCTCCTAAAGAAGTATATTTTGATAATGAAAAATATTGCGTTAATCAAATTGTTAAAATTATTGAAGTCAATAATGATAAATATACCACTGGTAGAACAATGAAATTAAAAATTCATAATGTAAGTGTTGATAGTCAAATACTTTTGTGTTCACCACCAAGGATTAGAACATTTAAAGTACTATTGGTAGAACCTTTGAAAGAATAATAGAATTATGGGATTCAGATATATCATAAGAACAAATTATGAAAGCAGTATGATTATCGATAAAATCCTTTGGGAATTTAAAATGTCAGATGTCTTTTGGAATACGAAAGATAAGCTTGATATTGCATGCCACCACCTAACAAAATGGTTCAATTGTGAATATCTCAAAGAAACCACTGATAAATTCTTCATAGAAGAAGAGTATAAAGATAAACCAGAATATTATAATCAAATAAATTTCATAATAGAAGCAAGATGTTTTGAATGCGACGGTCAATACGATAACACTTTACTTCTTTGGATAAAACTACCAAAGTTATATAATCCCGAAGAAGCAAGAAAACTTTTACGAAGTTTTGAAGATAATTGGTGGTTCGATTTTGATTTTGAACATCCAAGTAAGAATGGTTTTGAGATAATCATTTTACTCGATCATTCATAAAAAGGAAAAATAAAATGGAAAAAATAAAAAAAACACAAGATATCAGTTTTGTCATTGATGTGTTAAAAGATGCACTTTCTATTTTTTACGAAAAAATGACCTTGGATAAACAAATAAAGTTAGCTACTCGTTTGGTTGATCTATTAGAAGATGATGCTATTTCATTATGTAAACTCGAATCATTAAGAGCTGTATTTGATATTCTTTATCTATGGTACAAAGAGAGTTGTTTAAAAGAAGAACAGAAATCATATATACTAAAATGCTTATTGGACTTTGAAATAAGAAGATTAAAAGATAAAAATAAAGAATATGGTCCAAGAGGCAGACAATGAGCTTAAAACATAAAAATGAAAATACAATTTTGGAAAGATATTTAACAATTGCACTTGAAAACGCTGTAAAACGTAATGCTGTTTTTTTTGCATTTTTGGCCACTCTTATTTTATTCATTTTATACCATAGGCAGCAAACAGAGAAATTAATTAAAAATATAAAATCGTTACAAGAAAATTTTCAAAAGGATTTTCGGTCAGAATTAACAGCAGATATCCGAACACTCATAGATAAGAATCTACCTTATATGATTCCTGAAAAAAAAATCAATAAAGAACCAGAAAAAGTTTCACCTCTTATTTTTGAAAATAATTCAACAAAGGCTATCCTTCCTTTTGAAAATATCGATGATGTAGTGGCTGAAGATGGTGTTTATTGGATTTCAGATGATAAATGTATTAGAAATACTATCAATGTAGGTAAAGAAGATTATAAATACTTTGCTTATGTGTATATTCAATACGATAATATTATCATTAATAAGCATTGTTTATGCGAAGTAACTTTAGATGGAAAAATTGTAGAAGATGGTTGGAGATTGAAAGGAGAATTTCGTTCAAATAATGAACCTCCTAATATTATGGATACGCCACGCATCTTTCGGTTTTCACGTCCTTTTTGTTTTGATTTACCAAAGATAAAATTGCATGGAGCTTCAGCTGTTTTGATAGAAGTTGATAATAATGGGGATGAACTTATTGATGGAATAAGATTAAAGGCACAACCTATACTAGTTATTCAAAAATAAAATGAACAATAATAAAGAAATAGATGAATTTACCGCTGTGTTTTGGGATGGAATGCATGAAGGCATATTCACCATTGATAACTTTGAAGAATGGATGGATAAAGCTGGTGCTAAAGGTCCATCTGTTCATTGGCGTCTTAGTCTAGCAAAACATTTTCCTCCTAAAATATGGGGATGGAATTACAACCATGAACGAAGGGAGTTCATCAATGATCCGGATATTCTATGGCGTGGCATGTACAATCAAATATCTGGTAATGCCTGTATTCAATCAAACAACGTAACTAATCTTGATTTTATGGCTTCAATAACTCATATCATGAAAAGTATATCAATAGTTGATAGTCCAATTGGTAATTTATCAGGAATTAATAATTTAAAACATTGTTGTGGTAATTTAAGCATCATGGGACTTAATGATTTGAAAAATATCAATGGCATAAATAGCTTAAAATATATTGGTGGTTCATTGACCATTATTCTATGTAATAAATTAGAAACAATCGAAGGGTTTGATAGCTTGAAAAATGTAAAAGGAAATTTGGATATACGTAAAAATGATCAATTGACAAAAATAAATACATTTTCTTCAATAGAAGAAATTGGTTGTCTGGTCACTGAACATAATACAAAATTGCCAGCACACCTATGCTCAAGATATTTAACTTTTCAAAAAGAATAATTCATTACGATCAACCGTAGAAACATGTATATTAAAGGTATTAATTGCAATATCGATACCATTAAGTTAAATAATATAAAAGGATACTTCTATGTCATATAAATTTATCGTAAAAAACGAATACATCAATACTACAAATGATACATTTGAACATAAAATAAAAACAACCACAAAGGAAGATATTGTTACATTCATAGATTCAAATCTATATCGTGATATCAAACACACAATAAACCAAGCAGCTGGAATCATCGTAAAAACATTTAAGTTTGGCCATATCAAAGCAAGACAAAATACATTTTACGATGAAAAACACTATTACAAATGCAAGGGTACAAAAAAAGCTTGTCTTATCATCGAATTGTTTATGTCTTCATCAGTTAATCATGTAGTATTCATAAACATGATTGTTCGCATTGGTGAAGAATATGATACTTTGACTGCTTTTGATTTGTTCAATAAATCTATGAATGAAATTCAATTCAATCAAGCATTGAGTAAAAAATGTGAACACAAGATAATGTATTCGATGGAACATATCTTTTGCAGAAGATAGTATTGATTACAATATTTGGTGTAATAAAAAACCATTATTATGAGGAGATGAACATGGAAAAAAAAGTATTAACTAATATTATTTTAAGAATATATGGTTTATTTCTTGGAATAGTTTACAGTGTTGCATTTTCTATAGGCATTATAAACTTATTGCTACCAAAGGAAATATTAGATATTTCATGGCATATGATTTATATGCCAGTATTAATTTTTAGTCTTCCTACATTATTTTTTATCTTATGTGCATTGATAGAATATACTGCGAACAAAAGGTTGAATGGAGAATACAATTGATAAAACAAGCAATGTTTGAATTATTTAAATAACGACACAATGAGGTAATAATGTCAGAATTAGCTAAAAGATTAGATTATTGGTCATCTAAATTTCGTCTATTAGACAACTGGATTATTGAATCAGAGGACATTTCTGAATATACAAAAAAATTTTCTGGGCGGATTTTTTTTGATCAGAATATGCCAGAAGTAGAAGTGTCTTGTTGTCCGAAGGGTATTTGTATTGACCAATATGCATTTCATGAAATAATTCATGTTCTTTTTACTGCGGTAAGACGTGGTGGAAAAAAAGAAGAAGAATTAGCTGTTCAAGATCTGTGCAAGATATTTAAGGAGTTAAAAGATGCCAGATAAAACATTAAATGTAAAGAACACAGAAGAAGCAAAAAAGAAGGTATCAGATGTTGAGGTATACGGGGATCCAGATACATGGGTCTTGTTATGCAAAGCATCAAGTAAAAAACAAAATTGGATGAAAAGCACAAAAGCCATGGAGATTTTTGGAGTAGGCTGTATTGTCCAAGTAACGACACAGCAAGGTGATAATATCTCTGAAGCTGTAACATTTGTACCTAACACACGTATATATAAATGTGGAGGACATACTCCTACATTGGTAAAATTTAATTAAAAATAAATCAATAAAAAAGAAAAGAAACAGAATATGAAAATTGAAAAGTTTTAACCTGTGTAAAGAAAAACGAGGAATTTAAAGCCAATGAAAAAAGTGTATCAACAATATCATGATGATTGTTACAGAGCGTGTATAGCTTCTATATTTGAATTAGAGATAGAAGAAGTCCCACATTTTCGTTTAGCTTCCAAGGATCCGATGTTATTGGTTGAGAATGGTGGAGAGATTCCACATTGGGATGATTGGTTTGAAGAGAGAGGATTTGTTGAAGTCACTTTTATTCCGAAAGATAAGGAGAGTAAATTATTAGAATCGCTATCTTTGAGCCTTGATAAAGTTCCAATTATTGCATGTGCTAAAGGACATGCAGTTGTATGGAGGAGAGGTAGACTTATATTTGATCCTGCTAGTAATAAACCCGATTATGTTCCTTATGAAGAATTTGAACCCGAATACTTTTTTGTTTTTGTTCCAATAAATCCGCATAAATGCATGGAAGATATGAAAAAATAATAAAAACAGATAAAGAAGACAAATGAAGTGTTTCCATTCTGGAAATAGTTGAAATTCGTAAGCTAGACAAACAAAGTGATTTATTATAGGATAAGCAATGAATATTAAAGATTATGAAAAAAAAGCTTTAAGTACAGCTATTTATCCAAATATAGGGAATAATATAATTTATCCTGTATTAGGGCTAAGCGAAGAAGCTGGTGAGGTGGCAGGGAAAATAAAAAAGATAATAAGAGACCATGATGGAGTCATAACAGGAGAACATATAAACGCTTTATGTAAAGAACTTGGTGATGTATTGTGGTATCTGGCTGCTATCTCATATGAGATGGGTATATCATTAGATGATGTAGCTAAAACAAATTTAGATAAGCTACATTCAAGAAAAAAAAGGAATAGATTAAAAGGAAGTGGTGATAATCGATGAATCCTAAAACTGGTAAATTTGAACCTTTATTTAGAGATCTTAGTGATGGACAAAAAGAAATGCTTGCTAAGCTTGCAGGACAAAAGCTAGATAATCCGAAATTTGATAAAATACAAACAATAGAAGATCTTGTTAAAAATGCTTCAAAAACTTTACAAAAAAAACTTGTTAGAGCAAATGGTGAACCAGTACCAAGACACTGGCCAATATTAAGAGTAGGTGAGCTTGTAACGGTCAAAGATATCACGATGAAAGTTGTACACATTAATGAATGCACATTAGTTTTGGAGCCTGAACAGCTTGAGATAGATCCAGAACCTTAGATTGGTTCGATCCTAACCATAAACCCAAAATAAAAAAAAGAAGGTCAAATAATGTATTGGCATTATCAAGCTTGGTTGAATGTAGCGATTAGGACGATAGATCCAGGACGAACGAAGTATATTCGTGAGATTCACAACGAGGCAACCAAAAGTCTTTTTTATGACTTATTATGGAATAATATAGAGGAGTAATTTAATGCTTTCGATATTTAATCGAAACAAAGGTTATTATCACCATTGGATTAGTTGTAATGGTTGTAATGGTTGTAGTGGTTGTAGTGGTTGTAATTTATACCTATGCATCTTTTGCGAAAAAGAAGTCGCTTCCTGGTGGGATAGATTTAGAGGAAAATGTCCTCATTGTGGAGGATATTCCGCTCAAGTTCATGTTGATCCCAATGAAGGCGTAAAGGGTCTATACAGATGAGTCAAATACGAAAAAAATTAACAAAACTTGCTGAACTCACAATGAAAATAAAAATGGCCATAAAAGAAAATCCAGGCATCACTGTTCCTGGCATTGCTGATAAAATAGACTGTGATGACACTATTCTTATAAGAGAGATTGTCGAAACATTAGATTGTATCGGCTATATTTCTTTCGTAAATAACAAGTGCTACTCTAATAAAAGGAAAAATTCATGAAACTAAATGCATCAACAATAAGTTTTTTTGTCCAAAATATCTTACACATTCTAAAAGGTAAATTGGATACTGGAAACAAAATCTTTATATCTTCCAATATGCTAAATCTTCTCTTTATGCTTATAAATGAAAGCAATACTCTTTCCATCCTAGGACTAAACCATAAGGAATTTGATGGTATTATGGAAGAATTCAATTCCGTCTATTATGATAAAAATTCTTCACACGAAAATATCGTCAATGACGCAATTGTATTTCTTGAAAACATCTTAGACAAAATCAAAACATACCAAAGAGATGAAATGCTAAAAGCATTGTAAAAAGGAAATAAAATATGCACGGCATGCAATGGTTTGATGGTTGTAACATATTATGGTATCCATTATTGGCCATAACGCTAATAGCAGAAAAATATAGAGAAATCAAAAAAGGAAAACAAAATGACCGAAAAAAAACATCCAATTCAACCCTTAGTCAAAGATCATAAAGGTATCATTCGATTCAAAAAAATAAAATTGTTCGTCGGCTACTCAATGATGGTGGTATTGATTGAAATGAAATCGACACGTGGAATGTATCACTCGATGAACATAGTCAATTTGCACAACTTATAGGATACTCTCTAGATGGCTATTGCGGTCTTCCGTGTTACGATAAAATTGTAGCCGAAACAGCAGAAACCGTTTATGAATTAAATGCTACTCCAATTATGGCCACATTAGAAGCTTATAAAAAAAGAATCAAAGAGCTAGAAGAAAAAATAAGAGCTATCCATTCTCAATGCGAGGAAGCCGTTCCTCATCTTGGAGAACAATAGCATCAATAATCACTTTCTATCAAATCATAAAAACTATCATAAAAACTATCATACAAACCCTTGTCGTATAAAATTTGTATCTCTTTTCTAACGTCTATTCTAGAACCACGAACATATAAAATCTCTTTTCGCTTTCTATTCCCCATAGATTCTTGAGTCGGTTTTGAATTCTTATCTCCTCCATCTCTAAATGTCTTACCCTTGCCAGATATGTGACATATTGTATCCAATTCAAATCTCTCACTGTTCTTTGGATAATATCCATTATCATAACTACTCAAAATGAAAGAACCAACACATGAATCTAAAACATCTATCAGTTTCTCGAAATCAAATATTGTATATTTATGCTTATATCCATCTTGATTCGTTTCAGGATATGGAGGATCACAATAAAAAAACGTCTGCGGTGAATCCCACCTCTTTATACATTCAATCGCATCTACATTCTCTATATATGCTAATCTCAGTCTTTTAGAAAAATCTAACAAAAGATTCGTTTTATTTATTAACGATAATGGATTATTTTTACCATATATACTCCTTCCAAATCCACTATCCAATTTACCTCCAAATGATATGTTTGCAGATATATAAAATCTCCTCGCTCTTTCCAAATCATCACAATTCTCTCGATCTTTACAAATCTTATACTCTTCTCTAGAATAAGGCGTCAACTCACACTTCAATTTTAATTCTTCTCCTCTATCCCTTAACACTCTGAAAAAATTATAAATGTCACTATTCAAATCATTCAACACTTCTCTGTAATGATGATTATTACTTATTAAAGGATATCTCTTTCTAAAAAATACCGCGCCGCTTCCAAAATATGGCTCAACATATACTGTGTGTCTCGGTATCAAGTCACATATCTTTTTCGCTATATTAAACTTTCCACCTTGATAACTAAAAGGTACTTGCATTTATGCTCCCTCAATCGTTCATTATAATATCTATATAATATAATTTTTTTCTCTCTTTTGGCAGTCCTTTTCGTAAACCTTCTTCATGTGTTAAGGGGTAGGCACACGTGTAGGCATGAACACACATTGAGGGTCGGAACATACATTTGACCATATTTGAATACAAAATAAAGAGATAATATAGATATTATAATGGTGAATTCTAGGCCTTTAAGAGACAATGGTATTTATTGGAACGTTGGAAGGGATGGAAGGTTTTCTTACCCCGGGGCTAAAAGCTTACAAATAGCACCTAACCTATTGATATTACATACCACATAGAAAACGTTCAACTTGTTTGAACTAATGCTTTGAAAACACTCTAAAAAACACTCTAAATAACTGATATATATACCATATATCCATTATAAAATAATCTTAGTTCCAACTTATATATTGCCTATAGGCCATATATAAATACAAATACTTACAGCCCTTACAACTTTATATTACACAGAAATATTCCAGATTAGTACAGGTAAGGGGTACTATTGTTGAAATGATTGAGCTTTCTTCAAGGGTAGGTCTATACATAGGATGCCCCATACGTTTGACTGAGAAGCTTACAATAGGGAGATACCTGCTGTATAGGAGGTAGATTATGGAAGGTTAGAAGAAGCTTTGAGAAAGCTAAGGTCCATATATTATTAGGATACCATAGATTCAGGGATTGAAATTATATCAATTCCATCACCTCTTAACTCAAAATAACATTCCTTTTCATCAAAGCACTGTTTATATCACAATGCTTTTTCATAATTTCCCCTACATGTAAGCAATTTGCGCAGATATCTCTACTTTGTATTCTTCTATATGGCAGTATACGTAAGTTGCCGTTATTGTAAGGAAATGTGATATGCGCCTGAATTTACAACGCATTATGAGAATTTACAACGCATTATAACGTATTAGGAGGCATTAGGAGGTATTATAACGTATTTGGATTGATATGAAGGTTGTATGGAGGTTTCTGGAGGTTTCTGGAGGGATACATGAGTTATTAGTTTATTATTGTATAAGGGTTATATGTTTATAATGTTAATAGGTTAATTAATTAAGAGGGGTTTATTTTGTTATGGTTATTATTGAAGATTTTATTTATGCGATTTTTTTGGTATGGGGGATTTTTTGTTTTATGCGAAGGTGTTATTTTATTGTATTTCGCTCTTTTTTGGGGATTTTTTGATGGGGGTCTTTGTTTTTGCGCGTTTTATGGTTGATGGGGGGTTGTTTTGTGGGGGGTTTTTTTGAACCTAGAAATTCCAATTAGGCTAAACGGGAACGACGTTGACTTGTTTTATAAACAGCAACTCTTGCTCTGGCAATAACCATAGGATTATTCATATTTATTGCCATTTTGAGAGCTATTAGAGCCGCTGTGTGCTGTTCTTCTATTGAACAACCAGAGTTAACTTTAGTCCTATTTAGAATAGCGTTTAGCTTTTTCATAATTTCTCCCTGTTGTTTGCCCTGTTATTATATAAATCGGATATTATAGAAAATACTTAATACTTTTTTTATTTATTTTTCTATTATTTAACGTTTAAAGCCCCTATGTAAGGGGCCTTAAAATGTTCAGTGTTGTCAACTGATTATCTAGAAAAACCGCCATTACCTAGAATTCTATATTCTTCACTCACTTCCCAAAAAACAGCAAGTACATCGGTCTCACGTTCGTTATCTAGTCCTTCGCAAAAAAGAAGTTTATAAGCATCGTTAGCATGAAAATAGGCTTCATCGGTAGCATCATACAGACGAACAAGATTTTTTGATAGGCAACTAACTCGAATTCCATTTTCTTCGCCTTGAGCCATAATATCCAAACCAAGGTGATTTAAGCGAATGTCAAATTGGTTTTCGATTTGATCTCTGGTAAGGTTTTTTTGATTGGCCATCTTTATTCCCCTGTTTGTTTGTTATATATTAAATATGACATGGTAATAGCGTTATGTCAACAAATATTTACGAATATAATAATTTTCCTTCTTAAAAGAAGAAAGCCCCTATCAAAGGGGCTTTTGTGAATTTATTTAATAAAGCTCTATTTGTCTAATAGAGCTCTATATTGGAGATAAAGTTTTTTAGAAGTACACTGGCTTCTGTTGCATTTCGCATACCATTCACCCTCATCTCCGACCCACCTTTTGGCTATTGCTTTTTTAGCGTAATATCTATCTGTTACGCCAGCGGTATCCTCGGTAAGAGGACACCGAATGTAGAGAACCTCCCAACACCCTCTAACCTCGGTTTTGCTGTAAGTTTTTGGTTGATCTTTCAAAAGATCAACGTTTATTTCATTGTTGGTGGTGTTGTTATTGGTGTTGGTGTTGTTATTGGTGTTATTGGTGTTGGTCATTTTTGATTCTCCCTGTG
>Ga0180438_10000719_pt1 | contig 61019 bp, 35 predicted proteins | sample SS_ome_12_FD_132455 | JGI IMG/M metagenome (GOLD analysis project Ga0180438, IMG submission 132455) | Hypersaline lake sediment archaeal communities from the Salton Sea, California, USA - SS_3_D_2 metaG | ecosystem: Environmental > Aquatic > Non-marine Saline and Alkaline > Hypersaline >... | reverse complement strand
TTTTAACCATTTCTTATTATACCATTTAAAGGAGCTTTTTTCCAGAAAAAAAATACCTCAAAATCACTGATATTATTGACTTTTGGAGCACTTCTGAATGAAAAAATGGGGGGTTAGCAATTAGAAAAGGCTTATTTTATCCTTTTTCCATTGTCTCTTCAATGGTTCCCTTTTGGTGTCCGTCCTCTCTTTGTCCACAAATGAGACACCTGGCATGTGAGCGATCTTGCCTTTCCCCTTCTTTAAATGGTATAATGTAGATCGAATCCGATAAAAGGAACGCCCATGAGATTAAAACAATTATTGATAATGATACTGGCGGTGGCGATATTTTTCCCATTGACTTCCCCGGGAAGGGATGTTGAAGTGGATATATCGGCATGTAAAATGATACTGGACCTCTTCAAAGAAATGAAAAGAGGGACCCCTAAAGCCCAAATCGAGAAACAACTGGATGCGATCCTGGCAACCCGGCCCTATAAAACAATGTTCAAACACTACAACCGCGACTGGCGGCCCAACCACCTTCCGCCGGATGTGTTCAAGCGCCTGGTACTCAGTCTCAGGTTCCCCGAATACTATAAAACAAGTGAGAACCAGAGGGCGGATCAAATGCGTCTCAACTGGCAAAAATATTATGATGACCTGGAACGCTTTGAACAAAACGTTTCCGATTTACACGCCATCGATCTAAACAAACTCATCCGTGAAGCGGTTCAATTTGCCCAAACATGGCTCCCGGAAGAGATGAAGGTTCCCGGATTTTATTTGGTCGTCCATCCTAACGGCGGCAGTGGGGCGTTTGCGCTGCCTGGTGTCCAGGGTTACGATTTCTTTCAACTGCAGCGTGAAAATTCCGGTAAAATCCATCTACAGTATTTTATCGATATTATTTCACATGAAAGTCATCACCTGGGACTGGATATTCCTGATCCGGGTATTAAAAATCCAGGCCATAAATTGGCATTTAAATTCTTACAGTTTTTTGTCGGGGAAGGTACCGCCACCAAATTTATCGATAATCTTCCCGGCGGCGTTGTACCTCGCATCGATCCCAAACGTAAACCCAATGCGGAACGCGAGAAAGTTATCGATCAACTGTGGCAAGATTATACCCGTGATCATGAAAAAATATGGTTAAGGTTTTTTTTGACTTTCGAGCATGCATTTACAGGTGAAATAACAGGGGAACAATTAAACAAGGAATTCAGGAACTATTGGATTACCGGGAAAATCGGTCGTAATTATTTCCTTGGTTCCGAGATTTTCGGGGCGATTTATCATGGTCTTGGTAAAGATGCGTGTTTCGAGGCGATGCGTGATCCGCGGAAAATGCTGCCGTTATATAACAAGGCCCTGGAGAAGAATACACAACGTCTCGGTAAATGTGTCCGGGTTCCCGATTCGATAATTGCTATGTCGCTGGCTATTGGAAAAGGTAATATTAATTAAAGAAGGAAGAAAGAAGGCGAAGAAGGAAAAAGAGGAAGTGTTATGCCGTTTTGGGCAGTGGCCAGTTGACTATCGGAAATCCAGGATGAAAAAAAAACGGTCTTAACCTTTTACTATATTCTCCCTCCTTCACCTCTAAAGGAGTATAAGCCTATATAGTAAAAGGAATAGGCATGTGGGGGGCTATAGGGTATTTTCTAACCACTTTTTTAAGTTACGATAGATAGAAAAAGAAGAAGTGACAGGCGCTAAATGTATAAAATTTTTTTTGCCTGGCATTGTTTCAGTGATCCCTTTTTTAACCTCTCCTCTTTCCCCCCGTGGCAAGCACCTTTATGAGTAATTCTTACGCGGTTAATAGTCTCACATTCCAGGTCATCAGAAAAAAGTAATGAATTAATGCACCGCACACGTTTCCTAAATCTAATGCCTTACGGTTTATAGTTCTTAAAAGATAACCAAAAACCTTTATTTTGCGTTTTCAGGTGTGTGTTTTGACGTTTTGACGCACTGCCCCATAGACGTGATTCATTTCCTCATTGTTCAGGTTTGCCAACGTTGTTTTGTTTAAAACCAGTTTTTTTTAGAATTTTTTTTCCTCCTTTTTTTAAAATGCGTGACATTCTCGCCTAGCATCTTTTTTATTCCATCAATTTAAAGATGTGGTTATCCTCTGTTTGTAAAATTTTGACAATAAACAATTTTATTAAAATTGGGGTGGGAGATTCAGCTTCCCACCCCAATGAGATTGAGATTAACCGCAGATTGGGTTGCCTGTGGGACAGGAATCGGTCGGAAGTCCTGTACCGGTACCGGAACCGCCTCCACCGCACGCGACGATATCAATTGATGGCTCTGTAAGGGTTTCCCATAGGAGACCACCTTTTACAGATCCCATTTCCAAATTGTTCAGGTTAGAAATGGTTTGTTTGTTCAACATTAGAGTTTTGTTAAACTTTTTTCTCATTTTTTTTCCTCCTAATTTTATTTTAAATATAAAATGTTTGGCATGACCAAATAGGCCATTGCCATAGTGTCTAGTTAAATAGTATGATAGCAGGGGAGAAAAATAACAATAGGAAAATTTCTCATTTTGAAAAATGAGAAATTTTCCTATGTCAGATGTTCTTAAAGGGGGAGCCCTTCTCGCCTGGCACCTTTTTTACCTTTTTTATTCCTGAGCTCAGGTTGAGGTTAAAGTTGAGGCTGAGAGAGCAACATAGAAGCTTGTATGGGGCTATTCCAGTATCTCTTCAATGGTGGACTTTTTCACTTTTTTTAACCGGTGGGAAAAACGGATGATCCCTTTTCCTGTTCGACGATTTGAAATCCTTAATTTTATTGTTATATCCCTGTGATCTATCTTGATTCGCTCCGGCCTTTCACTCCCTTTTTCCTTTTCCAGGGAAACCCGGAATCCGCTTTCCTTCACTTTATTCTGGGGAATTCGACCGGTTAGAATTAATTCCTTAAATTGAGCATAAGTAAAATCAAGGGCCCATATTTCATCAATAAGCCTATTAAAATCACCCTTCCAGTATTTCTTCCTTTTTGTATTGATCAACAACGCCGTTTCATTCTTTATAAAGAGTTGGCCGTAGACCTGGTTCAATGGAGATAAAAAGAGCATTTTGTCCCTGGAATCATCATATTTCAGAACTATTTTAAAATTTTGTCTTTTGCGTGGGGGATTCGTATTGATTTTTACATTTACCTTTATAACGACGGAATGATAGACCGCATCAGCATCTGGTAAAATATCATATTTAAGCCTCGAACAAAAGGAGAACAATAAAAGTAGACTTCCTATTGCCAGCAGTGATTTTAAAAAGAATTTTTTTTTTACCATTTATTTAGTCTTTTTGTTTTTGTTCTTTTTCGTTTGATTTTTTTAATTCGTTTATTTTTTCTATCAAATGATCTTTAAAATCCACCCCGTTATCAATGGCCCGTTGATAGATTTTAATGATCTTTTTGGTATTCTTTTTCAATCGATAACAATCCACCAGGTGCTCCATGATGTCCTGTTCAAAAGGAAGTTTTTGATATGCTTTTTCTAAAAAAGTCATTGCTTCATCGGTTCGCCCTATTTTGAACAGGATATAGCCGTAGGTATCGAGATAAGCGGGATTTTCTCCATCCCTGGATAAGGTGTATTTTGACAACTTCAACGCTTTCTCCAGTTCCTTGTTCGCCAGGGCTAGAAAATAAGCATAAAAATTTTTGACCTCGATGGATGATGGGAACATTTTTTCTGTCTTTTTTATAAGCGCTTCTGCCTTTGCACTTTCTTTCTGCTCGATATAAACATCACATAACTCCAGGTAAGGATCGGGACTTTTCCCTTTTCCTATCTCTATCATTTCTTTTAACATTGAAATGGCTTGGGCCCCATTATTTTGGTTCTTGTATAAATAGACGATTAAATAGCGATTGAGATCAAATTTAATTTTCCCTGCATCGATTTCACCCTTTGTTAGTGAATATTCCAGGGCCTGGATTAAGTCCTTTAGGAGTTCGGATTCTTCTTTTAATTTTGTTTTTATAAATCGTGTTAATTCCATCAGTGATTCCATTGGATTTAAATTAACATAAGCAATAATGACGCTGTGGTAATCCCTTAACAAAAATTTTTCCATGATGGTATTGTCATTTTTTATTTGCTCAAATTCCTTAAGAATCCGGTGTTGCATACTCAACATGGATAAGACTTCCATATGCAGCGAATAATATAAATAGTTTTTTTCAGTGTCTTTGATGTTCTTTAAAATCTGATAGGCCTTGTAGTAATCCTTTTTCCGTTTATAAAGATCGGCTAACAGGAGATTCGCTTTTAAATCTCTATCTTTTAAGTCATTCAATAGTTCAATGGCTTCGGTCAAACGCTCTACCTGGCCCAGGAAAAATGCCCTGGCAAATGTAAGGATTGAAGAATCCGAGATATCAACAATATTCGAAACCTCTAAAAATTTTTCCGCCTCGTTTGAAGCAAAAAGTGAATAAAGATAGTCAAAGGATATCTTTTTATCGGTGGGATATTTTAAAAATAATTTCTCCAGGTAAATTACCGCGTTTTTAATATCACCATGATCTAAATGATACTGGGACACTGCAGTGAGTGCCCTGGAATTATATGGGCTGAAGCTCAGAACCTCTTTATATGCGTTGAGTTCATTTTCAACGTCATTTAATTGTCTATAATTAAAAGCCATATAAAAATAAGGATCTGGCGTTCTTTTTAACTGGATGGCTTTTTCCAGGTAAGAATTGGATTCTTTATACTCTCCTTTACCGCTTAAAATAATCCCCATCAAAAAGAGGCTGTCGTAAAATTTATCATTATCGTTGATCGATGCCTTAAGGTATTTTACCACTGAATCCAACAGGGGCAGGTCATCACCTGTTTCAAAGCTCTTGCCGGTGGTATGAAATAAATACAATATGGAGGCATAGAGGTAGTTTGAATAGTAATACCCAGGATAGGCTGCAAGTGATTTTTTTAATAACGATAAGGCTTTCTCTGGTTCATTTTTTATACTATTAAGGATAAAGGCCTTTTCTGCCAAAATAAAAGGGTCTTCCGGGTATTTTCCCAGGTATTGATTCATCAAGTTTTCCGCATTCTCGAAATCATAGAGATTTAAGTAGTATTTTATAGTCGTATAGGCCTCATATTTTTCAGTATCAATACCCATAAGGCCAACGGTTATCAAATAAAGACAAAACAAAAAAGTTGCTTTTTTCATAATTATATTTTATCACAATTTTTCACAGATGTCAGAGGAAAAAACTTTTGACTATTTTCCCTTTGTTTGATAAACTGTATCCTATTAAAAATAAATTGATTATGAGATAGATTAAGGAGAAATGAAGATGTATGATATCATATTTATCGGCGGTGGGCCTGCTGGGTATGAGGGAGCGATTACAGCCGGGAAAAGGGGTTTGAAAACAGCGGTGGTTGAAATGAACAATCTCGGCGGCACCTGTCTCCATTGGGGGTGTATACCCACCAAAGCACTGCTCCATAATGTGAAACTCTTAAAACAATTAAAATCTTCTTCCCGTGCAGGCATAACCGTTGAAAGCATAAACATCGATATCGAAGCCCTGTCCAAATACAAAAATCGGGTGGTTTCCAAATTGACCAAAGGCATTGAATTGCTCTTTAAAAAATATAATGTGGAATTGATCCAGGGCCGCGGTAAAGTGACGGCTTCGGACACGGTCCTGGTGGATGATGAAAGAGAATGTAAAGCCAAAAATATCGTGATTGCCACGGGTTCAAAAAGCGCAGAACTTCCTTTCTTAAAAGTAGACGGTACTTTTGTTATCAACTCTGATATGGCACTGGAATTGAAAGATATTCCTGAGACGTTACTGGTGGTTGGCGCAGGGGCTGTAGGGCTTGAACTGGGCCTGGTTTACACGTACCTGGGATCACAAGTAACCGTGGTGGAAATCCTGGACCAGATACTTCCAGGGAGTGATACAGAATTGGTGGAAATCCTTAAAAATGAATTAAAAAAACAAAAAATGAAAATCCATACTTCTACATCCGCCTCAAATCCTTCCATAAACCAGGAGACAAAGACCATCAGCCTGGATTTTAAGCAAGGAGAGAAGGTATGGAAAGAGGAATTCTCAAGGGTTATGCTTTCAGTGGGACGAGTACCCAATACCACTGGCATTTTTCATGAATCTATAAACATAAAACACGATAAAAGCGGTTTTATATTGACCAACGATAATCTCCAGACCACAGTATCTACCATTTTTGCCTGTGGAGATGTGGTGGGAAACCCCTTACTGGCTCACAAAGCCTCGCATCAGGCCATTGCCATCGTGGAATTCATTGCAGAGGGAAAAGAAATGGCCCATCATCCCATACCTGGTGCGGTGTTTACCTTCCCTGAATTCGCTTCGATTGGGCTAAGCGAGGGAGAGGCCAAAGCCAGGGGTATGAAAATAAAGATCGGTCGGTTCCCTTATTCTGCCGGTTCCCGGTCCAATGCCATTGATGAGAAAAACGGCCTGGTCAAGGTCATTGCGGATGAAAATAACACCCTTTTGGGTGCGCATATTGTGGGTGCTGAGGCGGGTGAATTAATGCCCATTCTGAATTATGCGATTTCAAAAAAAATGAAAGCCGAAACTTTTAAGGAGATGATTTTTATCCATCCTACACTGGGCGAAAATATCTGGGAAGCAGTGGGTGAAATCTCTGGCGCTTCCATCCATCTCTAGGATTCTACGCCTGGAATGATGGAATTGCAGTTGTTAATATTCTATATCGGATGAGGCTCTGACCGCTCGATTATGGGCCCAACTTCTTATCTTTTTTATCTGCTCTTCCATGGTGGTGGAGAGTGGGACCGATGATCCGAAAATAGTAAAGAGGTCATCTTCCACCAGTCTTCGGTTCTTGTTAAAGGCTTCGTACATGGCTGAGATAATAACCTGTTCGATTTCACTCCCAGACCAGCCTTTGGTGATTTGGGCCAGTTGAGGGATGTTGAATTGTGAGACATCATTGCCTTTGCTGGCCAGGTGAATGGAAAAAATTTCTTCCCGTTCGATGCGAGTGGGCAGGTCGATGAAGAATATCTGGTCAAATCGTCCCCGGCGCAGTAATTCCGCAGGTAATAGATCGATACGGTTGGCAGTGGCTGAGATGAATATTTCAGAGGTATGCTCCTGCATCCAGGTTAAAAAGTAACCCAGTATACGAGAGGAGGCGCTGTCAGTCTGTTTATCGCTGATACCACTTTCGATTTCATCGATCCACAGGACAGCAGGGGCCACTGAATCCATGGTTTTTAAGGCCCGTGAAAAAACCAGTTCCGGTGAACCCGCCACACCCGAATAGACCAGGTTCATATCCAACCGGAACAGCGGCAGTTTCCACAAAGAAGCCGTTATTTTGGCTGAAAGACTCTTACCGCAGCCGGATACTCCCATTGCCAGGAATCCCCTGGGCCGTTCCAGTCCGAAATCTTTGGCTTCCTTTGTAAAAGCTCTTCTGCGTTTCTGAAGCCAGTCTTTTAAGTTTTCCAACCCCCCCAAATCATTAATTGTAAACTTCTGGGAGTAGTATTCCAGGACACTCTCCTTCATGATTAATTGTTTTTTCTCCTGGTGAATATAATCGAGCAGGGAAATATCTATCTTACGTTTACCTTGAAAAGATTTCAAAAAAGCTTTGTAGGCCTCATCCAGGGTTAAGCCCTGAACACCAACAATAAAAGTCTTCTTTTCAGCTTCACTTAATTCAACAACTCTACCTGCCTTTTCCATTGAATTGAGGAACCGTAGAAACAAGCTTTCCAGTTCCTCGTAGCCCGGCAGTTCAAAGGGGAGAATATCGACCTCTTTTTTCAGGGCATCGGGAAAGTATTCATCTGGAGAGATTAGAAAAAGAGTGTTTTTGCTATTCTTAAATTTTCTGTAGACTTCTCTCAATTTTCGTATGGTTTCCGGGGAATTTTTCAGAAAAGAACTCATATCTCTGAAAATGAAAAAACCAGGGGTGTTTGATTTTAAAATATAATTAAACGCCTTTACAGGTTCTTTTGTATCTTGAATGATTTGATTATCTTTAATAAGACCGTTATTTAAATCCCAGTACATCATATTGGGACGGTTCAACTGTTCAGCCAGTGTTTTCAACTGGCTCTCCACCCGTTTTTCTTCATAGGTTATGATTTGAATGATGGGTTGACCCACTGAGACTGAATTTTTTATATATGTCAATGATTTATTCATTTTCGACACCTGACAGATAAAGCAAAATATTTTTTTTCATACCTGTATAATAATACAATATTGGGATATTGGCAAGTATGCTCAAAAAAAAAGCTGGAGAAACGCATGGAATAGTCGGTTATCCCCATCCCTCAACCTTGGTCCCAACCTGAATTCATGGAGAGCCTCCTAGAAAGCCCCAATTTCCTATAAGTGTTTTATGTTTCAAGCCTTGTTTTAAGAGTGCCAGATAATCCTTCCTGGGAATCGGCCTGGCACCCAGGCTTTCTAAATGTTCCGAGGGGACCTGGCAATCCAAAAATAAAAATTCCATTTTCAACAGCTGCTGCGCCAGTTTGATAAATACAAATTTAGAGGCATTGCTCTTTTTTGAGAACATGGACTCCCCAAAGAAACATTTACCGAGTGAAATCCCATAGATTCCACCTGCCAATTTTTTATCCTGCCATACTTCTGCGGAATGGGCAAAGCCCAACTCATGTAAACGGACATAGGCATCACGCATTTCTTCAGTGATCCAGGTACGGGGCTGTTTTTTCCTGGGGAGTCGGCAATTTTCAATCACCTCTTTGAAATTTTTGTCGAAAGTCAATTGAAATGGATTTTTATTCAATAATCTTTTCATGCTTTTGGATATATGAACTTCTTTTGGGAACAGTACCATACGAGGGGAGGGGGACCACCAGAGAATGGGTTCGCCTTCGGAGAACCAGGGGAAAATACCGTTGGCATAGGCATTAAGCAGCCGCTGCGGCGACAGGTCGCCGCCTACTGCTACAATTCCCTCCCGGCTGGCCATCTCCGCCGGTGGAAACGTTATGTCTTCGTCCAACACAAAAATCGGCATAATCCTATTTTATCAAAATTGCACCAAAAGTGAAACTCCCGAATCTGCCCTTAGGCGTCATTGGTTCGCTCTGCTTACGTCAGGGTGACTTTTAAGAGCTTGTCATTGGTCATTTGTTCGCTACGCTCACGTCAATAAGACTTTTTTGGACTTGTCAATCGGAAATTAGGAAAATAATTAACCTTTAAAGTACTCAATGACAAAAACTTAAAAGCAACAATGACAAGTCCTTAAAAGCCCCCATGACAAGAACTCAAAAGCCACAGTGACAATCCTTTATTTAAAATTATGTGGTAGATTTTGGCTTCTTTCATCCATGCTTATCCGTGTTCATCCGTGGCTACTCTTTGTCTTTTGGAGGAGGGCTCTGGTTGCCGCCGTCAAATACAAATTTCCAACTGCCATCCAACTGCCTCTTCCATACAGTGACAAAATATCCATAAAAACATTGAGTGATCCCTTTGGCTTTAGTAATTGTGTATTCATAAGGACCGTAATTATATGCCATATCTTTTGATTTCGACACATGGGAATAGATCGGTTCCCATTCCAACTTACTTTTCCGGTCATCGTTTTTCTTTTTCTTCTTGGCCGCTGCAATCATTTTGGCAAATGTTTCCTTTGTTCTGGGAGGTCCGGCCGCGGAAAGGGCGATACCATCATCGTCAATAAACCGGTAAAAGGCCTCCGGGATTCCATTTTCCACCGATTCGTTTGAAAATGCAACCTCAGTGTTCACCACCTGTTTTGTTATATCGTCAACATTGGAAAGATCGATTTTTTTATCGATGGGTACTTGATTCAGGTCTTTTAATAGAATCAATCCCTGGCTGACCACCACTTTCCACTCAGCGTTCGGTTGTTTTTTCCATATCGTGCCGTAATAGCCATAGGTAATCTTTTCTTTACCTTTATCATCCGTTGTGGGTCGTTCAAATCGGCCGTGGGTATAGCCCAGGTCCCTGGCTTTGGATACGTTTGCAAAAGTAGGCTCCCATTTAAGTTTGCCTTCCCACCCCTTCATTTCCACCTGGTCTATAAGTTTTCTACAGGCTTCTTTCCCATAAACCGGGTGGCCGTTTTCCGGTAGAAGAATCGAATAATTAGTCATAAAAGAATAAAACGCCTTGAGAATTCCTTTCTCAACCGATGCCATTGAAATTTCACGATCCTTTTCCAATAAGATTTTTTTCTCTTTTTCCAGGCTCCTATTCATGTTTTCTTCGGCTCCCTTTATAAAAGATATTAAAAAAATGATTATCGATAAACCGATAAATAACTTTTTCATGCTGTTACCTCCTATTTTTTGCCGCAGCTTTGCACGGATGAATGATGGTTACAGACAAAAAATGAAATTTGCTTTATTTGTCAGTGTTTGTCTGTGTCACTCGGTGGCAAATGTTAAATATTATTGTAATATGTTACCAGGGGGGAAAAGGAAAGTCAACTTTCACTGTCTATTGACAATTCCATCCCATTTACGTAAACTATACCTACACCTAGTAAAAAATAGGAGCCTGAGCATTGAAAACAATTGAAATACATGGCCAAACCGGGATATCAAAAATAGCTGTTGGCGAATCACTAAAAAACGTGGAAAAATATACCAGGGGCACCAAAACCGTTATTATCACAGATGAAAACCTGAACCATTTCTATAACCTTCAATTTCCCCTATGGGACGTGATCATAATCGGTACGGGCGAAAAAGTCAAAACACTGGAAACTGTAGAATATATCTATAAGAACCTGGTGGAACTGGAAATCGATCGATCCTGCTTTATTGTGGGTATCGGCGGGGGGATTGTCTGCGATATCACAGGATTCGCCGCCTCTACTTTCATGAGGGGTCTGGGCTTCGGATTCGTGTCAACCTCCCTGCTCTCACAGGTGGATGCCTCGGTAGGAGGGAAAAACGGTGTTAACTTCCACGGATACAAAAATATGATCGGCGTGTTCAATCAACCAGAATTCGTGATCTGTGACCCAATCATGCTGAAAACACTTCCCCATAAAGAACTGTTATCGGGGTTCGCAGAAATTGTTAAACATGCAGCCATTGGAAGCAGCGATTTGTTCACCTTCCTGGAAAAGAATTTTCAAAAGGCACTGGACCTGGATGCCAGGACCCTGGAAAAACTGGTCTATGATTCGGTGAAAATTAAAGCGGAAGTGGTGAAGCGTGACGAAAAAGAGAAAGGCGAACGCCGAAAATTAAATTTCGGCCATACCCTTGGACATGCCATTGAAAAAACCACTGGTATCGCCCACGGAGAGGCGGTTAGTATCGGCATGGTCTTTGCCGCTAATCTATCAATAAAAAGGAATATGTTGTCAACAGAAGAGGCAGAAAGAATCAGAACCCTGCTGGGTCAGATAGGATTGCCTACACTACCCAAACGGCCTGATGGAATGACATTTGATAAAGAAAAAATCCTGGATGCCTTGAAAAAAGATAAAAAACGAGAAGGCAGCGGCATCCATTTTGCCCTACTAAAGGCCATTGGGAATCCGGTGATTGAAGAGATACCCATCCGGGAATTGGAAGAGGTGGTCCATGATATGTGTGTGTATTGCTGATATTGATTTTGAGCAGTGCCGGATGGTATTAAACGACATTGAGTTGGCTGAAATCCGGCTGGACCTATTGCATTTTTCTCCTGCACAGGTAAAGGAAATCTTTTCCAAACATCCTAAATTGATTGCCACCCACAGGCCAGGCAGCACAAACATGAGTGAAGAAGAAAGAAAAGAGTTATTAATATCTGCTGTTAATGCAGGAGCCGCTTATGTAGATGTGGAAATCGAAACAGAGCCTGCTTTTAAAGAAGCGGTGAAACAGGTCTGCTGTAAAAAAGGGTGTCAGTTAATTATTTCCTACCATAACTTTGAAAAAACCCCCTCAAAAAATGAATTGGAAACCGTTATTGAGCAATGTTTTACGGATGGTGCTGATATTGCCAAAGTGGCCTGCCAGGTGAATGGTGAAGCGGATGCGGCGCGTATTCTTTCGCTGTATGATTACGATAGAGAGCATTACAAAAAAAAGAAAATCGTTGTCCTTGGTATGGGAGAAAAGGGGAAAATCATTCGCCTGGTGGCACCGCTGCTGGGTGCGCCCTTTACATTTGCTGCTTTATCTGCAGGCAAAGAAACTGCCCCCGGCCAATTGGACAGGCAAACATTACAGGATATTTTAGACAGGATAAAAGGATGAGTCGTAAAAAACTACTGGCAGTTACAGGGAACCCGGTTCTCCACAGCAAAAGTCCACTCATTTTCAATACGATTTTTTTTCATCTGTCAATGGATACATCATGCATATATGGAAGAATAGCAGCCGCCGATGCAGGGGAAGCGATGTTTCTTTTCAAAGAACTGGGGCTGACAGGCATGAATGTGACGACTCCATTCAAAAATAGGATCATCGATCACCTGGATTCTGTCGATACGGCCGCCGCAAAAATCGGCGGGGTCAATACAGTGGTCCGAGAAAATAACCATCTAAAAGGGTACAATACCGACCATCTGGGTGTGACAGAATCATTAAAAAACCGGGGAATTGAGATTGAGGGCAAACAATGCATGGTTCTCGGCGCAGGGGGCGCGGGCCGAGCAGCAGTATACGGACTGGTTAAGAGAAAAGGCCTGGTAACAGTAGTCAATCGCACCTATGACAAAGCAGTTGAGGTGGCCCGCTCTTTTGGATGTAAAGCAAAAAAAATGGAATTGTTGAAATCGGTGTTGAAAAATTCCGATATCCTGATTTCCACATTGTCTTCCACAATCGATATTATCCCGGCCGAATGGTTACCAAAAAAACTGGTGGTGTTCGATGCCAATTATAAAAAATCACCCCTCTCCCAAAAAGCGGAAACAAGAGGATGCACAATTATCAAGGGAGAAGAGTGGCTGCTGAACCAGGCAATCCCTGCTTACAGGTACTTCCTGGGCACGGCACCGATAGATAAAGACCTGGAAAACCGTGTCAGGGAATCACTTCTTTCAGCTCCGCCCCTGATCGGGCCGAAAAATATTGCACTTGTGGGCTTTATGGGCAGCGGAAAATCACATATCGGCAAAATGCTGGCTCAAAAAGTGGGATTCTCTTTTAAAGACCTGGATGAACAACTGGAAAAGAGAGCGGGCTGTTCCATCCCTGATATTTTTAAAATGGAAGGAGAAGCGGCTTTCCGGTCAAAGGAAAAAAAGGTATTAAAGGAAGAACTGCCCCATCATGAAGGTGTGGTCTATGCCTGCGGTGGGGGAGTTGTGGTGGATGAGGAAAACCGGGAAATGCTGAAAGAACATTCCCTGGTAATCTGGCTTTATTCAACGATAGAGACCGCTCTCAAACGAATACCCCCAAGCACACGCCCTTTGCTGGATTGTGAGAACCCGGAAAAAAAAGCACGAAATATACTGAACCATCGATTATTCTCGTATGCCCGTACGGCTGATTTGATTGTCAGCAGTGAAACCGACGCCCACAAAGTGGTGGAGAAGATTTATGAAGAAATCCATAAAACCTTCAAAAATTAAGGGGATTGTCAAAGCCCCGGCATCCAAAAGTATGCTGCAGCGCGCGATTGCTGCTGCGCTACTGGCGGAAACGCCAACGAAAATTTTGAACCCAACCTACAGTAACGATGCGAAAGCAGCGCTGGGAGTGATAAAAGCCCTGGGAGCACGGGTCACTGCGGATAAAGATGAGATTTTTATTAAAGGCGGGATGAACCCAACAGGAGACGTCCTCAATTGCGGCGAGGCAGGTCTCAGCATCCGTATGTTTTCCCCGATTGCTGCTTTGTGGCACGAAGAATTGACCCTGACAGGTGAGGGGTCGCTGCTGTCACGACCGGTCACTATGATTGAAAAACCATTGAAGGCATTAGGGGTGGAAGTCTTTACTACGAACGGCTGCCCACCTTTGAGAGTCAAGGGGCCTTTGCAAGGAGGAGAAGCTGAGGTGGACGGCTCGGTGAGTTCGCAATTTCTAACAGGGCTTTTAATGGCTCTACCAAAGGCGCCAAAGGATTCCCGACTAAAGGTGAAAGACCTCAAAAGTACCCCATATATCGATATGACTCTATCCTTACTGGATGCCTTTGGAGGTGAGGTCCAGCACTCCAATTACGAAACGTTTTTTATTAAAGGGAATCAAAGGTATCGTATTGGGGAATACCAGGTGGAAGGCGATTGGAGTGGCGCTTCTTTTCTATTGGTGGCCGGTGCTGTTGCTGAAGGTGGAAATGTGACTGTGACCGGTCTGGATATGGAGTCTCCCCAGGCAGATCGCAAAATTATCGGTGCAATAAAAGCAGCCGGTGCGTCTGTTAAAATGACCAGCGACCGAGTGGAAATTACGAATAGTAAACTGAAGGCGTTTGATTTTGATGCGACTCACTGCCCTGATCTCTTTCCTCCTTTGGTGGCACTGGCCTGCAACTGCAAGGGAACCACAGTGTTAACAGGAGTAAATCGACTGACCCATAAGGAAAGTGACCGGGCCATGGCTTTGGAAAAGGAATTCTCTACTCTTGGGGCTGTAATCCGAATCTATGGCAACCGGATGGAAATTTTAGGTACGAAACTAAAAGGCGGTACCATTGATTCACATAACGACCACCGCATTGCCATGGCAGGGGCCCTGGCTGCGATTAATGCAGAAGGAGATGTAACGATCCAGAATCCCCAATGTGTGGCCAAATCATACCCGGATTTCTTTGACGATTTTACTGCTATAGGAGGTATTGTTTATGAATAGTTTTGGAAGATTATTTAGAATCAGCATATATGGGGAATCCCACGGCAAAGAGGTGGGGATTCTAATCGACGGATGTCCTGCAGGGTTTTCGTTGGATGAAGCGGACTTTGAAAAAGACCTGCTGCGGCGAAAAAGCGGGGCCAAAGGTACGACTCCACGTCTGGAAAGTGATCAACCAACGATCAAGAGCGGTATTTTTAAGGGCAAAACCACAGGAGCGCCGATCTTAATTACCTTTGAAAACAAGAATGTCAAGAGCAGGGATTACGACTCGTTAAAGGATATCCCCCGGCCGGGGCATGCGGATTTTACTGGTAAAAGAAAGTACGGAGGTTTCCACGATTACAGGGGCGGCGGTCATTTTTCCGGTCGTATCACCCTGGGGGTGGTGACTGCGGGAGTGGTGGCTAAAAAAGTCATCAAACCCGTCACGGTTAACGCCACCCTTATTGAAGCCGGTGGTGACACGGATATTGAACGAGCCGTCAATAAAGCGATTGAAATAAAGGACTCCATCGGTGGTATCATTGCATGTGAAACCCTTAATGTTCCGCCAGGGCTTGGGGAGCCTTTTTTTGATTCTGTGGAATCGATGCTCAGTCATATCATTTTTTCCATACCTGCTGTAAAAGGCATTGAGTTTGGTGCGGGTTTTGGTGCTGCACGCATGACAGGTTCGGAACACAATGACCTGATTATTGATACAGAGGGTAAGACAGAAACCAATCATGCCGGTGGGATCAATGGCGGCATTACCAATGGTAATCCGATTGTTTTTCGCGTGGCGGTGAAACCCACCTCCAGTATCTCCCTACCGCAGCGTACGATTAATCTGAAAACGGGAAAGCGTACCGACCTTGTGATAGAGGGGCGTCACGACACCTGTATTGCTTTGCGGGTTCCAGTGGTGGTGGAGTGTGCCACTGCGATTGTGCTGGCAGATTTGATGCTCCAGGAGCAAAAAATCCCACGGATACACGAGTCGTTTCCGTTCAAAGTTGCCACGGATAAACACGGATAAACACGGATTTTTTTATATATTATGTAACCGTTATATTCAATGATGAATGATGAATAGAAAAACAACAGATAAAAAAAGATTTTTTCTCTCCAATACGCTTGCAATTGAATTTTCATTAATTTATAATTTCCCAATGGATTTACTATTTGTATTTACATTGATAGGAGGTTGTATTGTTGATAAATAAAAAAAAAGAAACAATCAAGGAGGGTATAAGATGAAAAAAATGATATTTCTTTTAATTTTTATATTCCTGGTAGTGGTCACTGTTCCCGGTTTGAGCCAGGATAGTCAGGATACTCAGGAAACTCAGGCAACTCAGGATAAAGATATAAATCTGGGGAGAATCAATTTCCCAAAATCCTTTGTACATGCAGGTAAAGACTACAATAAAGGTGTTTACCTGGTCACCTTAACTGAAAAAGAGGGGGTCCCCTGGTTTAAAGTCTTTAACAAGAAGAAAGAACTCCTATTCGATGAAATGGCTGTAGTGAAACCCTATAAGGGAAGGCGTAAAAATTTCAAATACAGGGTAAGAAAGGGGCTGCTCAAAGGGTATGAATATTTTCGTATTCGAGTCATTAAACCGGATAATATGATAATGGCTTTTTTCCTGGTCAAGCAGAAGGAAGCCAGTAGTAGTAAGAAGGAAGGAGTTGAAAATTGATCAATTTTAGCAATTTTTTATGTTTTCTATTATAAATCTCTAATTGAAAAGTGTTAAAATTGCCTGAAATGGCCGATATTGCAGGAAAAAATAAAAAAAATCTCTTGGGCTGAAAAGCCTTTTATATCGCGTGTTTCAGGAAGATACTTGCCAATATGGCCTATATTACTGCAAAAAAAAACTCCAAATCACTTGACATTTCTTTTTTTGTATGTTAACAAATAGACATGGGAGTTATAAATGAATAAAAAAGAAATTGCTGAAAGTATTTACAGGAAGTTAGAAATCAAGAGATTCGAAGCCTATACTTTTATCGATCTCTTGATTGAAGTGTTAGTGGAAAATTTAAAAGAAGGTAACAAAGTGGTGATTTCCAATTTTGGTACCTTCAAAGTAGTCGAAAGACAGGAAAAACGGGTGATCAATCCAAATAATAAAAAAGCAATGATCATCCCGGCAGGGAAAATTGCTAAATTTCTGCCTTCCAAAAATCTAAAAGAGCAAATAATGAATGAACAGTAATCGTAATAGCATGAGAAAAAAAATTTCTTTAGAAATAAAAAATATGTTATGGGGCACTGATTTTTCAAAAGAGAGTCGTGCGTGTTTGCCTTATATAAGAGATTTTTCCGAGAAATTGAAAACCCGCAATTACGCCCTTTATGTGCTGCCAAGGTTTTCCGACTGGGTTTATGAGACCGTCTTTCATGAAGATGATGAGCTTTTGAAGACTGTTGAAAAAACAAAACAAAAGTCATTGGCAAAGATTGAAAGATACGGTAGGGGCGTCAATATTTCTTTTGAATACAATGTTCTTGAAGGCATCGAGAGCGAAGAACTGATAAAGTATTCTGAGGATAAAAATATCGATATCATTTTTGTGGGTCGGCGTGGGATTTCGGAAATCGAACAAATTTTAATCGGTTCCACCACCTCCCGTCTCATCAGGAATTCCCGTATCCCGATTTTAGTCATTCCTAAAAGCAGAAGATATGTAAAAATAAGGGAAATTCTCTGCCCCATTGATTTCAGTGACTCCTCCCTACTGGAGCTGAAATACTCTATCTCACTGGCCAGACAGTTGGAGGCCAAACTTTTTGTGGTTCATGTGTCGGAATTTTTTAATTACAAAATCCCGGTCCTAAAAAGAGATAAATTAATTCATAAGATAAACGATAAAATCGCAAGTATAGCAGAAGCGAGCAATTATAAAATTGAGAAAATTATCTATGAAATCGGGGAACCTGCACAAAAGATAATTGAAGTGGCAAAAAAGAATAAAGTTGATCTGATTCCAATGGCAATCCATCAACGAAGGGGCATTGAAAAGTTCTTCCTGGGTAGTATTTCGGAAAAAGTATTGATGTACTCGGATATCCCGGTACTTATCCTACCGCCGTCCAATTATGAACTATCCTGAGGAGTCAAAACACCGGCGTATTGCCTTTCAGCTTATAACTGCCAGGAACCAGAAGGCCAGAAGGAATTTAATAAAAAAAAATATCAACGCCGACCAACTGCCCCTCTTGAACATTTCGGAACTCAAGGTCTTTGGATTTCATGATGATGAAATAGATAACATCAAAAATAACTATATACAGACCGGGGAAGAGGAAATTCAAAAAGCCCGGAAAAACAATATTGATATCATTTTTAAAGAGGATGCGTTTTATCCACCTTTATTGTCCGAGATTTATGAACCCCCCGACTTTCTTTATGTGGTGGGTGATAAAACCCTTTTAAAGGCAGATAAACTGGCAGTTGTCGGTTCCCGCAGAGGGGGTTCCTATGGCTGGAATTGCTTGAACCGGATACTGCCGGATATATGTGATGCGGGTTTGGTAATTGTTTCTGGTATGGCATACGGTATTGATTCGGTATCTCATAAAATAGCCCTCCGGGAGGATGGCAAAACCATTGGTGTGAATGCCGGTGGTTTGTTCCATCTCTATCCTGCTGGAAACAGGGGTTTAATCGATAAAATAATTGAGAAGGGATGCGTTATTTCAGAATTTGCCCTTGATATTATTCCCAGGCCCTTTTATTTTCCCATTCGGAACAGGGTTATCGCTGGCATTTCAAAGGCAATCCTGGTGGTGGAAGCTGCATTAAAAAGTGGTTCCTTGATTACCGCACGTCTGGGCTTGGAACAGAACAGGGATATCCTGGCCATTCCCGGGAACATCGATTCTCCCCTCAGTAAAGGCACCAATTACTTAATTCAGCAGGGAGCCAGGCTCGTTACTACCTCACAGGATATCCTTGATGAATTTGGTATTGATTCGAGAAAGGCAAAAGATATAGAAAAATTCGATTTTTCAAAAAAAGAACAAAAAATATTGGAGTTAATGGCAGATGGCCAATTGAAAAGTGTTGACTATTTCGTTGAAAAAATGGATTATTCCGTTTCAGAGACAATCTCTCTCTTAATGGGGTTGATTTTAAAGAGTGTGGTGATTGAAGAGGCTGGGGGATACAAACGAATTGAATGAAGAATGAATGAGTGAAAAGAAGGTAATGATAATCGGGGGTGGACTGGCCGGAGTTGAAGCAGCCTATCAGGTTTCCAAGCAGGGGGTAAATGCTGAATTGGTTGAAATGAGGCCAGGAACAAAAACCGGTGCGCATTCCACCGGGCTCCTGGGTGAGCTGGTATGTTCCAATTCACTGGGTTCCACCCAGATAACATCTGCATCCGGCCTGTTAAAAGAAGAACTGAAAATGCTGGATTCCTTTTTTTTGCGCATTGCTGAAAAGAACAGGGTGCCTGCGGGCAGCAGTTTTGCAGTCGACCGGCTCAAATTGGCGGAAGATATCACAGGTGAAATAAAAGCGATCCCCAATATTAGAATAATAAAACAAGAGGTAAAGGAGGTCCCGGATACCGACTGTCCTGTCATTATTGCCACAGGGCCCCTTACTGCCAATGATTTTGCCCAAAGTATCACTGATATCACCTTGAGAAAAAATTTATTTTTTTATGATGCCACCAGTCCTATTATTGATGCAGAAACCATAAATTTTGATAGTGTATACATGGCGTCGCGATATGACAAAGGAGAAGCAGATTTTATCAACATCCCCCTGGATGAGCAGCAGTACAATGAATTTGTAAATGATTTAATCGAGGCAGAGAAAGTAGAAACCAGGGGTGTGGATAAAGGTATCTTTTTCGATGCCTGCTTGCCCATTGAAGAGATCGCTCGCAAGGGAGCGCAATCACTCTCCTTTGGCCCTTTGAAACCGGTGGGGTTGATTGACCCACGCTTCAACAAGATGCCCTATGCTGTGATTCAATTGCGTCAGGATGATTTAAAAAAGAATTTTTATCAAATGGTGGGTTTCCAGACCCGGTTAAAGTGGGGCGAGCAGAAACGAATTTTTAGGAAACTGCCGGGACTGGAAAAAGCCGAATTTGAACGGTACGGCCGGATGCACCGGAACACCTATATTAACGGACCGCTGATCATTAATAAATATTACCAATGCAAATTAAAAGAGAACCTCTATTTTGCCGGTCAAATTTGTGGTGTTGAAGGTTATGTGGAATCCATTAGTGCCGGCCTACTGGCGGGAATCTTTGCAGCCAAAGCCGTGTTAAAAGAGACGCGGTACAGCTTACCTGAGACAACGGCTATTGGTGCGTTGGTTCATTATGTCTCCCAGGCAAACTGGGAAAATTTTAAACCCACGAAATTTACCTTTGGCTTGTTACCAGAGGTTCATCTAAAGAGCAGGCACAAAAAGGGGCGAAAAAAAATGAAAAAAGAGTTAAAAGCGTCCCTGGCACTGGAAAGCTTAGCAACATGGATAAAGAAAGCAGGTATTTAAAGGATTACATCGAATACCTTACCCATATAAAAAAGTTCTCTCCCCACACCATCAAAGCGTATCGCCAGGATATCCAGCAATTCTTGGATTATTTTAGGGAAAATAACTTGAAAATTGACAGAGATACGATCCGGGATTTTATTACGGTTATATTCTTAAAAACAAAAAACAAAGCCACCATCCAGAGGAAAATTTATGCGTTGAAATCTTTTTATGCCTTCAACATGAAACAGGGAAAGATTGACAAAAATCCCTTTGATGTGATCGGTACTCCTAAGAATGAAAGAAAATTACCGGAAATACTCACTGAAAAGGAGATGTTGGCGTTTCTGGACACTCTACCGGAGGATAATTTTTTGCGTCTCAGGAACAAAGCTGTCTTTGAGTTTTTGTATGCCACAGGGTTGCGTATTTCGGAACTGGTTAACTTGAAATTAACGGATATTAATTTCAGGGAGGGCATGCTTCGGGTACTGGGTAAGGGCAAAAAGGAGCGGATCGTGCCGTTTAATGATCATGCCAGGGCGATTTTATTGAGGTACCTGGACCAGGCCCGGCAAACGTTTAAAAAGCCGATTGAGTATATTTTCTTAAATGCAAGGGGAAACAGGATCACAGATCGGGCCATTGAACAAATCCTGCAAAGGACTTATGGAGAGGTCATGGGATCGAATAAGAGGGTGTATCCTCATCTTTTTCGTCATTCGTTTGCCACGCATTTGCTGCAGCGGGGTGCTAATTTAAGGGTTATCCAGGAGCTGCTGGGCCACTCTAACCTTTCTACTACGGAGAAATACACCAGTTTGAATTATGCTGATCTTTTAAACGTATATAAGAAATTTCATCCTAGAAGTGTTTAATCAGAAGTTTTTGGAGGTCCAGGAACCTTTTTTCAAAAAGGTTCTTGGCCGCCGGAGGCATTAATAGCTCTAAAAAGCTAAATAAAAAAAACCGGATGGGCAGGTCAAAAAGTCGTAAAAGTTCTTTTATTCCTGCCCATCCGCGTAGTCGAAAAGATACCGGACGTAGTGCATCAAGTCTATAAATCTGATGCCGTCCGGTTTATAGCCTGCGAGAGATAACCATAAAAACCTTTACTCAAGGATCGCGACTACTTTCCGCAGGATGAAAAAGGGCCCAGGCGGAAAAAATTTACCAGTCTAAATGTTTTTCATTTTCTACATTAAGATGCCAAGCAGAAATGCCTGTATGAGAAATACGTATTACTGAGCCTTTTCGTTTATTATGTGTTTTATATTCATTATGACGGAGTAAGCGGCGTACAAAAAAAGCTGCATCATATTGAACCACATCTACGTAAACCAGGCAATAATGTAAATGACACAGTTTGGGTTTATAAAAGTCGGAATCAAGTGTAAAAAATGTTGGGCTTCGTAGTTTAAGAATTAAAGGGATTATTTCACTATCCTTCAATCCTTTTCTTCCTACTTCAAATCCAACCTGCCGAATATGCATTCGCCACCCACGCAACAGTTGACGTTGACCTTCCGGGAAATTTTCATCCACTATGATCATGCAGATTTCGATTCTACAATGTAATCTAAGGAGTGATCAAAAAATGCCTGGTTTGCCAGGCGTACAGCTTCAGCAATGGCTTCTTTTGTTATACTCCCTCGCCATTCTTCAACAATTGCTTCCCAAACCATCCCACTTGCTACTTGCTCCAAAACTTGTGATACCATAATGCGTGTGCCGCTAAAAGTTGGTTTCCCATGACAAATCTCAGGGTCTGCGACAATATATTGTCCTACTCTCTTCCGGCTCATTTGAAGAACTCCTTTATATTAATAAATAATAATACTTTCATATCACAAATATATTTCTTTTTTGTACAAATGTCAACTCTCAAGGAATGAAGAAAATATTTTTTCTTCCCGCTTATCCCAATGCTCTTAGCCTTCCACAATTGCTCACAAATTATCCTCCATAAGGATAGGTAAAAAAGAAATCTAGAAAGATAACTAATAGGAAAGTTCGAGATATAATTTACAGTATCGATATGAAAATCTACTGTAAGAAGAATAAGAAAGGATATTGTCAATCCAGGTAATCGTTGAAACCACACCCGGGTTTTCTTTTTTGATACCATCAATGAGGAGTTGGTGGTACTGAGAAGTTACCCAGAAAATAGGTCTTTTTTTTTAATTAAGTGCTAGTAATAAAAAACTTTGAAAAAATTTCCTGGTATTTTACCGCCTTGGATTCATTAATAATAGGCTCCACGCACCGCGGGGTCTTGGCCGCCGGATGCTTAATAGCTCTAAAAAGCAAAATAGAAAAATCGGATGGGCAGGCTTAAAGATTTTAAATAATTTTTTATTCCTGCCCATCCTTGTAGTCGAAAAGATACCGGACGTAGTGCATCAAGTCTATAAATCTGATGCCGTCCGGTTTATAGCCCGCGAGAGATAACCATAAAAACCTTCAACCTTAAGTCAACAATATTTGAGGTGCGGGAGCCCATCTTTACAGGTTGAGATGTTCGATCGTTTCTATTAAATCCGAAGGTATCAGTTTTTTTTCATACATAATATTAGCAATAAGTGGATATAGAGAATCGTCACTCATGCTGATAGCAAAAACAGATTTTAGTTCCTTCATTAAGTTTTTACCGTGAAACTTTTTAATAAACGATCCATTATCTATTTCTGCATTTATTTCTTCTATTAATTTTGCCTTAAAGTTTGGGAAATTCTGTTTTTCAGTTTCAATCACGCCCAAGAATTTATCAAGTTTTTGTATAGTGCTAAAATTTGGGTGGTCTAAGAAATCTTTTTTGGATAATTTCTTTTGAAAGTAATCTGAAATTCTCAGATTTAATTCTTTATCAATAATATTTTTGGCTGCTAATTCAAATTTAGATTCTATTTCAGTTTTGCTTAGATTTTTCCCAATTTGAGTTAATAATTTTTCCCAGGTACTAACATCAAGTAGATAGTTTTCCAACATACATCTTGACAAAACAGCGAAATTAGGAAGGTACTTTTTTAAACTTTGTATTTCTTCATCCCTTAATCTATCTCTATCCCTTATTGCATAAAAATCACCAAAAGGAATCTCACTTTCAAGTATTTGTTGTACCTTTTTGCTTATGATTTCAACAACTTCATGACTCCCGCATGGAATAAATGTTACCTTTCCTTTTAATTCAGGGAAAAGTATTTCTAAAACTTTTTTATCAAACGATTTATTAGATTTTTTACCTTCCAAAAAAACAAATTTTTCGGCAGTTGTAAAAATAGCCAAATCACCAACCAAAGTTTTCAGCATGTCTATCTTTTCTTTTCCTGAAGTGATTGGGATGCATTGATTCGAGTCATTAGAGGGAAAATTTATTCTAAAAAGATTTGACTCATTGATGCTTGAAATTATCCCGGAACTATGGGTGGCTATAAACACTTGGTTGTCTTTGCTTACGATACTATTTTGAATGCAGGGAATTATTCTTGATTCAACAGCCTGGTTTAAGTGAAGTTCAGGCTCGTCGATTATAATAATTGAGTTTTCAAGTTCTTTCCTATAAATTTCAATAAAAAGAGATAAAATCTCTTTCTCCCCGGAGCTCAATCCATCAATATTAACAAGTTTACCTTGGGGTGTAGAGAATAAAAATTCAACGGGATTTCCGAACGTAACTTCTTCAAACTTTATATGTGGCAATAGGTCTTGAATTAATTTGCTGATTGGAGTAAATGAATTGGGAGCGTCATTTTTATCTATATACCTTGATTTACTATCCTTCTGTTGGCGTTTATACCACTCTAAATCTTTTTGGTTGATTGAGTAAAAATACTCTTTGATATTTCTTGCCTTTTCTTGAATATAGTAAGACGCTTGAATAAGTTGCCTTTGCTCATTTTCAGGTTCTAATGCATTTGAATTAAAGGTAGAAAAATCCCTGGGTGGTAAAAATCTATGAGGACCATAATAATCAAAAACCGGGGCATAAGGGTATTTTCCCCTATCTGGATATCTTAACAAGAACTCCAATTGAGGTGGTATGTTTTCCTGCTTAGTTATCCTGGAAGAAGATATTGTTATAATTATATATTGTTTGTCACCTAGTTTTGTATCCCCTTGCTTTCCTATCCCTTTCAAATATTTTTTGTCTTTTTCAGAGAATTTAATCTCAATTCCAATTTTTGCAAAAGTCTCCCCATTTCTAATTAATTTTCCATAATCTCTTTCATGTATCCACCGCTCTAAATTGTAAGCTGCTACTGATTGTTTCCAAATGTTTATTGCCTCTAAAACCGTTGATTTTCCTGTCCCATTTGGCCCGGCAAAAACAACTAGCTCTGGTAAATTGTCTACTTCAAAATATTTTATACTTTTCAAATTTTCTATTCTAATTTTTTTAATATGCATTGTTGTTCCATTTTATTTGAATTTTGCTTAAAATGCTTGGTTCTCTTCAACATAGAGCACTTCCTACAAGGGCTATCCCTCTTATGCCAAACACATTAAAACCTTCTGCCTCAAGGATTGAGATCGCTTTTGGCAGAAAATTTTCGTATAGAAAAAAATTCACTAAACCCTGCCCTCATACGCTACAGTATCAAACATGGCGAGTTTACTTCCAAAACTCAACGCAGCTTTTATATCTTCCCTATCGATATTGGGACAATTTTCAATGATTTGCTCAAATGCCTTTCTAGCCGCAAGATCGCTAAGAATATTACTTACCAAAACCCTTGTGTTTTTTAAAACTGGTTTCTCGTAGCAAATGTTGGAATCAATCGATATCCTGCTATTCATTTTTTTGTCCTTCGGTCTAATTATGTTTCAATGCATCCAATTTGTCAACCCCTCATGTTTAGGCTCCATTTAATGCTCCGATATCCCGGAAATCTTGGTAAAAGCTTTGATTGCTATATAAGGGGAAAAAAAGACCAAGCAAAAAAAGTTAGAATGAGGCTCCCTATCAAGTCGAAGAACATCATCAACCGTGTGGGTTGGCTTTTAAATTTAAAGAATTTTCCTGAAACTAAACGTCAGAGCTAGGAGCGAGCGGAGCGATTTTTATCCAAAGTGGTAAACTCAAAGCACGAGAATAAAAATATTTTGATTGTCTCCAATAGCCTTTTTATGACACCGCTGCAGATCGAGCTTTCAAAAATGGGTTTAGTTGGGGAACTTTTCGTCCGTGCTCGGTACGGTGAATTGTACGAATTCATAGGGCCGAATTAAGTTGCAATCTTTGTTTTGATTTTACCACGAAGGTCATGAAGATAAAAAATAGCTACAAAAGGAAAAATAGCAATTTTTAGTAAAATTTAGCAATTTTAAGGCAGCCTTTCTAGCATCAACCCAATTCATCAAGGGATTTCAAAGCAACTCCTTTACCTTGATATAACCTACTTTACTGCCACCCTATAGATACCCATAATTTTTTTGTTGAAAAATAAATGTTTATTTGCTAAAATTTAAATCCAATAAAATAAATAGTGAAGGAGGGATTTAATGCCTGCAAAGGATGACAAAATTATAAATGTGTTGGTTGTCGGGGATTGGATTATAGATGAGGATTGGGTTGTTACACAGGAGCGTTCGGAAACAAGTGCCAAACAGCACAAAGAGAAACATTTCCATACGGCTTTTAATAAAGTGGATGTCCCTACCAATAGGCTTTGTGGTGCATCCTTGACCGCAAGTGCTATTAGAGGCTTTCTAAAAGAGAAAAGAAAAGGATGTGGTGATTTTAATATTTATGGAATGGGCGTTTGGCATCCCGGTGATAATGATCTGGTAGAAATTTTGTTTGAGGAAAATAAATTGCCTGGAGTAAATCCTTTTCGCTTGAATGTGGAGATTAGAAGACAAACCGATTCTGAGAAGAAGTTATTCAATTTAGCGCGTGAAGGGGACGTGTGTTCAACTACGCACGTTGTAAGAACGTTTCTTGGTCATCCAGGGACCAACATAGAACCCATGTCCAGGTATGATTGGCATTTGGATTGGAAACCAAAACTCCCGCATGGGCAAAGTTTTAGAGATATGATTGATGATAGAATTAGAGAGGGTTTATCTAAAATAAACAAAACCTTTGATGCAATTGTTTTGGCAGACTTTAATAAAGGATTAATTAACGAAGATTCGATTTCTTCGCTGACTGAAATAGTTAGAGACTATAAATCGAGCGAAGGAATAATCTGGTTCTATCGCACGAAAAGAGTAGGCACACCAGATTGGTTTTCCCATTTTTGCAAACAGATAGAACCTAACGATACGCTGATCAGGTTTATTGATCCGAGGCTCTCAAAAAAGTATGCGGAAGGAAGAACATTAATCTGTGGTAGCGAGTTAACGCCGGAAGGTATAGATTTTTTAAGAGAGTATAAAACAAGTCGTATAAAAAAATCAAAATTGGCGGCACTTTTTCATGATAACATGGGAATTGCTTATGATAATGCCACAAATGAAGTATGGGTTTTACGTTCAAACGAAAAACCACACTATATCACCCGGGGACGATCTAGTATTTTTCTTGCCTCATTGGTAATTACGGAATTGGCAAAAAGGAAAGAATGTCTTTTTGACCAGTTACCCAAGAATTTCGGTGAGGAATATGCAATTGCACTGGCGAATGGAGTAAAATGGTGCAATGATTGCCTTACAATTTGGAAAAAAGAAAAGAAAATAATGGAAGTTGCAGCAAATATTACAGAGGCAATCTATTACACGAAAACCGATTCAAAAATAAATATTTCAAGTGCAAAAACCTGGAAACAAATCAAAAATGAGTGGGATCAAGCAAGTGATAAAAAAAATGCATGCTGCATTTCATCAAATAATGAAGATCACCGCTTGGAAGTTTGGAGGGCCCATACTACTTTAAACGATTTTGCTGTCCTGGATACCGATAGAAAGAAAAATATATTGGAGTTAACCAATGCGATTCAAGCCTTCATTGAACTTGAAGATAAAGATAAACCCCGACCTTTAATATCACTTGTTAAAGCGGGTCCCGGTTCAGGTAAGACTTTTTTAGCAAAATGCATTGCAAATGAATTCGGTCTTGAACTTCTTGAATGTAATGTTGCCCAGTTAACAAATCTTTACGAGCTTGTCAATTTTTTTGATCAAGTAGATATTGCCCAGAGAGACGGTTTAAATATCTTTATGTTTTTAGATGAAGTCGATACATTGGTTAATGGTGAATCGGCTTTTGGATTTTTATTAGAATTGATGTGGTGCGGCCGCTATTACAGAAATGGATTAAAAAATACCCTAAAGCCTTTTCCTGGGCTCTTTGCAATGAGTAGAGACCCTATTAATGACACTTCTTTTAAAAACAACCATCCAAAATTTAGGGATTTAAGATCGCGTATTTTTGGAATTTATTGTGAATTAGGAGATATGAAAGATGAGGAATCAATTTATCTTTTTGCAAAGCTATTAAGGAAATATTTTGGGGAAATTGCAAATGTTGAAAAAAGTATATTGAAGATAATCGGCGACACTGAATTCAAATATGGACCACGAAGTATAGAATTACTCATATCTCTCCTAAAGGGTGTAAAGAGAGATAAAATAACATTTGACAACTTACCACCCGCTAGCAGGATAGACAGTCTAGAAGAACATTTTCCCAAAGGATTAGCTAAAATAAGCGATTATGGAGATGATGAAAAGAGAATGGTGGAGATCATCTACACACCACCGAACTTATTTGAACAATAACGATAAGTGAAAAAAATGTCAGGCAAAAAACCATCAATATAGCAGTTATAAAGAATCTATTGATGTATCTCTTTTTGCCTCTATCCAATTTCACGAAAGCATTTTTTATGTTATAATTACCATGAAAAAAATGCGTCAAAATATAGAAAAAGTAGTAACAGAAAAAGGTGAAAGTGTCTTTCAATTAAGCGTTGAAAAAGTAAACAAATATCTCCAGATCAAATGGAGTGTCTGCTATCTTGTTTTTATTTTGGTTTTGTTTTTTTTTCTTAGCCAGAACTTACATTTTACTGGGTTTATTGCTACCTCGATTATTTTAGCCCTGTGTGCTGCAGTTGGCTTTTTAATCCGGCCAACAGCGAAAAAAGAAAAATCAATCCTTATTATGACCCACCTCTCATTATCCTCAGATCTGGCTCTTGTGATTGCTGCTATTTATTTTACGGGTGGAATTGAAAACACCTGGCTTTTCTTTCCGGTGCTCGTTATCTTTGCTGCCAGTTATCTTTTTTCTTTAAAAATCAGTTTAATTTACGCCACCGCTTCTTTCTGTTCTATTGTGGTCATGTTTTTGTTGGAATATTTTAAATTTATTCCACATTTTGGAACGTATGGCTTTCCCCAGGATTTTTACCACTTATATCCTACATATTGGAAAGATAGTCTTTTAGGCATGTTTATTCTTTATTATGTTTCTGCTTACACCAGTGGTTATTTTACTAAGATGATGCGTCAATCAGCAGAGCGGATTCAAGAGAAAAATATAGTGCTAAACCAGGAGATCGCAAAACGCATCCGGGTCGAAGAAGAGTTGAGGGAACACCGGGATCACCTGGAGAAATTAGTAAAAGAACGTACTGCTGAACTAAAAATAAAAAACGAAGAGCTTCTAAGAGAAATCAGGGACCGCCAACAAATGGAAGAAGAACTCTTAAAAATCCAAAAGCTCGAATCAATTGGTGTTCTTGCCGGGGGGATTGCCCATGATTTCAACAACATACTGACCAGTATTTTGGGGAACATATCCGTAGCCAGAATGCATATGAATCTTGACCCTGAAATATCTCAAATTCTGACAAATGCTGAAAAGGCCGCCTTCCATGCGAAGGACCTGGCCATGCAATTACTCACCTTTTCAAAAGGGGGAGCGCCGCTTAAAACAAGTGCATCTATCGCTGACTTAATAAAAGATTCCACTGGGTTTATGTTAAGAGGTTCCAATGTTAAATGTGAATTTTCTCTCCCTGATGAGCTCTGGCCTGTTGAGATTGATGAAAGACAGATGAGCCAGGTTATTAATAACTTGATTATCAATGCTGACCAGGCCATGCCTGATGGGGGGAATATCGAAATAAGCGCTGAAAATGTAAAAATACGTCCAGGAGACATGATACCACTTCATGAAGGAGAATATGTAAAGGTATCGATTAAAGATCATGGCAAAGGAATCACCAAAAAAAATGTGCCGAAGATATTTGACCCCTATTTCACCACAAAAAAGGGTGGAAGTGGTCTTGGTCTGTCGGTTGCCTATTCTATAGTAAAAAATCACGATGGATATATTACAGTGATGTCCAGACCGGGAAAAGGCACGACTTTTTATATCTATCTTCCTGCATCCCAGGAAAAAATCCCTGAAAAAAGGGTCCTGCAAAAAAACCTCTTCATTGGGAAAGGGAAGGTTTTAGTGATGGATGATGAAGAAATGGTTAGGAAGACTTTAACGACGATGCTTAAGAGACTTGGGTGTGAGGCGGTTTGTGTTAAAGACGGCGTTGAAGCGATCGCGTTGTATAAACAATCCAGAGAGACAGGCAAGCCGTTTGATGTTGTAATAATGGACTTAACCATACCAGGGGGTATGGGAGGCAAGGAAACCATTAAGAAGCTTCTTGAGCTCGACCCTGAAATAAAAGCAGTCGTATCAAGCGGTTACTTCAATGACCCGATAATGTCCCACTATCAAGCATACGGGTTTAGCAGTGTCATTGCAAAACCCTATCGAATCACAGAATTGAGTCAGATATTACGTGATGTTATGATGTTATGATGGCATAGTGTGATATCGCTAAGTTAAGTAGGCGATGAAGCAGTAGTTGCTTCTGAGTAAAGCTTTGCCAGAAAATGGCAGAAAGTAATTAAAGTGCCTAAAGTAGGAAGTGCCTAAAGTGCCTAAAGTTGTGGCGCGCCGAAGGCGCGATACCTTTTAGAGCTAAAAGGTATATGGCGCGAAGCGCCGCCTAAACTTTAGGCACTTTAGCTCACTTTAGGCACTTTAGGCACTTTTAGTTCCAGCTTGTCTTGTTTAGGCAGTAGGCAAAAAAAAGCTGTTTACTGCCTTAAATATTGTCTAATTTTTTCATAAAAATTTCATTTTCTTTTCATACTTATTACAAAAAGAGAAATTATATATTTATTGGATGAAACAAAAAATCCCGGAACCCGGGGGTCAATGATTTCCGGGTTCTGGAGAAAATGTTATAAAGGAGGTAAAAAATGAATCAAAAACCATTGTTTGCTGATTTAATGAGTGAGAGGCAGCCATTTCTCGGTTTAACGTTTTGGAGAACGATTGTAATCATTGGTTGCCTGGCTATTTTAACCACAGGTGTAATGGTTTTCAACCCCTTTGGATTGTGGGACGGGCAGAAGAAGAACCTGAAATCCTCGCAAAAAACCCAGATTCAAAAGATGGTGGTAAAGATTCAAAATCTTGAGGAAGAAATCGCAAAAAAACAGACCGAAGTATTTACCCTCCTGTCCAAATATAAAAAACAAACCGGTAAAGAACTCTCAACCCTCAACCTGCTAAACCTGACCGATGAGGAAAAAAAACTGCTGGAGAACAGAATCAGGCAAGAGAAACGGATATCCATAAAATCCCTTTTAGAAACAATTCTTGAAAAAACCCGTCAGATTTCAGGTCTTCAAAAAAGCATGGCTGCTGTAGAAGAAAAAATGCCCGAACCCATCATGGTTACTCAAGGAGAAAACCATTATCAAATTGCCTTGAACTTTCTGGTAAAGGAGCAAGGCATGGACAAAGAAGAAGCCACCCGGATTGTGGAGCAATCCCTTCTTTTTGAGCATTTAATGCCCGGGTTTAATGTCTGGAATTTTTATGATAATGGGGAATTTGGAACCTTTGTGACACAGGGAGACGCATCTATTTCTCCGGGTAAGCTGCAGAGGATGTTAAAACAACAATTGATTTCCCAGAAAGACCAGATCCTGGCAGAAAGAGACAAATTAACCGAAGATGTCACACTGCTGAAGACCAACAATAAAGGGTTAAACGACCAGTTGACCCGGTTAAATCAAGAGAAAGCTCAACTGACCGGCAAGTATTCTTTTCTGGACGAACAGTACAAAGCCCTGGAGAAGCAGTGGAATTCTTTGTTTTATCGACTTGATCCGGAGGAATACCTGGTTGAACGAGGCATTATCAAACGGGGATTTCTCAAAAAAGCGAATTTGGATCGGTTCACCTCTATCGATTTTGAGAGTTCCATTGATTTGCGAGAATCCAAACAGATTCATGTACCGGCCACACGATTTAATGCCAGTAAAATAAAAAATGTGGTACTCTATCCCAGGCTCTTTAAAAAAGGTGTTGATTACGAGGTTTCAGTGGACAACCAGGGTTCCGGGGCTGTATTAACAATTCTCAATCCGGAAAAGTTAAAAAATGAACGAGTGGTTATCTCGGTCGGTTTATAAAACTGTAAATTGTAAATGTAAAGTAAATGGTGTGTCAATGAAACCCAACTCTGTGGGGCAGGTCTTGCATCTTGCCATCCGCTGTGGAGCATTATGCAGATAATGAAAGTGCCTAAAGTAAAAAGTGCCTAAAGTGCCTAAAGTTGTGGTGCGCCTGAGAAACGGCGCGCGATACCTTTTTAGAGCTAAAAGGTAAATGGCGCGCAGCGCCGCCTAAACTTTAGGCACTTTAGCTCACTTTAGGCACTTTAGGCACTCCTTCTTCTTCTTCTTTCTCTCCCTCTCTCTTCAAGTCTTCAAGGATACCCTCCAGGTTTTCTTTCATCACATCCAGATTCGGATGTCCGTCGGGAAACACTTTCTGAAGAATCGCCACTGCTTTTTTACCGTATTGGACGGCGGATTTATAATCCTTCAAATCCTCGTAAATCAGGGCTAAATTATTGTAAGATATGGCTAAATCGGGATGATTTTTATCCAACACCTCTTCTCTTATTTTTAACGCTTTCAGTTGAAATTCCAATGCCTTTTCCGGTTGGCCCAAAGATGAATAAATTACATCTAAATTATTGTAAGATAGGGCTAAATCGGGATGATTTTTATCCAACACCTCTTCTTTTATTTTTAACGCTTTCAATTGAAATTCCAATGCCTTTTCCAGCTTCCCTCCAGTTCGGTAAATTTCAGCTAAATTATTGTAAGATAGGGCTAAATCGGGATGATTTTTATCCAACACCTCTTCTTTTATTTTTAACGCTTTCAATTGAAATTCCAATGCCTTTTCCGGTTGGCCCAAATCTTGATAAATGAGAGATAAATTATTGTAAGAGCCGGCTAAATCAGGATGATTTTTATCCAACACTTCTTCACATATTTTTAACGCTTTCAATTGAAATTCCAATGCCTTTTCCGGTTGGCCCGAATCTCGATAAATGAGAGCTAAATTATTGTAAGATGCGGCTAAATCGGGATGATTTTCATCCAACACTTCTTCACATATTTTTAACGCTTTCAATTGAAATTCCAATGCCTTTTCCAGTTTGCCCAAATCTTGATAAATTATAGCTAAACTACTATATGATTGAGGTAAGCCCAAATCATTTTCTTCTAACACATTTTTTCTTATTTTTAGAGCTCTCAATTGATATTCTAATGCTTTTCCCGGGCTGCCCATGTGTCTATTTATTTCAGCCAAATTATATGATAAGTCTGAAATTTCTTCTATTTTTTCATCGATATTCTGCAAAATTATCTCAGCGAAGATGACGCACTCTTTTTTAGTTATGGGGTTTTCGCCGGGTTCACAATATAGTTTGTCGGAAAGCGATTGTATTAAATTTTTACATTTTTTTACATCCGGGGATGTTTTGTAACGGATGACCTCCTGGATTACCTGGTGCATAAAGATATTAAACCCTTCCTTTTCCTGCTTGAGCCAGCCTTTAAAGACAAGGGAATTGATATCCTCTTTGGTTTTTAGTTCCATCCATTCACAAAAATCGGAAATGGAAATATAAATAGGCGGTAAAACCGATAAATTGGTCAGGATGTGCAGCTCTTTTTTCGTGACATTGGATAAATCAAATATTTTTAACAGGTGGTTGAAAAAACGCTTTCTCTCCTTTTCATTGTGCCAGAAAGTATGCACCTTATCGCCAATAACATCATTAAGATTAAACCCCCTGGTTTCCAATTTTTCATAAAGAGATTTTATAGAAAGGGCCGCATTCTGCGCAGTCCTGGCCAGAAGTTCCACAGAGAGCGTGTGCTGGCCGCAGCGATCCACTATTTTATCAACATGGGTGTCATCCCTTTTTCCCCTGTAATGCGTGTAAAAAAGGTCTCTGCATTTTTCAAGGCTTAAAAAATCCAGGGTATGGGTCTCGAAACCTTCAAAATTTAAGCGGGAGTTGGCAATCACCTTAAACGGAAGCGCCCGGATAGTGTCCAGGTCTTTATCTTCGTGATTCTCAATATTATCCACCACCAGGAGGGAATGTTTATCCAGGCCGTTGAGAAAATCCATAATTTTCTCAAACCGTTCATCCATAGAATCATCTTCACTAAAACCAATACCTTTGATATTAAAGGCGCTCACAAACGATTCCCTGATATTACCCACCACATCCACCCATGCCAGGTGAATATAGTTATCGATATGATCCCAGAAATAGCGTTTGCACAATTCGGTTTTCCCCACCCCACCCAGGCCATTGACCAAAAGCACCCGATCCGTACATTCCAGCGTGTGCGCGATATCTTTTAGCTCCTCCTCCCTGCCGATCAAATCGATGGTTTTGGGAGGCTTTGGGGTCAGGTATTTTTGAATTTTGTCATCCATTTTGGAAGGTGGTTGAGGTGGTTCTTCTTTTAAATAGAGTTCCAAATCTTCCCGGATAAAAATTTTGAATTGATCGATGGTTTCATAGTCCCGGAAAAGTAATCTATTTTCCTTTTCAATTCTATTTCTGAATTCCAACACTTCCAGGTGATTTTTACTTTCTCCAGGATTTTTTGGTGAGAAACCTTGCTTAAAATAGAGAAACACCTTCTTCTCTTTTTCGATTGCAACGTTATATTCTTCTAATGTAAATTCCCCGATTTTGGAGTAAACCAGGACAAAGACAATATGAGATTTTTCCAGGAAAGGATTGATTGCCTCCTGGATTTTCTTTTTTTTATAACTCCCCGATTCCAGATCGGTTTCCCACCTAACTACCGTAAGATTCAAATGCTCAAAGACTTTATTTGTGGAATTGACAACTTCGATGAATTTCTCTCTTTCTTCTTTCAACTCTCCTGAAGAAGCGACAAAAATGTTAACCGGTTGAAAACCTTTCACATTTTGATCCATACGATAAAGCTTACACAATCCGGCTGAAAAAGTCAAATCCAGGGAGACGAAAACAGAAATTCTAATTTTGCCGAATGCCTGCTTTTAAAACGCCGAAATTTGCACAAAAAGGGAAACCTGGATACGGGATTTAAGGCGGAGTCTAAACAGAGTTCTCTATTCCTCTACTCGACGAATAACAATTTTTAATTCATAATTAAAATTCCTGCCCCCCCTTCTCTTCTACTATCTCTTTTTGTCTCACTATTAATTATTTTAATATTTATAGCTAAAAAAATTAATTTTATTAATTTCTAACTTAAAAAAATTAATATTTCATGGCGATATTTTTAATATATTTAATCGTCTGTTGATTAATAACGAGAAATGGACAGGCAAAAAAAATCCTATCAAAAAAATTCTTCCGTAAAAAAGCGGTGGTTTCATCGAAACAAAGCGCTTAGTGTGATTTCTCTATCAACCCATTCATTTGAATATTGGTTTTGAAACAGGCCGTGAGTCGTAATCATGGTAAGGAATAGTTGTTTGTTAGTCCCTGTGTGTTCCCTAAACGTTTCAAGTTTGTTTTTCAGTTGGGCGGCATAGGATTTATCAATGGTGAATTTTTTATTGTAATACTTGATTTCACAAATATTAATAATCCCATCTGCGCGATCCAATAACAAATCGATCTGAGTACCAGAGTTTGCTTTTCCAGAGGGCAAATAACGCCAACTGCCGATTTCTTTGGGAATGGTATCGATATCCAGGGCTTTGCAAATTTGATGGATATGTTTAAAACAAACTGCTTCAAAAGCAAATCCTGCCCAACTCTTCCACGCATGAGACTGGGATTTACTTTCCCAGTAATTGGTACTGTCCCGAAGCATCTTGCGGCGAACCGGATGAATCCAATTTAAATAGAACGATGTGTATTCATCAATGATGCGATAATAGGTACCTTTATTCACTCGCCCATACGGGATAAAAGCAGCGACAAATCCAGCCTCTTCGAGTTCCATAAGCCTCTTCTTAAACGTACCACCGGATGAAAGGCTGGTTTTCGCCAGTAACTCTTCACGGGAAAGCCCTTTGCGATTCCGGGCAAGTGCCTGGATAATATCTACGTGAACATCGGATCGATCAAACAGTGAGGCGAACAGACGATCGAATTCATCCAGCAGCAATCCCTCCTTTTGAAAGCAAATTCTGTTAATGTTCTGCGAAGCTGACAACCCCTTTGATACAGATTTTAAGTAATAAGGAATCCCCCCTATCACCATATAAAGCTCCAGTACTTGCATTTCATTCAGTTGAATGCCTCGATACTTTAAGTAATCTTGAGCCTCCTTTAATGTAAAGGGCAGCAAGTGAATCCGGGCGGTAATCCGGTTATGCAGACCCCCCTTGGAATAGATGACCTTTTCAAGAATCCATGAGGCAGCAGAACCACAAACAATGAGTTTGATCATCGGATTTTTTGACCATTGCGTGTTCCAGTAATAGTCAATGGCTTGCAATATGCCGGACTTTCTGGTGGCTAGCCAGGGAAGCTCATCAAAAAACAGAACGATTTTTTTATTTTTATGAATTTTTTTGAGGTGATCAGTTAATAATTTCAATGCATCGAGCCAACGGTTGGGTTTTTCTATTTTAATACTTCCTTTATAAAAGGTATCTTCGATTGTTTGGGCAAATAGTTCGAGTTGGGTATCTAAGGAACCGTCCTTTAAGCCGGTAACCTCAAAAAACACACAGGGTTGGGACTTAAAATAGTGGCGAATCAGGTGGGTTTTCCCCACCCTTCGTCGTCCATAGAGTGCGAGAAATTCCGCTTCTTTTGAAGCAAAAATTTCATCCAATTTTTTTATCTCATTTTTGCGACCTACAATCTCGTATTTCATTTATATTCTCCATTTTCGCTTTTTACCTTTTTTCTATACGCAGCGAAATCTAGCTTTTATACACCAGATTCCGCTGGTTATAGGATTTCTATATCCAGCGAAATCTCTTTATTTCTACCACATTCCTTATTATTTTTCAAGGGCTATTTCTTTTCAAACCAGGGCTGCGTCAAAATCTAATGATGAATGTAGAATGATGAGTGATGAAAAAAAGGTATTTCAGCTAAAGGTTTTTTTGCCTTCATCACTCTTCACTCATTATTCATAATTCATCTTTGAGTGGTTTTTCTTCATCATTCATCATTCATCACTCATAATTAATCGGGTCAAGCTTCTAAAAAGACTTTGACGTATTCCTACTTTTAAAACTCTGTCCGGCGCAGGCGTGAATTACGCATGAAACGAGCAATCCTGGGATAAGCAAAGGTTGCAGCAGCACCCAACAGTGTCTCAGCCATCCCTTCAATCATTATAAATAGGGTGTTATGAAAAAAACCGAAAGCCCCGGCTGCTATACCCAGTGCGATTTGAAAAGGAACCCCTATCACAGTATGACCCACTCGAAAGGGAACATCCATAATCGATTCTTTGAAGGCCAACTGGATCTTTTCAAAAACATTGAGATCTGCCGCAAGATATCCATACTTTTTGTCATTTTGTAATTTTCCAATTGAAGCATATGCCTTTTTAAAAGCAGCTATGGACGTTCCCAGGGTTCCTAAACAACATGCAAAGGCAAAAATAACTCCTGACAACATATGAATAACCGTCGCCTCCGACATCCCATGCAATACGGCAGAAAACCATCCCAGTCCAAATGCGAATGGAAGCGTTACAAGACCACCTTTAAGAATAGGCCAGGCATTTTTAGACCGTTCCTTGACAGGAAGCTCTTTATCCCCCATCGATTGTGAGACATCCGGGATAATAGCTCCAAACAGGTCATCCAGCACGCCCCCGATGGCGTGCAGGATACCTGGCAAAACATGTTCAACAATCTTGATAACGACGACTATGGGGATACAAACACTAAGGGCTTGTTTCAAGGATTCTTTTTTTTCATCTTGTGCAACACCCTTTACAACTCTCAGCCAGTGTGTATCTTCAAATCCACCGTGTCTTTCGAGATGAGCATTAATGGTCTCGGTGATTTTATCGACTTCCGGGTTAGACCCGGTATTTAAAACTCTGACAGTAGCATGTTGTAAATAGTCTCTCAAATTGTCACGTATATCTGCTGTTTGTTGAAATTGCTCATTGGCCCAAAGAGACATTACACCGTGTAAACACTGCTCCGTTACTTTATGAATTTCATGGGCTGTTTCTTCCGGGGGATGTTTTACGAGTAAAATGGCTGCTGCTTCATCTCTATTCACAATCTTGCGAAATTCATCTCCATACGAATTTGAAATAGGAATGCGGGAGGAGTTGAGATGAGTTTCATCAGGCATTACAAAGAGGTCAACATTATTGGATATAATTCGTAAAAGTGCATTAAATTGGTTACCGATCTGTTTTGCATTTAAAATTCTCCCTTTTGGACCCAGTTTTAAATGTTTAAAATACGTTTTTAGTTCATTCAGAGCCGCATGGACAAAATTTTTACTTCTTATATTGAATTTTTTTTTAGCGACCTTTTCAATTTTTCTATTATAAATAGCTCTTTGCTTGCCCTCTTTACTTCTTGTGAAGAGCGTTTGGATGATTTCGATATATATATCGCGGATTTTTCTAAGTTGTTTGTCCGTTTTTGTCTGGATCTTTATTTCACTATTTTTCATATTTACACTTTAAGCCATTCAAATCTCATCTTTTCCTTTTAGAAAAGCTTTTAATACATTATCCGGGGGAAAATGTCAAACGAAAAGGGGCGAATACCGACAATTCTAATTTTAGCCGCGAAGGTACGTGCAAACATGAAGGCACACGAAATTAAAAAAAATTTTTTTTTCTCTTGACAAATAGATTTTATCTTGGTAGAATTTATCCCTAATTTAGGAAAGGATATATGGATATCTTAAAGAAAGATATTTTGGTTGATAAATTTTTTTTGAGAGGTCAAAAAATGCGCTTAAATTTAAGTACAAAGGTGTTTCCCTTGCTTTTTTCAATTCTTATACTGGGACTATTTCCTATTTATTCGTATCCGTGCCCGGAAATGGAATTAGAAAAAGACAATTCCAACTATTATCTTGGCGTTCTTGCAAAGGGCTACCCACCCAGCATGGTGGTTAGTGAGTTTAAATTTGCGAATGCGCAGGTGGTGAGGATTAAAGACAATATGGTGCTTTTCGGAATCAACGAAAAGACAAAACTGACCACCTTCATGAAAAACCTTCCATTTTTAAAAGAGGTTTACGTAGATGCAAAGGACATCAAAGGCACTACTTCATTAAAAAAGGATTCGCTGGCCAGGGAATTCTTGAACCTATTGCATGGGAAACGGTTAAAAAAACCGCATCCCAGTGCGTCTGAGGAGATTGGATTGCTAAAAACCGGGAAGGAGGCTGGCAAAATGGGAATTTCTGCTGGCCCTGGAACGGCGGCGAAAACACAGGTAAAAAAACCTGGACCGTCCGGCAATATGGCCCTGATCGACAAACTGATCAGGGAAAAGGCAAAAGAGATTCGTGCCAACCAAATTGTAGAGAAACAGGAGCAAAAATAAGAACGGAAATTCTATTCAAAATATCTCCTCTATTAAAGAAAGCTTTGAGATAAAGAAAGGTATTTTTTAATTATAGGTGAATAATAAAAATTAGAACAGGAGATTGGAGGATTAAAATGACAAGAAAAATATTTTTAATTGTTGCAGTTTTATCGATGTTTTTTCTTAGTCCATTATTACTTAAGGCGGATGGGTCTGTTTCCGGCTGTGTAACAGATGCCGGTAGTAACGGCATCGCCAATGTTGATGTTAATATAAATGATTTAAATGGTTCCTGGGTTGCTGGAGCCACTACAGACACCAATGGGGATTATACGGTCAGTGGAATTCCTGCTGGAGATTATAAAGTCTGGTTTGATACTCACAACACGTCCGGGAGTTATGTGGGTGAGTATTACAATGACCAGGGAGCATCGTTTGGGGATGCCGATACGATAACCGTAACCGATGGTACAACCACCAGTGGAATCGATGCCCAATTGGCAGCCGGGGGTTTTATAAGCGGTCGTGTGACAGATGGCAGTAGTAACGGTATCGCCAATGTCAATGTCAATGTACATGACACCAATGGAAATAATATTGCCTGGTCATCAACCGACAGCAATGGCGATTATACGGTTCAAGGCGTTCCTGCCGGTGATAGCAAGGTCCAGTTCTGGCCCGGACATGGTGTATACTATCTTGAGGAATGGTACAATGACCAGGGCTCTTTTAATGATGCAGATGCTGTCACAGTAACTGTTGGAAATACCACCACCGGCATCGATGCGCAATTGGCAGATGGGGGTGTAATTAGCGGTCGGGTAACCGATGGTTCCAGCACCGGGATTCAACATGTCCAGGTCGATATTTATGATTCGAACAACAATTGGATAACCAATTTTTCAACCGACAGCAATGGGGATTATACGTCACCGGGTCTACCAGGTGGCGACTATAAAGTTTGGTTTAATACCCAATACATCTCGGGAAATTTTATCAGTGAGTGGTACAATGACAAAGGCTCTTTTGAGAATGCCGATGCTGTAACCGTAACAAACGGCTCTACCACCAGTGGAATCGATGCGCAATTGGCCACCGGAGGTATTATTAGTGGTAAAGTGATGGACTCATCTTTAAATGGAATTGAAAATGTTGGTGTTAGCGTTTACGATTCCAATTATAACTGGATAAATGACGACTGGACCGATAGTAGTGGTAATTACACCATCCAGAAACTTGCTACAAATAATTATAAACTCTATTTTGATACCTCCAGTGCCGGCAATTATTTAAGGGAATGGTATAATGACAAGAGTAATTTTGATGATGCCGATGCCGTATCTGTAACTGCCGGAAGTACCACCAGTGATATTAATGCACAACTTGCAGACGGCGGCGGCATCAGCGGCAGGGTTACCGATTCCACTGGAACGGTTGGTATTGCAAATGTCGATGTTCAGGTGTGTGATCTGGCGCAATATTGGTTATACGGTACCTCAACCGACAGCGATGGTTATTATACCATTTATGGAATGGCTGCCGGTAGCTATAAGGTGGAATTCAGGACCGAATCAGCACCGGGCAATTATGTGAGGGAATGGTACAATGACCAGGTATCTTTTTATGATGCCGATACTGTGACCGTAACAGTGGGCTCTACCACCACTGGAATCAATGCGCAATTGGCAGATGGCGGCAGCATCAGCGGCCGGGTGACGGATGGCAGTAGTAATGGTATCGCCAATGTCGATGTCAATGTTAATGACCTGAATGGAAATGCAATCTCCTGGACATCCACCGACAGTAATGGGGATTATACGGTTCCCCGGATTCCTTCCGGAGATCACAAAGTCCAGTTCTGGGCTGGAAATGCTGGAAACTACATTTCAGAATGGTACAATAACCAGGGCTCTTTTAATGATGCCAATGCTGTAACAGTAACTGCGGGAAATACAACCACCGGGATCGATGCGCAGTTGGCAGACGGTGGTTCCGTAAGCGGAAGGGTTACCGATTCCACCGGAACTTCCGGTGTAGAAAATGTCTATGTCCAAATTTATGATATGACTCAATCTCATTTAACCGGTACTTCAACCGATGGCGACGGTTATTACACAATTAACGGGCTCTCTTCGGGAGACTGCAAGGTCGAATTCCAGACGAATAATACACCCGGCAATTATGTTGGGGAGTGGTACAATGATAAGAGTTCGTTTCAAAGTGCGGATACTGTTTCAGTGACCGTTGGCCAGACCACCACTGGAATCGATGCGTCGTTGGCAGACGGAGGTGCTATAAGCGGCAGGGTAACCGATTCTACCGGGACTGTCGGTATTCCAAATGTCAATGTGAGCATTTGTGATTTGACTGAATATTGGTTGTATGGCGTTTCTACAGACAGCAACGGTTATTATACGATTTACGGGATCCCTGCAGGAGACTATAAAATCCAATTCACCACAGAATGGGCACCTGGCAATTATGCCGGGGAGTGGTACAATGATAAGGCTTCTTTCCAGAGTGCAGATACTGTTTCAGTAACCGTTGGCCAGACCACCAGTGGAATCGATGCGCAGTTGGCAGAGGGCGGTTATATCAGCGGCCGTGTCACCGATTCTTCCGGGATGGTGGGTATCGCCGAGGTAAGTGTTCAAATTTGTGATTTGAGTCAAAATTGGTACAATGGGACTTCCACCAATAGTGACGGCTATTACACCATTCAAGGAATCTCTGCAGGAGACTATAAGATTGTATTCAGGACCAACTCGACACCCGGCAATTATCTTGAAGAGTGGTACAATGATAAGAACTCGTTTGAAAGTGCCGATGCTGTTTCAGTAACTGCCGGCCAGACCACCACCGGGATCGATGCCCAACTGGCAGACGGCGGCGGCATCAGCGGAAGGGTCACCGATTCCACCGGGAGTGTCGGCATATCAAATGTGGATGTCCAGGTGTGTGATCTGGCGCAATACTGGTTATACGGGACTTCCACCGACAGCGATGGTTATTATACCATTTACGGGATTCCTGGCGGAAGCTACAAAGTGGAGTTCAGGACAGAATGGGCATCGGGCAATTATGTGAGAGAATGGTACAATGACCAGGTATATTTTAATGATGCCGATACGGTCACCGTAACTGTTGGCTCTACCACCAGTGGGATCGATGCGCAATTGGCAGATGGCGGCAGCATCAGCGGCCAGGTGACTGATGTGAGTAGTAACGGCATTGCCAATGTTTATGTTAATGTACATGATATGAACGGCAATAACATTGCCTGGTCATCCACTGACAGCAATGGGGATTATACGGTTAAAGGAATTCCTGCCGGTGACCATAAGGTCCAGTTCTGGGCTGGAAATGCCGGGAACTACATTTCCGAATGGTACAATGACCAGGACTCTTTTGAGAATGCCAATGCTGTAACCGTAACGGCCGGGGCTACCACCACCGGTATCGATGCTCAACTGGCAGACAGCGGCAGCATCAGTGGAAGAGTTACCGATTCTACCGGAAGCGTGGGTATTTCCAGTGTCGATGTTCAACTTTGTGATTTGAATCAGCATTGGTTACATGGGACTTCCACCGATAGTGACGGTTATTACACGATTTACGGACTCACTGCAGGAGACTATAAAATTGAATTCCGGACCAATTGGACACCTGGCAATTACCTGGGGGAGTGGTACAATGATAAGCATTCGTTTGACAGTGCAGATACCATTTCCGTAACCGTTGGCCAGACCACCAGTGGGATCGACGCGCAACTTCAGGGAGGGGCAGGTGCTGTGAGCGGAAGGGTCACCGATTCCTCCGGAACATTAGGAATTGCAAATGTAGATATTCAGATTTGTGATTTGAATCAAAATGGGTTTCCTGGCGTTTCTACAGACGGCAATGGTTATTATACCATTTACGGAGTCTCTCCGGGAGATTATAAAATCTATTTCAACACCAATTGGGCAGCCGGTAGTTATGTTGGTGAGTGGTACAATGATAAGAATTCGTTTGAAAATGGAGATACAATTACAGTGAATGCCGACCAGACCACCACCGGGATCGATGCGCAGTTGGTAGACGGCGGTTTTATAAGCGGACGGGTGACGGATGTTGGTAGTAACGGAATCGCCAATGTGAATGTTAATATTTATGATTTAAGTAATCATTTTGTCAATTCATCTTCCACAAATAGCAATGGGGATTATACGGTTCAAGGAATTCCAGCCGGTGATCACAAGGTCCAGTTCTGGACTGGAAATGCAGGTAACTATCTCGAGGAGTGGTACAATGACAAAGGATCCTTCGCGGATGCCGATGGTGTAACCGTAACAGCCGGTGCCACCACCAGTGGAATCGATGCGCAATTGGCAGCGGGCGGGATTATCAGTGGTAAAGTGATGAATTCATTGTTAGTAGGAATCGAAAATGTCCACGTTATCGTTTACGATTTGAATAATGACTGGATAACTGACGGCTGGACCGATAGTAATGGTGATTACATGATCCAGGGATTTTATACCAATAATTATAAAGTCTACTTTGATACCTCCAATACAGGCAATTATCTTAGCGAATGGTACAATGATAAAAGTGAATTTGATAGTGCGGATGAAGTTACGATAACAGCCGGAGCGACTACCAATAATATTAATGCAGTGCTGGCAGACGGGGGCAGCATCAACGGAAGGGTGACCAATTCCACCGGTACTATCGGCATAGAAAATGTAGATATTCAAATTCGGGATTTGAATCAAAATTGGTTCCCCGGTACAAACACGGATAGTGACGGCTATTACACAATTAACGGGCTCCCTGCAGGAGACTATAAGATTGAATTCAGGACCTACTCGACTCCCGGCAATTATGTGGGAGAGTGGTACAATGATAAGAATTCTTTTGAAAGTGCAGATGTCGTTTCAGTCGTTGTTAGCCAGACCACCCTCGGGATCGATGCGCAATTGGCTGACGGAGGTGCTGTCAGCGGACGGGTAACCGATGCCTCCGGGACGGTCGGTATTGCCGATGTGTATGTTAATATTTGTGATTTGGATCAGTATTGGCTGCACTGCGTCGGCACCGACAACGATGGTTATTATACGATTTATGGAGTTCCTGAGGGCAGCTATAAAATTCAATTTGATCCCCATGACGCAGGAAATTATGCACTGGAATGGTGGAATAATAAAAGGAGGTTTGACGATGCGGATACGGTGGTCGTTACAACAGGGAATACCACCACTGATATTAATGCCCAATTAGAAGAAGCCGGAAGTATCACCGGCACCATAACGGATGATTCTACCAGTGGGGGCATTGAAAATGTTCAGGTGATTGTATACGACCTTTCCAATAATGAGATTAATAGTTCCTGGACAGATGCCAACGGTGACTACACGGTCAATAACCTCTATCCCGGGAATTTTAAAGTTCATTTTAACACTTCCAATGTCCCGATTTATATCGCAGAATGGTATAATGACAAGGACTCCTTTGAAAATGGCGATGAGGTGGTTGTAAACGAAGGTTCAGCAACCACTGTAAATGCAGGATTGGCTGCTGTGCAAGATGATAATTATGAGCCCAACAATATCTTTGAAAATGCAGCAGCAATAACAATGGGGACCTATAATGACCTGGTTTATTTAAGCCCGGATGGAGAGGGAGTGGAGAAAGATTGGTACAAAGTGTATATTGGGGCAGAACATGCTGGCAAAGACCTGAAGGTTCATATGAAAGTAACCTCTGATTATCCACCAGACCCTCCCAGTGGGTGGAGAAGTGACCTTGATTTCGAAATTTTTGATGGTTCGGGCAACCGTCTGGCCATCGCTGTAAGTAGTTCTGATGATGAAACACTGTATATATCGAATCTAGCCGAAGGATGGTATTATATCAACCTGAGTTATTGTACCCTTGCTTATGGCCCGAATGGAACAGGGGTGCATGCAATTTATTCACTGACGGTCGAGGTGGGTGATAGTAATACCTTTGGAATCGGTTATATTTCAGGTAGAGTAACCAATGAACAGGGCCAGGGAATCGGTTATGCTTTAGTCCAAATGGTGCACAGTCCATATGATTGGTCTGTAAGCTTTCCTACCATATCAACCGATTCGGATGGATATTATACCATCGGCTATGCCCCTGGTGATTATACACTGAAGTTTAATGATCTATCACTTATCCGTACGGATCCAGCACCCAATTATGTTCCTGAATTTTATAATGATAAGACGTCACAGGATGATGCAGATGTATTAACCATCCAGGCTGGCGTAACAATTACAGGTATAAATGCGGAGCTTATGGCCGGTGCTACGATTGAAGGAACGTTAACCCATTCGAATGGAAATCCCATTGTTGATGTTGATCAAGCATATGCAACAGCTTATGATGAGAATAGTAAGATTTATATGTCGCATTGTTTCAATGATTCATCCGGGGACTATTCAATGAAATATCTACCTCCCGGAACGTACAAAATAAGGTTTAGAGGTATAAATGAGGACTGGACCGCCTGGTATGCGCGGGAGTGGTATAATGATAAACCGTCATTTGGAACCAGCGATGATGTCACCATATCAACAATTGGGCAGGTGATTACAGGAATTAATAACCAATTTTCTGATGCAGGAGTGATTCAAGGAAGGGTGACTGGCGAATCCGGGGGAGGCTTAGGAGATATAAAAGCGGTTGTATATTCTCCCTCAGACCCTGATTCCGCAATGGTAGCCGCCTGGTCAAATGATAATGGTTATTTTTATATTCAAGAGGTATTTGCCGGAGATGTAAAGATCTATTTTGATGCAGATGAAAGAAATACTGTATATGTATCGGAATGGTATAATGATAAAGAGTCCTTTAATGATGCAGATTTAGTTTCGATTACGGCTGGTCAGACCACCTCTGATATCAATACACAGTTATCCGATAAAGGCAAAATTTCAGGCCGAGTAACCAATGCGTCCGGCACCCTGGGTATAGAAAACGTAAATATTAATGTCTATGATTTAAACAATAATGGAATAGGCTGGGCAAATACCGATGAGAATGGGTATTATACGGTTGATGGCGTACCGGCCGGGAATTGTAAAGTCGAATTCAATACAGACAATGCAGCAGGAAACTACATCGGGGAATGGTATAATGACAAGGATTCCTTTGAAAATGCAGATACAGTTGCTGTAACAGACGGACAGACCACCACCGACATCAATGCACAATTAACACAAGGCGGTGAAATCACCGGCCGGGTGACCAATTCGTCCAGCAATGGAGTTGAAAATGTTAATATTAATATTTATGATATGAATAATAACTGGATCAGTGGTGACTGGACAGATGGGAATGGTAATTATACCGTTCATCGAATTCCTGCGGGTGATTACAAGGTCCATTTCTGGACCGGAAATGCAGGCAACTATCTGCAGGAATGGTACAATGACCAGGGATCGTTTGATAACGCTGATACTGTAACCGTAACAGCCGGCGCTACTACCAGTGGAATCGATGCGCAAGTGGAAACGGGTGGTATCATCATTGGTAAAGTCATGGATTCATATTTAATAGGAATCCAAAATGTTCAAGTTATCATTCATGATATGAATAATAACTGGATCAGTGATACCTGGACCGATATGAATGGTGACTACATGATCCAGGGATTTTCTACTGGTAATTATAAAGTCTACTTTGATACCGGGAATGCAGGCAATTATCTTAGGGAATGGTATAATGATAAGAGTGATTTTGATAGTGCTGACGCAGTACTTATCACTGCCGGAAATACCTCCTATAATATTAATGCCGTGCTGGCAGACGGGGGAGGCATCAGCGGAAGGGTCACCGATTCTACCGGAGTTCTGGGAATTGCCAATGTGGAGGTTCAAATTTGTGATTTGAATGGATACTGGTACCCCGGTACCAACACGGATAGTGCTGGCTATTACACCCTCAGAGGACTTCCTGCCGGGGCCTACAAGGTGGAATTCAGGACCCATTGGACACCCGGGGATTATATGGGCGAATGGTACAATGATAAAAATTCCTTTGAAAGTGCGGATGCAATTTCAGTAACCGTCGGCCAGACCACCCCTGGAATCGATGCACAATTGGCTGACGGCGGTGCCATTAGTGGAAGGGTCACCAATTCTTCCGGAACTGTCGGTATTGGAAATGTTAACATTAATATTTGCGATTTAAATCAATATTGGCTGTACGGCGTTTCCACAGACAATGATGGTTATTATACCATTCACGGTGTTCCTGAGGGCAGCTACAAAATTCAATTTGACGGTCAACATGAAGGAAATTATGCTCTGGAATGGTGGAATAATAAACGAAATTTTGACGATGCCGATACCGTGGTGGTCACAACAGGAAACACAACCACTGATATCAATGCCCAATTAGAAGATGCCGGAAGTATCACCGGCGCTGTAACCGATGATTCAACCACTAATGGGATCGAAAATGTCCGGGTGATTGTATATGACCTTTCCAATAATGAGATGAATCATTCCTGGACAGATGCCAACGGTGACTACACGGTATATAATCTCTACCCCGGGAATTTTAAGGTTCATTTTGATACATCCAATGCCCCGATTTATGCAGCGGAATGGTATAATGACAAAGACTCTTTTGAAAATGGAGATGAGGTGGTTGTAAACGAGGGCACGGCAACCACTGTAGATGCAGGATTGGCTGCGGTGCAAGATGATAATTATGAGCCCAACGATACCTTTGGAACCGCAGTAGAGATGACAATGGGGACCTATAATGACCTGGTGTATCTAAGCCCGGATGGAGAAGGGGCAGAGCAAGATTGGTACAAGGTATATGTCGGGCCAGAGTATGCAGGAAAAGACCTGAAGGTTCATATAAAAGTAACCTCCCCTTACCCGCCCGATCCTCCCAGTGGGTGGAGAAGTGACATTGATTTTGAAATTCTCGATGGTTCAGGCAACCGCCTGGGCGTTGTTATGAGCGGTTCTGATGATGAAACGCTTTATATAGCAAATTTAACCGAAGGGTGGTATTACATCGGCGTAAAATATTGCACCATTGGTTATGGTCCGGGTGGAACAGGGGTGCATGCTGATTATTCAATGACTGTTGCGGTGGGTGACAGTAATACGTTTGGAATTGGTTATATTTCAGGCAGGGTTACCAATGAACAGGGCCAGGGAATCGGAAATTCTCTCACTCAATTGGAACACAGCCCACAGGATTGGAATATAAGCTTTCCTACTATATCAACCGATTCGGATGGGTATTATACCATCGCTTATCATCCCGGCGACTATACACTTTTATTCAATTTTCATCGCCCCGAGTTTGAGCCACTACCCAATTATGTCTCTGAATACTATAATGATAAGACATTATTGGAAAATGCAGATATATTAACCATTCATGCGGGCAACACAATGACAGGTATAAATGCCGAACTGATGGCCGGTGCTACGATTGAAGGAACGTTGACCCATTCGAATGGGAATCCCATCATCGACAATTTTCAAGGTCAAGCAGCCGCGTATGATAAGGATAATATGAATTTGGCATCCTATTGTTACAATGATTCATCCGGGAACTATTCAATGAAATTTCTACCTCCCGGGACGTATAAAATAAGATTTAGAGGTTGGGATGAGAACTGGAACCGGTATGCGCTGGAGTGGTACGATAACAAACCGACATTTGGGACGGGCGATGATGTCACCATATCAACGGTTGGTGAGGTCATCTCTGGAATAAATAACCAATTTTCTGATGGAGGAATTATACAGGGAAGAGTCACCAATGAATCGGGTGAAGCCATTGGAAATGTGAGGGTTCGTATATATCATCCGTCAGATTCTGAAATTGGAATGGTGGCCGGATGGACCAATTGGGATGGTTATTTCTATATTCGAGAGGTATTTCCCGGAAATGTTAAGGTCCATTTTAATTCCGATGAAGGAAATACCGCGTATGTATCCGAATGGTATAATGATAAAGGGTCCTTTAATGATGCAGATTTAGTATTAATTACGGCTGGTCAGACCACCTCTGATATCAACGCACAATTATCCGATAAAGGGAAAATTTCAGGCCGGGTAACAAATGCTCTCGGCACCCTGGGTATAGAAAATGTAGATGTTAATATCTATGATCTAAACAATAATAATATTGGCTGGTCAAATACCGATGAAAATGGTTATTATACGGTTGATGGAGTACCCGCCGGGGACTGTAAGGTACAATTCGGTACATTCAATGTATCCGGAAACTATCTTGGAGAATGGTATAATGATAAGAATTCCTTTGAAAATGCCGATACAGTAAATGTGACCAATGGTCAGACCACCACCGGCATCGATGCCCAACTGACCGACGGGGGTGCCATCAGCGGCCGGGTGACCAATTCTTCCAGCAATGGCATTGAAAATGTGTATGTGACGATTTATACCAACGATAATAATTGGAACGCTGTCAATGGAACCACCACAGACACCAATGGAGATTATACGGTTGACGAGTTACCTGCAGGAGATTATAAGATTCAATTTGAAACACATAGTACAACAGGAGGCTATTATATTGGAGAGTGGTATAACGATAAAGGTTCGATTGAGACAGCCGATGCTGTAGCAGTAACATCTGGCAATACAACCACAGGAATTGATGCTCAGTTAGCCGAAGGCGGTGCCATCAGCGGAAGGGTCACCGATTCTACCGGAACATTCGGTATACCGAATGTCAATGTTCAACTATGTGATTTGAATCACTATTGGCTGCAAGGTACGTCCACCGATAGTGACGGTTATTACACCATTCGCGGGATTCCTTCAGGAGATTATAAGGTTGAATTCAGGACACATAATACACCGGGCAATTATGTGGGCGAGTGGTACAATGATAAGAATTCCTTTGAGAGTGCAGATACCGTTCCTGTAACCGTTGGTCAGCTCACTACCGGGATCGATGCGCAATTGGCAAGCGGAGGTGCCATCAGCGGCCATGTCACCGATTCTTCCAGCAATGGCATAAATAATGTCAATGTGAATATTTATGATCCGAATAACAATTTTGTTTGCTCATCGTCCACAGACAGCAATGGGGATTACACGGTTATGGGTATACCTCCAGGCAACTGCAAGGTTTACTTTGCAGGGAGTTCAGCCGGGAATTATCTTTCGGAATGGTACGATGATAAAGGAACCTTTGACGATGCAGATGCGGTTACTGTAACAGTTGGGCAAACGTTGGGGAATATCGATGCACAATTGGCAGATGGCGGCGTGATTTCCGGTCGCGTAACCAACGAATCCAGTGAAGGCATAAAAAACGTCCGGGTTCGGGTTCGAGACCTGAACGGAAACTGGGTGGCATCTACCAATACCGATTCCAATGGAGATTATATGATACAGGCAGTGGCGCCTGGTTCTTATAAGGTTGATTTCAATGCCATCAATGCCATTGGCCTATATGTCAGCGAATACTACAATGATAAAGATTCCTTTAGTACCGCGGACATTGTGGATGTAACATCCGGTGGCACCACAATTGTGGATGCTGTACTGGCGGATGGAGGCGCTGTCTCCGGGCAGGTCACCAATGACTCCAGCAACGGTATCCAGGATGTCCGCGTAGACATAAAAGATTTGAATAACCTTCGTATCAATTGGGCATTTACTGATGAGAGTGGAAATTACACAGTGAAGGGATTACCAGAGGGTTCTTATAAAGTCTATTTTAATGCCTACACCTCTTCTGAAAATTATATGCCCGAATGGTACAATGATAAGGATTCCTTTGACAATGGAGATACCATATCCGTGACAGCAGGTCAAACCTTAACAGGAATCGATGCGGTGCTGTCTCCAGGATGTACCATATCCGGCACAGTGACCGACGGGTCTGCCAATCCCATCCAGTACATTGAAGTCGATGCCTGCGATATTGGCGGTAATTGGATCACCGCTGTTGAAACAGACAGCAGTGGCAATTATGAGCTGAATGGGTTAAACCCGGGTAGTTACAAGATTCTTTTTTATTCGTATGGCCTGAACCAACACGGCGTTGATTGGTACGGCCTCCCAAGGAACTACAACTACAGATACCAATGGTATACCAATAAAGACAACTTTCCCAATGCTGATGCGGTATCGGTAACACTTGGAACCCCTGCCACCGGGATCGATGCCGTGATTACAGAAGATGGTGGCATCATTAGTGGACAAATTACCGACAGTTTGAGCAACGGTATTGAAGGATGTCTTGTATATGTATTCCAATCAAAGGAGAATTTTATTGACATAGAGGCTTCGGATTATACCGGGCCTGATGGGAACTACCAGGTAAAGGGTCTGCCAACCGGGAATTATGTTGTCATGTTCCTGCCGCCGGGTGGTTCCTCCTACAGGCGTATACTCTACGACAATACGTTGGATATAGAAAATGCAACGCTTGTTTCGGTTACGGCAGGACAGACCACCAGTGGGATTAATGCCGTCCTTCAAAAAGGAGGAATCATTACCGGTCGGGTGACCGATGGGAATGGAAACGGACTGGATAATGTCAACATACGCCTGTTGAATTCCACCACCAATAAATATATGGGCTTCATAGGTAATGGTAGATTTACAGATGTGGATGGATATTATACACTGTATGCACAGGCTGGCCAGTGGAAGTTGATATTCCAGGCCTGCGATATAATCGGAAATGGATATGTTACTGAGTTTTATAATGACCAGTCAACCGTGGAGAACGCGGATATCTTAACGGTAAACCCGGACGAGACCCTATCCAATATCGATGCCGTATTATCCAGCGGCGGCGGTAAGATTTCCGGTTATGTGAAAGACCCCACTGATGCAGGTTTGTATGGTGCGACGGTTGATGTGTATGACAGCCAGCATGAAGCCTATATTGGGTTTGGCAAAACAGACTCCAGTGGTTATTTTGAAGTCCCGGGATTGATCCCTGGAAATTATAAAATTTACACCCATTACCATGATGTTTATCCCTCGGAATGGTACAGCGATAAAACCACCTTTGAAACAGCCGATGCAGTCACTGTCACAAATGGAGGGAATACGGAAATATCCATTATCCTGGGTGGAAATAACCCGACCCTACCGAGTATTACCGGCCGTGTCACCGATTCTGCCAGCAATGGCATTGAAAATGTCAATGTTTATATCTATGATTTAAATCATAATTTTGTTTACTCCACTTCCACAAACAGTAATGGGGATTACGCGGTTGAGAATATACCTTCGGAGAGTTACAAGGTTTACTTTGAGGGAAGCGCTGCCGGGAATTATGTGGATGAATGGTATGATGATAAGGGCTCCTTTGATGAAGCAGACCCTGTTACTGTAACAGCAGGGCAGACATTGGAGAATATCGATGCCCAACTGACAGACGGAGGTGTGATTTCCGGCCGGGTCACCAATGAATCCAGTGAAGGCATTGAAGGCGTTCAGGTTCGGGTTCGGGATTTGAACGGGCTATGGATTGAATCGACTTATACCGATTCCAATGGAGATTATACGATACAGGCACTTGCCGTCGGCTCATATAAAGTTTATTTCGAGACCACGAATACAGAGGGCCTTTATGTTAAAGAGTGGTACAATAACAAAGATTCCTATAATAGTGCCGATCCGGTCGCTGTTACAGCCGGTAATACCACAACCATAGATGCTGTACTGGCAGAAGGAGGTGCTCTATCCGGGACCGTAACGGATGAGTCTTCCAATCCCATTCCGTTCATGGAGGTCGATGTTTACGATACAAATGGTCGCTTCATCGACTTCGATTATACTGACAACAGCGGTAATTATGAGGTTAAAGGGCTGCCAGCCGGAAGTTACAAGGTCAATTTTAATCCCTGGGAGCTGAATTATTATGCAGAAACATGGTATGGCCTACCCAGGAACTACAATTACAAATCCATATGGTATAACAACCGGGAGAACTTTATCGAGGGTGATTTGGTATCTGTAACCGTTGGCAATATCACACCCAATATAAATGCGATTATGACAGATGGAGAAGGTGGAATCATCAGTGGCCAAATTACAGACAGCCTAAGTAACGGTATTGAAGGATGTTATATATGTGCATTCCAATCGACGGATGATCTTGAATGGTATTATTCCGATTACTTTTATGGTACAGGGACAGATGGTAATTACGAGATAAAGGGGCTGCCCACCGGGAATTATTTGGTCTTGTTTTTGCCCCCGGGGGGCTCGTTATACAGGCGTCAATTCTACAACAATACACTGGAAATAAATAATGCAGCGCTTGTTTCGGCGACATCAGGGCAGACCACGGAAGGAATCGATGCACTCCTTCAAAAAGGAGGAACGATAAGCGGCCGTGTGACAGACAGCGGTGGAAACGGACTGAAAGATGTCACGATACGGCTAATGGATTCCACAACCAATAAATACCTGGGGTGGATCGCTAATAGTGCGGGAACAGATGCAGATGGATATTATACCGTACACGCCCAGGTGGGTCAGTGGAAGATTATGTTTCAGACTTCCTTTGGAATGAGCGACAATGGATATGTATCGGAATTTTACAATGATCAGTCATTGGTGGAAAATGCAGCTGTTATTTCCGTGACAGCAGAAGGGGCGGTTTCAAATATTGATGCGGTACTATCCACCGGCGGAGGCAAAATTTCGGGTTATGTAAAGGACCCCGGCAATACAGGATTGTGGAATGTGTCGGTTGATGTGTATGACACCCAGTACAAAACCTATGTTGGGCGTGCAGTTACAGACAACAGTGGTTATTTTGAAGTGGTTGGATTGATCCCTGGAAATTATAAAGTTTACAGCTCCTACCATAACATTTTTCCCTCTGAATGGTACAGCGATAAGACCACCTATGAGACTGCCGATCCAATAGCCGTCATGGATGGAGGGAACACTCAAATATCAGTTGTGCTTGGTGACGTTCAAATTCCTGCAATGATTCATATTCTATCTCCCAATGGCGGGGAAACCTGGGAAGTAGGAACCACACAGAGTATCACCTGGGACAGCAGTGGAATATCCGAACGGGTAAAAATCGAATATTCCGTCAATAACGGTACCTCCTGGACAACTATCGATACATCCGTACTCAATCATGGTGTTTTCAATTGGACAGTACCTGATACCCCCTCTGATGAGTGCCTGGTCCGGATCAGTACTGCCGATTCGGATATCGTCCAGCAAGATGTCAGTGACGCGGTATTTTCAATCGTTCCAGCCACATCATCAGCCATTACCGTCACCTCACCCAATGGTGGGGAAAGCGTAACCGTGGGTTCGGCACATGAGATCACCTGGACCACTATCGGAACGGTTGGGAATGTAAAAATTGAGTATTCCATCAACAGTGGTGCCAACTGGACAGAAATAATCGCATCCACCGCCAATACCGGCAGTCACATGTGGACCGTACCGGATGATCCGTCGGATAATTGTAAGGTACGTATCAGTGAAATCGATGGAGAGCCTTTAGATGTGAGTGACGGGGAATTTTGTATTGTTTCTCCCTCCACCATTACCGTCATCTCACCCAATGGTGGAGAAAGCATCGTCGCAGGCACCACACATGAGATAACCTGGACCAGTACCGGGATGGGTGGAAATGATAATGTAATGATCGAATATTCTCCCAATAATGGTGCCAGCTGGACTAAAATTGTACCAACCATCGCTAATAGTGGTAGTTTCAATTGGACAGTACCGGATAATCCATCCGGGAATTGCCTGGTCCGGGTCAGTGCAAGCGATTCGGATGCAGGTCCCTCGGATGTGAGTGATGGGATATTCTTTATTGTTACCCCGGTATCCGTCATTGTTACCTCTCCCAATGGTGGAGAAAGTCTAACCGTGGGTTCCACACACGAAATAACCTGGACCACTACCGGGATGGAGGAAAGCGATAATATGAAAATCGAGTATTCCATCGACAGCGGGACCACCTGGGGAGTTATCGTTCTTTCCATTAGCAATAGCGGCAGTTACACCTGGACAGTACCGGATGACCCATCTGAAAATTGCCTGGTCCGAGTCAGCGGAAGCGATTCGGATGAATCTCCGTCAGATGTCAGTGACGAGGTATTTTCTATAGTGCCTGCCCCTATCATCACAGTCACATCCCCCAATGGCGGCGAGCAATGGTTAACCGGTTCCACTTACAATATCACCTGGACATCCTCCAATGTAAACGGAGATGTGAACATTTACCTATACGAAGGAGAGTCCTTTGACCTCAATATCGGCACTGCGCCAGCGGATGACGGCACGTTTGAATGGACAATCCCTGGAACGTTTACCGTTGGCAGCGATTACAAAGTTCTCGTTTTCCAGGATTCCATAGAAGACTATTCCGATGAAAGTTTTTCCATAATAGAAATGGGTCCCAATAACCCGGATTTTAATAATGACGGTAAAGTGGATATCTTATGGAGGAATTACTTAACTGGTGCTAATGAAGTGTGGTACATGGATGAAGCGGTGCATATTGGAACAGTGAGTTTACCAATAATGTCTGATCTTTATTGGCGGATTGTCGGCACGGGAGATTTTAACCGTGACAATAAAGTAGATATATTATGGAGGAATTACACCAATGGACAAAACCAGGTATGGTATATGGATGGAGCCACGCAGACCGGCTCTGAATATTTATTAAATGAACCCGATTCCAATTGGAAAATTGCCGGAACCGGAGATTTTAACGGTGACGCAAAGGTAGATATCGTGTGGAGAAATTCAGTGGAAGGTCGGAACATGGTATGGTATATGGATGGTGTCACCAGGATAGGGATTAGTGCCTTGCCTAAAATAGAAGGGCAATCCTGGGAAATTGCCGGAGTCGGAGATTTTAATGGCGACCACAAGGTTGATATTTTATGGAGGAATGATGAGAATGGCAGCAACCAGGTATGGTATATGGATGGAGTGACCCGTATTGGTACAGCCGATTTAATGCAGGAGACTGATCTGGATTGGCGGATAGTTGGAACCGGAGATTTTAACCTGGATGGAGCGATAGATATTCTCTGGCGAAGGTATTCTGACGGTCAAAATATGATATGGTACATGTCTGGTGTTGTCCGAATAGGTTATGAGTCTATTGAAACCCGTTCCGACTTGAATTGGCGGATTGTTAACAATGGTGACTAACCAAAAATCTAAAAAAAATAGGCCCAAAGGGCCTTAAACAAAAGTTTTTTGGGGGTCCAGGGGGCGATTTTTCAAAAAAGCCCCCTGGCTAACCGGCCGCCGGAGGCAATCCGCACCCTTTGTTTTCGGAAACTGATAATGCGCCTTTCACTAACTCCCGTTGAGGGGCTGCCCGCCGCAGGCTAAGCAAAGAACCGGCTGGCTGAAATGCGATAGAATAAGCCTTCGCTTTTTTTTAGGATGTTGTTCTCCCGGGTGAGTTGAACCACCGGTATATTTCCCAGGGCTCGGGAATGTACATAGTGGTGGGCTGCGAAAGGGCGATCCTTGACTTTAACCTCAAAAAAGCACCAGGGAATGTTATCGCTGGTGATTAAAAAATCGGTTTCTTTTTTGTCTTTGGTACGAACGTAGAAAAGTCCAAAATTGCCTATTCCACTGTCATTCCACAGCTCCACCATGGTTTTAAGCTCTACAGCCACATAATTTTCAAAACGACTGCCAACGTCTGCACATCGGGTCCAGTCATAAAAATAGCACTTTTTTTCTTTTTTTAGTGTCCGCGCGATTGTTTTACTATAAGGAGGGACAAAGAAAATAATATAAATAAATCGCATGGCAGAGACCGCACTTTTTACCGCATTATAACTCACCTCTAAATCCTCTTTCAAGGAATTCAGCGACAGTGGAGAACCCACCCGTTCCTGTATTAAATCAAATAATGATTCAATATTTTCTGTTACCATTATTTGGGTTAAATCCCGGATATCCTCTCTTATCAATCTATCCACCATGTCCTGTTCCCAGCGGCGGTGAAATCTGGTGTTAGCCCTGGTAAAGGGTTCGGGAAATCCGCTGAAATTTAATAATTGCTCCATGGCCTCCTGTTCATAGTGGACAGAATCGATTCTTTTTTCGATAAATGTTTCCGCTCGCTCATTTTCGGATATTATCAGGGCTTTGGTGCCGGCTGCTTCCGACAGGGAAAGAGGAAATAATTTAAATAAGAAGTATCGTCCAGCCAGGGAATCTCCGGATTTTTTAAACCAGTCCAGCCGGGCACTGCCGGTAATGACAAAATGGCATTCGTTTTCAAATTTATCGAAATAATCCTTCAGGATATTCTTCCATTGGGGCATTTTATGGATTTCATCGTGGCACACCCAGGGTAATTCTTTTGGAGTTTTTGAATCGTAGAGTGGCGTTTCGAAAAAGTAGGGATCCTTTCTAAACTTATCACGGGTTTCTCGCAGGTCCCAGTTAAAATAAAGTTTTTCCAGTTGTTTACTTTCCAGGAAATTTTTTACCAGGGTGGTTTTTCCCACCTGTCGTGGTCCTGCGATGAAGCGCATCTGTCTCCCAAAGAGCGGATGGAAACAGGTATTTTCCAGGTGTCGTTTAATCATATGACTATTTTACTCATGCAGGTAAAAAAGTCAAGACTTTTTCACCCACATAGGTAAAAAAGTCGGGGTTTTCTTATTTTTTTGCCAATGAAGAATTCAGGGAGTTAATACTCCATCCATTTAAAACGCTATTTCAATTTTCAAGCGATCTATTTGAATTTTCAAGGAACTTTTCCTGTTTTCTTAAATTCTGTAAAAAATAACCCAATAAAATTAAAAAAAAGAAAAAAATCTGATCACTAAATATTTAGCTTCTAATTTGTTACCCATAAGTTAAAAAATTCGTTTTAAATTAAAAGTGCGGTAAAGAAAGACTCAAAAATTGTGCGGCCCAGCCAGAGAAAAGGCTTAACATCCCAAAAGCTCCATCATAAGCTAAAAATTACGACATATTCCACCTGCCCAAAGCACTTTTGAAAAGAAGATATAAACTTTTTTTCTTTGTAAAAATAATCCCGAAATCCCTTATAATAAAAGAATTCATAAAAAGACATGCTTTATTTGTAGGATTTGCACAACTTTTTATATATATTTTTCTTGACAATTGGATTTTAGTTTATTAGAATATAAATCTGTAAGAGGAAAGTGAGAATGAGAATATAGGAGGAAAGTAAGAAGATAAACATTTAATAAAGAGAAATTTTACTAAAAATTTTTGTGAGAGAGGTGAGCGTTGTTTTTAAATTTAAGTGCAAAGGGGTTTTCCCCGTGTTTTTTAATTCTTCTGTTGGGAGTATTTACCATTTGTTCGTATTCGTATCCGTCTCTGGAAAAAGAAAATTCCAACTTTTATCTTGGAGTTCTTGAAAATGGATACCCTCCCAGCCTGGTTGTTAGTGAGTTCAGGTTTGCTAATGCGCAGTTGGTTAGCATTAAAGACAATATGGTTCTTTTCGGAATCAACGAAAAGACAAAACTGACCAACTTTCCTGAAAAACCTCCTATTTTTAAGAGAGGTTTACGTGGATGCAAAGGATGTAAGGGCAAATAATTCCTTAAGAGAGAATCCCATGACCCCGGAATTCCTGAACCTTTTGCAAAGAGACCAGTTAAAAAAGAATGCAAGCAGAGTGAAAAAACCCAATCTTTCTCAAAGAGGGGAGCACTTAAAGGAATTCGGTGGGAATTTTATCTATAACAAAGCAATCATATATTTAAATCAAAATAAATCATTAAGGAGGGTTTAAAATGAAACATTTCAAAGAAAGTAAAAATTTTATTCAGTCAAAAATAGCAATATCATTGCTGGTGATTGTATTTTTGGGTATTCGAGTGACAGCATCAGGACTATTTGAAAAAATGAAACTTCCGGGAGCAATAAAAATAACTATTCAAGAAAATTCAATGCCTGGTGAGCCACTACGCATTAATATTGTTGCATTGTCTAAAATTCCATTTAAAGATGGACACGTCGAACTAATCATTCCTGAAATAGGAAATATCACATCACAAAAAGTTGAATTGTGGTCTGGGGCTTCCGATGCTCCTATGGAGAAACACCTGGAATATGTATTGCCCGTACTGCCGATTGGAGAGTTTAAAATCATTGCTCATTTCGAATTTAAATCTATTCGGGAAAGTGCCCGTGGTATCAGAGTATCAAAGACCTTATATATCAATGTGCGCAGTAATGAAATTTTATCTTCGGATATATCGCCCAGTATAATAAAGAGGGCAGCATCAAAAAATGAATTAAAAGAAAAGGAACATATCGAACAAAATATCGCAGGTAGAAAAAGTGGTGAGAAAAGCCTTATCATTGGGCCGAAAGAAGATAAACCTGGTAATATTAAGCCTCAAAATAAAAAAATTAAAACTAAAAAGGCTCCATTAGAGGGCACCAAGAAATTTGCTGATGTCCCGGTGCAGACTCAAGAGGAAAAAAACAAGGATAATGAAAAAATACATAGGAAACCTTCTAAAATAAGAAAAGCCCCATTAGTGAGTTCAAAAAAAAATATATCCGTATCAATCCAACAGGATAATATAAAAAAAGTAGACCGGGTTTCAAAAAAAGCACCTCTTGAAAGTATCAAAAGAGTTGCAGCTATAACTACCGGGGAGGAAAAAGAGAAAAAGGGCTCAAAACCAAAAAGTTCTCTCTACAACCAGAGTACTGAAGCCCAAGAAAAAAAGAAAGCATTGAAAGGGGGCCGGAAATGAGATCGCTAAAAAAGAGTATCTATCAAACGCTTTGGTTTTTAATGATGTTCATTTTTACTATTTCTTTGCTGAGAATGCCAATGTTCGGCGACAGCGAATATGGCTCAAACTACAGCAATGTCAGTATCCCGGATAATGATGGTTGGGTGTATAGTTCTATTACCATATCCGGGGCACCTTCCGATGCCACCGTAACCGGGTTTGATGCTTATTTTTCGTGCATCCATACATATTCGGGAGACTTGAATATAGATATTAATGATGAGAATCTTGCCAGGAATTATGATTTCTGGCAAAATGAAGGCGGAAGTGCAGATAACCCATCAAGATCCGTGTATGGCAATTCAACTTTTAACGGTTTACCGGTTAATGGGACCTGGAAGCTCTGGGCACAAGATACAGCTTACGGAGATACCGGTTATATCGATGCATGGTGGATTAGACTTTATTACGAAAGTAATGATCAAACATATTCCGTTTATGCAAGAATCGACAATTTGGTTAATGGAACGGACGCGGACGGAGACGGATATTATGAAACATTTGATTTTAGAATCGGTGTGGACGGGGATGTCACACCGGGATCAGCCAGTATATATGCAAGGATACAATGTAATACCACCGGGCAAGTGTGGTGGTCTGCATCTTCATGGACAATAAGTGGTACAGTAACCGACTATCACTATTTTGCCTTTGATGAAACAGATTTCTCAGGACATATCTCAGGTAATACGGATTTGGACTTTACCGTTGAAATTTGGAACTCCACCAAAACCACAAAACTGGCCACAGACACCTCTGTGTATGGCGAGCCGGTTAAAGCCGATGACTTCGTACCCCAATTTAATGTATACGGCATAATCAGTAACCTGGCATACGGCACGGATGCCGATGGGGATGGTTACTATGAGACCTTCGATTTCTATGTAGGGATCGATGCGGATGCAATTGGAATGTCCGCCGCCGTTTATGGTAGGATAATATGCCCTACCACCGGTCAATCATGGTGGTCATCGACCTCCTGGGGGATCAGCGGTACAGAGACCGATTATCAGTATTTTGCTTTTGATGAAACCGATTTTGAAGGTCATATT